>Ga0137333_1000469_pt1 | contig 10577 bp, 11 predicted proteins | sample EasRivERMLT231_2_FD_102286 | JGI IMG/M metagenome (GOLD analysis project Ga0137333, IMG submission 102286) | Soil microbial communities from meander-bound floodplain in the East River, Colorado, USA - East River MetaG ERMLT231_2 | ecosystem: Environmental > Terrestrial > Soil > Floodplain ... | reverse complement strand
GTAATATTCCGCGGTGTCGAAGTGGGTGTAGCCGATCTCCAGCGCAGAGCGGAGCGCGGTCATCGAAGCTGAATCAAGTTTCGGGTCGGGGGAAGTGCCACCGCCGAGGCTCCAGGTGCCGAATCCGATCTTGGGGAGGGTCAAATTAGGGAGGGTTTCGTATTTCATCCCATGATTGTACTATCGCTTTTCTATTCATTACCAAACTTTTTGTAAAAATGATGCGACCTTTTGTATAAAAACCTTCATAATCCTGTGACCTTTCTGCACAAATTCTGCACAATCGCCCGGTATCCTTTAGGAAAATAATCAAGGAGAAAGAACCATGTTTAAAAATAAGACCATTCGAAATTGGGGAATTGTTGTGATTGTTGTGATTGCCGCATTGTTGGCAGTCAGGACTTTTTCATCAGCTAACGCAAGTAAAAGGACAGTGCGCGCTGAGGGGGATGTCGTGTCACTAACAGTAGCTGAAACGATCGAAGCCTCCGGTTCGTTGGAAGCTCAACCGTTCGCAGCCCTGGATTGGAATACGAGCGGTGTGGTGGAGAAGGTCAATGTTAAGGCTGGGGATTTGGTGAAGGCTGGTGATGTGCTGCTGAGTCTGCAGATTACCAGTGCCAGTTCTAACATTATTTCAGCCCAGTCTGATCTGGTGACTGCCCAGAAAGATTTGGACGATGTCTTACATTCGACCCTGGCTTTGGCACAAGCCGAACAGGATCTGGCAGATGCCAAACAGGCGGTTGAAGATGCCCAGAAAGATGTCACCAAATTGGATTACCGGCGCTATTCGGACGATATGCTCAAGCAGGCTAAGAACGAACTTATCCTGGCAAACAGAGATGTATCCAGAGCGGAAGATAGGTACAAGAACCTGAAAGACCGGCTGGACGGTGATTCTCAAAAAGCGGAGGCTGAGTTAAACCTGATCAATGCCCGCGCAACTCGTGATGAAAAACAAGCTACTTTGGACTGGTATTTGGGCACTCCTGATGACCTTGAGTCCGCACAGTATCGCGCTGCGCTGTCGCTTGCCCAGGCGCAGGAAGCGGATGCCCAGCGGGAAGTGGATCGTCTGAAGAACGGTCCGACAGCGGATGATATCACTGCAGCGCAAGCCAAAGTAGATGCGGCGCAGGCGACAGTTAACTCGTTGTATATCATCGCTCCGTTCGATGGCAAAGTATTGTCTGTGCAACAGCGCGCGGGCGATGTTGCGAATACCGATGATCTCTCCGTGAATCTTGCGGATATGGATCATCTGTATGTGGAGACGCAGGTTGACGAGTCAGATATTGCGAAGGTCAAATTGGGCAATCAGGTTGAGGCTACGCTGGATGCGTTATCAGGAGTCACACTCACAGGCACGGTGACAGCCATCAATCCTGTTGGTGAAGTGGTTTCCGGTTTGGTGAAATATACCGTCCGCATTGATTTGGATAAAGTGACCGAGACTGTGTTCATGCCATTAGGCACGACTGTCAATGTGGTCATTCGGGTGAAAGAGGCAACTGCTTCACTGGCAGTGCCGATCACCGCGATCCAAAACGATGCCAGCGGCGAGTATGTGTGGGTGATCCAAAGTAATGGTTCGACGAAACGTGTTGATATTGTTGGTGGGTCCATTGTTGGCGACCAGGTTGCAGTGACCGGTAATTTGAAGGTAGGTGACCGACTGCAATTAGGTCAGACTACGAATACGAATCAAGGACCGCGGGGACCCTTTGGCGGAGGGAACTAAACCATGATCCAGATGGAGAATCTGACAAAAGTATTTCAGATGGGTGATAGTGAGGTGCGGGCATTGGATGGCGCAAGTTTCACCATCGAAAAAGGCGAGATGATTGCGATCATGGGACCCTCGGGCTCAGGCAAGAGTACTTTGATGTCGATCATTGGATGTCTCGACGTACCAAGCAGTGGCAGGTACATTTTGGATGGAGTATCTGTTGAAAACCTGGACGAGACTCAACTCGCAGAAATCCGTGGGCAAAAGATCGGCTTTGTATTCCAGCAGTTCAATTTACTGGCGCGCACGAGTGCTTTGGAAAATGTGATGCTGCCATTAACATATGCAGGCGTATCCGGCAGGCAGCGCAATGATCGGGCGCTGAAAGCCCTGGAACATGTGGGTCTTGCGGATCGGACCCGGCATGCGCCCAATGAACTTTCCGGCGGACAGCAGCAACGTGTTGCGATTGCGCGCGCATTGGTCAACGAGCCGGCGATTTTGCTTGCCGATGAGCCGACCGGCGCGTTGGACAGTAAGACCGGCGTGGAGATCATGGATTTATTCCAAAGCCTGCACCGGGATCAGGGACAGACTGTGATTGTGGTGACGCATGATGCGTATGTGGCACGGCATACCACTCGGATCATTAAACTCTCTGATGGAAAAATTGTTTCAGATGAAGTTAATCATCACCCGATCAAGGCTGGCGCTCCGCGTCCTGAAGAAGTGATTTAAAAGGAGTTTGCGATGTTGTTTTCAGAGAATTTTAAAATTGCCTTGCGTGCTCTGCGTGCCAATAAATTAAGATCGGTGCTGACGATATTGGGAATTGTAATCGGTGTAGCGACTGTAGTAGCGCTGTTGTCAATTGGTACGGGTGCTACTGCCAGTATCACAAGTGACATCCAAAGCAGCGGCGCAAATTTGTTGACTGTATCCCCGGGGCGGCAGTCTGGCTTCGCAGGTGGAGGTCAATCCAGGCAGTCGAGTTACATTTACTATTCAGATTATGAGTTGCTCGAACGAGCACTAGTCGGGAATGTGACAGCAATTGTACCGAGTTATCAATCCAACTATACGGTGAAATATGGCGCAGAAAGTTTCAGCGTCAATGTGACCGGTGTAACAGAAAAGTATCAAGAGGTGCATTCGTATAAAGTTGCTACGGGTCGTTATATTACGGATAGCGATAATAATGCTGAGGCACGGGTGGCTGTATTGGGATCACAAACAGCGACAGATCTGTTTGGAAGCCTGATACCCATTGGAAAGATCATTTCAATCAATGGCTTGAAGTTTGAAATAGTTGGCGTGTTGGAATCCGAAGGTTCGTCGGGGTTTGGCTCAAACGATGATGCGGTATTCATTCCACTGGAGACAGGCTATATCAGGCTATATGGGTCAACGGCAATGCACAACGATAAAAAGATCGTGAACAGTATTGCAGTCTCGGTGACAACTACAGAATTGATGGACACCGTCTCGGCACAGATTCAATACATTCTGCGACGCTCGCATAAACTTGCGCCAACAGCCGACCTGGATTTCAATGTGCAAAATCAAACAGATATCCTGGATACTTTGAGTTCAGTAACCCAGACCCTCACCATATTTCTTGGCGCCATCGCAGGGATTTCATTGCTCGTGGGCGGCATTGGCATCATGAACATTATGCTGGTCTCAGTGACGGAACGTACGAAAGAGATCGGCTTGCGAAAAGCTGTCGGTGCCACAAAAAATCAAATACTCGCTCAATTCCTGATCGAGACCATGACGTTAAGTCTGCTGGGTGGCATTATTGGGATTTTACTCGGAGTTGGGATCGCTTCGGTATTCACTTTGACTGGGCTGATCACTGCCGTGATCACAGTTGATTCAATTCTGTTGGCATTCTTCTCCGCCTTGCTGATCGGTGTGTTCTTTGGCATCTATCCCGCCTTCCGCGCGGCAAACTTGCATCCAATGGTTGCGTTGCGATACGAGTAAACTTGGTGGTCTCGATACGGGCGAGACAAGCACTCGCCCTACTCGACCACCGAATAGATATAATATTCCTATGCCCAAGAAAATCCTCCTCGTTGACGATGAACCTGAGATCCTTGAGATCTGTCGCGATTATCTCAAAGCCTCAAGCTACGATGTTGTCACAGCTAAAGATGGCGCACAAGGCTTATCGTCCGCACGGCGTGAGAAGCCTGATCTCATTGTGCTTGATCTCATGCTGCCCGAGATGGACGGTCTTGATCTGTGCCGTGCGATACGGCGTGAGAGCAACGTGCCCATTATCATGCTCACCGCGCGCGTCGAAGAGACGGATAAACTCATCGGGCTTGAACTCGGCGCGGATGATTACATGACCAAGCCATTCAGCCCGCGTGAGTTAGTAGCGCGTATAAAAGTTGTGTTGCGGCGCGCCAGCGGTGACTCGGTGGCTGAGGTGATCAGAGTGGGCAATGCTTCCTTGGACAGAACCCAGTACGAGATCCAGATCGGGAAGCGTGTGGTCACACTGACTCCCACTGAATTCGAGATCATGGCTACCTTGATGAGTCAGCCTGGCCGCATTTTTTCACGCAACCAATTGTTGAACGCTGCGCATGGTGTCGCGTTTGAAAGTTACGAGCGCGCTATCGATTCGCACATCCGCAACCTGCGCCACAAATTGGGACCTGATGAGTTGATCATCACCGTGCATGGCGTGGGTTATAAATTTGAGGCTTGAGATGCAATCATCCGTTCGTGAAATTCGCCAGCGTTTGTTGTTCCTGTTGTTGCGTGCCTTTGTGATCGTGCTGTTCTTATCCTTTTTATTTTTCACACTCATCATCGGGTATTTTCTAACCTCTTCATCAACTCCCGCACCGTTCCCGTTAGTCAGCACACTTGAGGGTTATTATCTTGCAAAAGGGAATTGGGATGGCATCGAATCGGTTTTTGATTCAATGGACCAATTGGACTCGATGAGCACTTTGCTGTTGGATATCGAGCACCGCATCATTCTTGACCGAAGACCTGACCCTGTTTCGATAGCTGGTTCAAGTTACGATATTCAAGAAGACGATGTGGTGTTCGATCTCACAGCGCACGGCGAGCAGGTGGGATATTTGGTAATCACAACTTATTCCGTCTCACAACGCTTCGGATTTGCGCGTGCCATTATTTTTCCCATTGGAATCATTTCAGCCATTTTGGCGCTGTTTCTCGTTGTCGTATCCACATTGCTTATGCGTCGATTCGTCAATCCGCTTGCAGATGTGATCTACGCCGCGAATGAAGTGGCAAGTGGCAAGCTGGATGCCCGCATCCCAACGGAGGGACCACAGGACTTGCGGAGTCTCTCTGAAAGTTTCAACGAGATGGCGACTTCACTTGAACGCAATGACCGCGAACGCCGCGACATGCTTGCCGATATTGCCCATGAATTACGCACACCGCTCTCCGTCATCCGTGGACGGCTCGAAGGCATCGTGGATGGCATCTACTCTGAAAATGGACCGCAAGTCTCGATGGCGTTAGAGCAGACCTATGTACTGCAAAGGCTCGTGGATGATTTGCGTCTATTGACACTTGCTGAGACTCGTCAACTGGTGTTCGATAAGCGGAATATTCAAGTTGCAAATGTGATTAACAGTGTCCTTGAAATGTTCTCTGCCGAAGCGCAGGAGAAAAATGTTTCGCTTTCATTCAGTGAGAAAAATGGAAACTTATCCGCGTTTATTGACCCGCAACGCTTTGAACAAATCGTTAGCAACCTGGTTGGCAATGCGATTCGTTATATTCCCGAAGGTGGGCAGGTGTGGGTTACAGCGCATGAAATCAGCGCTGGCTTGCGGATCACTATCAACGATAATGGGGAGGGACTTCCCGCCGAAGACTTGCCCTTTATCTTCGACCGTTTCTGGCGCAAAGAAAAATCCCGCGCCCGCCTCTCTGGCGGAACGGGATTGGGTCTCGCGATCACGAAGCAACTGGTTGAGGCGCAGGGCGGGACGATTGGAGCAAAAAATTTGCCAGAGGGTGGTTTGCAAGTGGTGGTTGAGTTGAAGAAGTAATTCACTCTGAGCGGATCGTCCTTTGACTTCGTTCGTCGCAACTTACGTTTCTCACTCCGCCCAGGATGGAAACACGGCGACCTGAGAGAGTAGTCGAAGCGTGAGGATACTAAAACGCATTCAGCCTTGAAAAATCTTCCCAATTCAACTCTGTCTTATATTGATATTCCCGCCAGAATTTGATCAATCCATTCTCAAGTTTCACCGTCACGATGCCGTGATACTTTCCGTGCATTTGGAATGTATATTCACCAAAACCAATTTGCTCCTCTTCGTTGAACGCCAAATGATGCCATGTCATGTGCATCGGAATTTCAGGATCATTATCCCCGCCAAAGAATTCATAGAGTTCATCTCGTCCGCGATAGACCTGTTTATCCGGAGGTTCGATGTACATCGCGTCCGGGCTGAAACAATCTGCGGCTTTTCGTGCGTTGCCCTCGTTCCAGCCGTCCGCGATGGTTTGCATAAGTTGATTGAATTGAGTTGCTGTCATGTTTCCCATTCAACACCTGTATCACTAGCTTCAGATTCGGATAATAAACGTCCCACAGCTGCGATCTGTTCTGAATCGCCGACAAACGCCACCACCAATGCCACCACAATATTGACGAGCAATGTGATTTCATGCATATTGCATCCACATAAATAAGTTTGTCTCTCAGCCCGATATTGTCTCTATTTTACACAAGAAAAGACCCGCCTCACGTGAGACGGGTTATTGGTTGCTGTTCAAATTCATTTTTCTACGCTGATATTTTGTGCAGTCGTTTGTATGCTAATCTTTATTTAGCTAATGAGCGGATGTGTTCCAAATCCAAATCCCCTTTCGCACCCCAACCCTTCGTCCCCTCAGGTATCTTCGGGCGGAACTTCTCATATAAGCCATAGGCTTCGGATTCCAATTGCTTGGGTGTATAAGCCTTCGCCAACTTTTCCATGGCTATACGGGCCTCATCCAGATCATCCCCAAATTTCTGTTTCAGATATTTCTCCACACTCTGCGGATCGATCTCCTCGCCCTTGATCGCGGCGCGCATCCCTTGTGAAGTTTTTACGGCAGGAACGCCACGTCCCAACAATTCGATGAATTCCACCTTCACGGGCTTCTCTTTCTTCTTTTCCTCTTTCTTCTCGTCTTCTGATTTCTCTTCATAAATCCCCAATCGCCGCCCTTTGGACTGGGCATTGAGTCCAGCTACTGCTTTGCCGAAAGTCAGTGATTCGTTTTTGTTGTATCCGAGCCGTTCTGCAACGATCGTTGCCCATAAGGTTAACACTGGCGCACGGTTGATCTTGATCTTTTTATTTGCCATTTCTTTACTCCTTTGCAATATTAATAAAGCACGCAGAAGCAATCATGTTTTTTAAACTATACACTAATTTTCGACTCGAATCAATCATTGAAAATTAGATGATTGTGAGTCTTAACTGTCAGCGTCTGTAAACACCAAAATATCCCGCCCGCCTTCCTTTGCGCGGTATAGTATTTTGTCTGTGCGTCCGAAGAAGTCATCGTAATCCTGCTCATGCTGACGTAATTCCGCCACGCCCATGCTGAAGGTAATATGGCTCGTCTGGTCGTTCAATTGGACGCTGCAGTTTCGACCAGCTTCTTGAATCCTTTTGGCAACGGTTACCGCCTCAAATAATTGAGTCTCGGGTAACAATAAACCAAATTCATCACCGCCCAGGCGTCCAAGAAAATCCTGTTCCCGAATCTGAGTCTTTAGGATATTAACACAATAACGGATGGCTTCATCGCCCGCCAAATGACCGTGTTCATCATTGATGGTCTTTGGATGATCGATATCGAGCAGGATCAAAGATAGCGGCCGCCGGTAACGTTTGACCCGGTCAAATTCCAGCATGGCTTCTGCGGTAAATTTGCGTCGGTTCCAAATGCCGGTCAATGGATCGGCATTTGCCAATTCGTTTAACTCAGCTTGTAATTCTTTTTCCTCCATTTGCGCCTTGTAACTGAGACGTCGATGTGTATATAGCTTTGCAGAGATGACCGTCCCGATGAGGTTGGTAAGCACGTGCATCCCCATCACGACCGAACCCAAATCTCCTGTTGGGTGAGTGGCATAAACTTGAGCGATAACCGCTGCTGAAAACAGATAGGATATGGTCGTTCGTGCAAGGAGCGGGCTAAAGAGAGCAAAATAATTAATATTTAACAATACAATCGAGACGCCGATGTAGGCAACATAATCAGGTGAAGTCAGTGAATTGATAAATATATTGATCAGTGCACCCGCTGCCATGTAACTGGCTACTGCCCAATCATGCTGTTTGGGTTGTTTAGATTTCATCAGTATGAAAACCGAAACACAGCTCAGAATGAATACATCCAGACGGGCTATTCGGAGCATAAAAAATTCAGGCCCCTGGAACGATCTATAGTCTGAGCGGATCAATGCCAGTGAAGCAAGGTTTGACAATCCGATCACAAAGATGGTTTGCGATGCATCGCTCTTAAGAAATGCCTGTCGGTAGAATGTTTCCAAAGCCCCGAGGTCAGGTTCAATTTTTGAAAATTTGAGCATGTGATCACTTATATAGAACCGAGCGGCTTATCGTGATCGTGTTAAGGTCATGCCACCAGTGGCAATGTGAAATAAAATGTACAGCCGTGCCCCTTACCTTTTGATTCAACCCAAATGTGTCCGTTGTGCACCTCGATGATCCGTTTTACAAGCGCAAGCCCCACGCCAGTGCCTGCGCTTTTCGGATCCAGTTTATCGAACAAGCCGAAGATCTTCTCGTGATAGGATGGATCGATCCCGATCCCGTTATCCCTGACGAAAAAAGTTTTCTCGCCTTTCGTATCACACATCCCGATCTGGATCTGCGGATTCGGCTGGTCAGCCGTGAATTTGGCGGCGTTATCGATCAGGTTCTGCATCACCTCCACCAGCCGTGGCTGGTCGCCGTTCACAGTGGGTAAATCCTTTGCGACCTCCACTTGAACGTTGCCCTCCATGATTTGTCCTCTGGTCAGCGCCAGAGCTTCTTCAACGATCTGGGCAAAGGGAATATTGATCGGCGCATTCATCAGCCGTCCGATACGTGAGAGTTCGAGCAGTTCATTGAGCAGGCGATGCATCTTATCTTTGGCTTCACGGATGCGTTCCAGGTCCTTACTGAACTTTTCAGTGTTGCCAGCGCGCGCATCTTCCTCCAGCAGACCAACGAAGCCGCCGATCGTGATCAAAGGACTCTTCAGATCATGCGATACGGTATATGTGAAGCGTTCCAACTCGGCATTCTTTGATTCCAATTCCTTGATGATCTTTTCGCGTTCAGCTTCTACGCGTTTTCGTTCTTTGAGTTCGCGTTGAGCCTTTGCAAGCGCTTCATCGATCTTGCGCAATGTCAGTCCAAGTAAAAGGGTAGATGTGATAATGTATACGCTTTGCGCCACCCAAAATGCGGAGACAGGTGTAACACTGCTGGAACGTGGCAAAATGCCATCCTGACCCAGTTTGAGAACGAGCGCATTGGTCAGGATGCTGACAAAACTCCAGCCGAGTGCGGCGCGCCAATCGAGGATCAAACCAGCGCAGATCACGACCACCAGATAACCCATAAAAGCTGGATTTTGATAATCTGCCCCCAGAACCATCGCCACTGTGAACAGCATCCAAAGCAGGAACACCACCAGATTTCCGGTAAGCCTCACGTAACCGCGGTTGAGTAGTTGTTTTACGATCAGCAACGCCACTACAAAAGGGATGATAATGAACGCGCGGCGAATTCGCATTTCTGGTTCGATGGGCGCGAAGATCCCATACAGGCTGGCCGCAGAAATGAATATCAATAAGATCGTGTTTTGCAATGCGGCAGAACGTGTCTTGTCCTCATCCCCCTCAAATATGTGGACTGAAAACCATTGGCGAATATTTCTTACCATGGAAAGTCTCCTGGTTGTAGATACCGATAATTGACAACATTATAGGTGCTTATGTGGTAAATCCAATTATCAGTCCACATACAAAAACCCGCCTCTCGCGAGACGGGTTACTAATAACTGATTACTAAATCACTGCTTTACGCCAACACTCTTTGCGCTGCTTCGAAGCCTCTCCTCAGCGCCTCATAATTCTTCGGCAGGAGATGTTTATGTCTTGCAGGTAAATGTCCCTCAAGTGCCTTTTCAATATCCTTGGTCGTAACTTCAGGTAATGCTGTTAACAACGCGCCGATAGCAACCATGTTCATCAATTTCTTGTCGCCGAGCTCTTCGGCGATTTCGTTACATGGCACAAAGACGACGTTGATATCTGTCCGCTTTGCGCCGCGATCGACCATGGATTGATTTACGATCAACGTCCCGCCGGGCGCAAGGACATCTTCGTATTTGTCGAAAGATGGTAAGTTCAAGGCAATTGCCAATGGTGGATTCTTCACCAACGGTGAACCGATCTCGTCATCGGCAATCACGACCGTACAGTTGGCTGTGCCGCCGCGCATTTCGGGACCGTATGAGGGAATCCATGTTACGTCTTTGCCGGTGTCCATGGCGGCGTACGCCAATACTTGTCCGCCGAACAAAACACCTTGTCCACCAAAACCTGCGATAATGATTTCTTTTTGCATAGTTCACTCCGTGAGCAGAGAGTAGATGACTAGAAACCAGTCGACTCAACTATTCTCTACTCTCTATTCTCTTATATCTTGATCTGCGCCACGCCTGTCGCGACTTTGTAATCGCCAAGCGGATAGAACGGCACCATGTGTTGTTCCACGAACTTCAACGAGTCGACCGGGGTCATGCCCCAGTT
>Ga0137333_1000468_pt1 | contig 10585 bp, 12 predicted proteins | sample EasRivERMLT231_2_FD_102286 | JGI IMG/M metagenome (GOLD analysis project Ga0137333, IMG submission 102286) | Soil microbial communities from meander-bound floodplain in the East River, Colorado, USA - East River MetaG ERMLT231_2 | ecosystem: Environmental > Terrestrial > Soil > Floodplain ... | reverse complement strand
GTTTCTATGGTCACTTGTCTTCGTGTCTACACAACCCTCTGATCACAAACCTCCCGAAACCCGCATCGTTTACAACGGGACGCCTGCTCATGTGACCGAGCGACCTCTTTCTTCATCCAATCCCGTTTCATTTCCGTCAACAACTCCAAAAGGGACTGTTCCAACTCGTGGGTGTAATCCACTGCAAAATCTTTACCTTCATAATGAATGATCCCGTATGGGGGACGTTTGCCGTAGGTTTTCTCGACCAATAAACAATAGGATGCCAATTGATAAATATGCGAATCATACGGTGCATCTGGCGCGCGCCCCGATTTCACTTCGACCGGGATGATCTGTCCGTTTTTTTGGATTAAATAATCAGGTTTGCCTGTCAGCTCCAGAGCGGCGTAAAACAAAGGCTTCTCCAATTTGCCCCAGCCGCGTGTGTCAGTATAAATGACGCGTCCACCGGGCAAGCCGGCTTGACTCCGCTGGCGGTTGGATTGCCAGAAGAAAATGAAAGCTAGGAAGGTGAGGAAAAGGACGATGTATAGCATTTAGCAATTCGCTTTTAGCGGTTGGTGGCTTGTTTAATAACTTTCTTCACACGCGTCAAACCACCACCTGATAGATCTTCTGTGCGCTTTTCGAGCACTTTGATAAAGTCTGCTTTGTTGGAGGCGTTGACGGCGGGCGTGGTCTTCTCGGAATGCTGTGGTACTTCCTTTGGACGACAGAATGAAAGATGTTTGAGTAAATAAGGGAAGATAACTTCGTTATATTGCTTGTTCCCTGCAGCAGTCCATGCCAAAGTTGAGATGGCGTTATCTACGGTGATGACGGAGCCGGTCTCTTTGGCTTTTTTGATCGCCTCCAGATGTTTGAAAACTACATCAGGATTCGCCTTGGCGACTTCAGCGAGAGCGGTCATCCCGCCCCAGGCGAGACGATTGTTTTTATTTCTAAGACACTTTACGAAGCCTTCGGTATAGTCCACGATGAGTTTCGGTTCAATGTAGCCGACTTCGTAGAGAACCTTGATGCAATCGGCTTGGATATTTTTATCCTTGTTCCACAAGTTTTCGGCAACTTCGCGGATGCCCTTTTTGTCTTTTTTTGCGGCGAGATCCCGTGCCAGTTCTTGGTTAGGAACTTCGTCGCGGCGACCAAGGGAGTGGGCAAGTTTAGCGATAACAGACATAAATTTCTCCTAGACAAAAACGTGACATGTCTTCGCAAGAGTTCAATTAATTGTGACCTATGTCCGCGCAAATGTTATGGTTAACAACAACGCGCATGAGACATGTCAAGTTTCGTTACACGATTCTTGCTGTGCAATATGCCACGAGCATGACCAACGCGATCATCAACAAAATCAACCCAGCTGTCCGCGTAAGGGTGGAGGCCAAAACCTGCCGCCCGTGCCTGGCGTGGAGTTCGGTCCCGGCGGCGAGTTCGGTTTGGTTCACCGATTCGATGCCCTGCTTCTTGTACCACCACGCGCGGCGGCAATAGAGGTAGGTGCCAATGTCCGACGAGCGGATAATATGCATAAGCGGGAGTATAGCACAAATTTTCTAATTTTGTCTTCGCCTTCGCGCTGAGCGGAGCTGCCGCTTTTTGGCGGCGTAGACGAAGCGCAGGTCGGATGGCGAACATAAGTATTCATGTTATGTGCGCTTCGACTGCGGGTTCGATGCTCCGCATCTCACCCTCCGCTCAGCGCGATGGGTTTACAGCATGTGAAATGTTTCCCACCATCCAAGCGAAAACTTTCCTTGAGAAAAATCTTATAGTGAGGATAATACAAGTGTAAGTTGAATTGAGAAACAACCAAAATAAAGTGTGGAGGTGCAGGATGTCTAACGAAATGAGAATCAAATTCTGGGGTGTGCGTGGGAGTTATCCTACGCCGGGCGCAGGGACGGTGAAATATGGTGGGAACACAGCGAGTATTGAAGTGCAGGTTGGAAATCGCACGATCATTCTCGATGCGGGCACAGGCATCATCCCATTGGGTCGCGAGTTGGCGCGCACAAAGCGGGCTGGCGAACTCTTATTGTTGTTCAGCCATTTACATCACGACCACACGCAGGGCTTTCCATTTTTTGTGCCAGCATACATACCGAATGCGAAACTGCACATCTATGGTCCCGATGGCACGCATGAATCGATGAAGAATGTGTTGGAACGCAATCAATCGTCAGAGACTTTCCCAATTGGCTTGCGCGACATGTCCTCAACGAAGGATATTCAAGCGGTGCGTGAATCGCAGGACATTGTTTGGGATGAGAGCGGGGTTCGGGTTGTTGAATCAGCTTCCGGCTTGAGCGATGAGGCGGTTGTCATCCGCATTCATAAATCGTACGCGCATCCGGGCGGCGTTTTTATCTATCGTATTACGTGGCACGGCAAGTCTGTTGTGTATGCCACTGATACGGAAGGTTACGTTGGCACGGATAAGCGGCTGGTGAAGTTTGCGAAAGATGCGGATGTGTTGATCCACGATGCGCAATATTTGGATGAGCATTATTGGGGACAACTGGAGGGATTCCCAGCCACGCAGGGCTTTGGACATTCGACCGTAACGATGGCGTGTGAAGTGGCGCGCGCTTCAGAGGCGGGACAGCTGATCCTGTTCCATCATGACCCGGCTTACTCTGACGACATGGTCGCGGGCATGGACGCTGCTGCGAAGACACAGTTCGGTGAGGCGCAAGCCGCATATGAAGGATTGGAGATTGTTTTGCGCGAGGAGAACATGGCAGTGCGATTGCAGTCACCCGCGTTGAGCGGGAGGGATGTACAATATGCTCAAAATGGTTAACACAAATACGGACGACACCCGCAACGAGCTCTTGAAAATTAAATTATTCGAGGGCATGACGCCCGCGCAACTGGATTGGGTCGCGCGCAATACGCATCGCCGCAGCTTTGAGGCGGGACGTAACGTGATGACGATCGAACAACCCGGCGAGGCGGTGTTCGTTATTATAGAAGGATCGGTAAAGATCCACATTGAGCAGGGCGAACGGGATGTGATCCTGGCGATCTTGGGTGAAGGGGATCTGCTCGGTGAGATGAGCCTGATCGATAGCGTGGGTCGTTCAGCCAGCGCGGTGACATTGGAAAATACGCTGGTGTTGTGGATGGACAAGACCACGTTCAATTACATGCTGGATAACTTCCCGCCGATGGCGCGTAATCTGGTGAAAATCATGTCGGTCCGCGTGCGGCTTTCTGACCAGTTGATCCAGGCGCTGGCAACGCTCGATGTGAATGGACGGGTGGCGCGGCAGTTGCTGGCGTTCGCTGAGAAGTATGGTTACCCCAAAGATGACGTGACCCAGATCCGTATCCTGCTTACGCAGAGCGATATCGCTGACCTGGTCGGTGCGTCGCGGAAGCGAGTCAATCAGGCGATGGTGCTGTTCAAGGAACAGGAGTTGATCGATACAGATGCCAACGGCAGGATTGCGATTCTGGATGGGGAAGGGCTGGCGCGGTATTGTCGGTAGCTTCTGGTCAGTTAGTCTTGGTTTCTTAGTCGGATAGTCTGCGAGTTTGGACTATCCGACTATTTGACTCTCGAACTATTGGACTATAATTTCGATATGGAACATTTCAACCATCCTATCGAAATCTGTTATGGGGAGTTGTGAACCATGCTTGAATCAGAACGCATTGCATATAACAAGAATAAGCTTAAGGACCTGTATCCAGCCTTCCGTACGCGGATCGAGGCGGTGCTGAAGGAAATGGAAGATGCGGGCTATCGTCCGCGCCTGCAGGTGACGTGGCGGTCGGTGGCAGACCAACTAGATGCCTATCGACGCGGCAAGACCCGGGTGCAGTTTGGGTTCCACAATATTACCGGTGCCAATGGCGTGAGAGAAGCACTAGCCACGGATATTTGGGACGATAATCTCCTGGACAAGGTTAAGGTGGATTTTATTTTGCATCTTGCAGCGGCGGCAGAGGCACAGGGATTAACCACAGGCGTCCGCTGGGATCTGCCCGATGAAGATAGTGTGTTGATCGACATTGCTTTGCAGAATCAGAATTGGGATGCGAAGATCCGCGTGGGGTGGGACCCGTTACATGTGGAGCCGACAGAGATCACGATCGAAGAGGCGAAAGCGGGGAAAAGGCCCATTGCTTCACCGGACAGTCCACCCGTTGATGAAGAGCCGCCCACGGGTCCGTTCCTGGTGAAGCGACATTATCGAGTCCAGGATGTGGATGCGAATGCGAGCGTCGAATATGAAAATTGGAACACGGCGTTCAGACCGGTGACGTTGTTGCCGGTCCCGTATCTTTCGCAAATTGGCACGGGCGCAGAGAAACACAAGAACGATTGCGGCGCGGCGTGCGCGGTCATGTTCTTGCGCGCGTATACGAATACGCCCATGACGCCGGATCAGTTTTATGCGCTCTTCAATATTCCGGGCGATCCATATTTGTCGGTGCCGACCATGCGCAATGCGCTGGGAAAATCGGGTGTGTTGACCAGTTTCAAAGCCGGGCTGACGATGGCAGACCTGTTCAACACGTTTGCAACGGGCAAGCCTGTGATCGTATTGATCCGTTATAAAACATTGGAGGATGCCGGGCTGACGGAGAAACATTACGAAGGTCCGCATTTTGCAGTGGGCGTGGGCATGGATTCGAAATATATCTATTTGCATGACCCGCTGTATACAAATCCATTCGATGGCGAGGCGCATCCGTATCCGCTGGATCTGTTCTGGAAGGCATGGAAGGATGTGGCGCTTGACCCGCAATATCCAAACCCGGAACGCTCGGCGATCATCCCGGCGGTGGGACTTGGCTATCGCATGGAGCGAGCTGTGCTGGTGAACGTTCCAATGTTGAATGTGCGTTCAAACCCCAGCTTGCTGGGCAAGGTCACTGGTTCGCTCAAAAAGGGACAAGTGGTGTACGTGACGCGCGAGGTCAACGGTTGGGGTACGATCGGGGCGAAGCAGTGGATCAACCTCGCAAACACAGTGCTTGTGTCGAAATGATTTTATCCCACATGAGGCACATAGTATGACGCATTTTAAATTCTTTCACCCTGTCGAAGTCCGTTATGGGGATTTGGATCCGCAGGGACATGTCAACAATGCGAAACATCTGACGTATTTTGAGCAGGCGCGTATTGCCTACATGGTCGAGTTGGGATTGTTTACGAAAGACCAGTCTTTTATGGAGATCGGCGTGATCCTGGCGGATGTGCATATTACCTATCTTGCGCCGGTCTATTTTGGGGAGCAGGTCAAGGTTGGGGTTCACATTTCGAAGGTGGGGACCAAGTCTATGACGTGGATGCAGAATATTGTGGATGCGAAGACTGGCAAGGAATTAGCCAAGGCGGAAGTGATCATGGTGACGTACGACTATAAAGAAGAGAAGACGATCAACGTTCCGCACGAGTGGCGGGAAAAGATAAAACAGTTCGAAGGTTTATAGGTTTGAATGTTGTAAGTTAGAACGTTCAGGACCTTGAACCTGCCAACCTGCAAACATTCAAACGATTAAAGAGGAGCCTTATGTCATTGCCAGCTATCAATCAAGAATACTTCACTGACTTTCTCGTAAAGTTATTGAACATCGCATCGCCCACTGGTTTTGCCGAACCCGCGATTGCGTTTGTTGAAAAAGAACTTTCGCAGTTCAAGCAATTGGAATTATCAAGAACGCGTAAAGGTGCATTGGTTGCAAAATGGAAAGTAGAAAGTGATCTGCCGCCCGTCGCTTTAACTGCGCATGTGGATACGCTCGGCGCAGTGGTCAAGGAGATCAAATCCAATGGACGGCTGAGGTTGAGTCGCATTGGCGGGCTTCAGTGGCCCAGTGTCGAGACCGAGGGTGTGTGGATTTTTACATCGAAAGGTGAAAAAATCCGCGGTTCGGTGTTGATTGATACCGCATCGGGACATGTCCACGGCGCAGAGGGAACCAAAACCCTGCGTGACGATGAACATATGGAAGTCCGCTTGGATGTGCGCACGACTTCAGAAAAAGAGACGCGCGCTTTGGGAATCAACATTGGCGATTGCGTGGCGTTCGATCCGCGTGTGGAGGTGACGAACGACTTCATCCGCTCGCGGTTCCTCGATGATAAGGCTTGCGTGGCAAATCTCCTCGCAGCGATCAAGTCGTTGACAGAAGCAGGTCTAAGTCCCACACGAACCGTTTACTTTCACATCAGCAATTATGAGGAGGTTGGTCACGGCGCGGCGGCGGGCATCCCGGCTGAGGTGGAAGAAGTCATCTGTGTGGATATGGCGGTCGTGGGCAAGGGACAGGAGTCAGATGAGTTCAGCGTCACGTTGTGTACCAAGGACGGCGGCGGGCCGTATCACTTTGGTTTGAACAACAAGTTGCGCGCGCTTGCCGAGAAACATAACATTCCCTACAAGACCGATGTGTATGTGTTCTATGGTTCGGATGGCGAAGCGTTCTGGCGCGCGGGCGGCGATGTGGCGCTGGCGTTGATCGGTCCCGGCATCGATGCCTCGCACAATTACGAACGCGCCCACATGGATGGTCTCAACGCCACGACGAATTGGATCATGGCGTATTTGCTTGATTAAACACAAAGAACACGACGGTCACTAAGGTTGGGCGAATGATGAGCGCATCGCCTTTCCACAGATTTTCCTTCGTGTACTTTGTGCCCTTGGTGGTGAAAAATGAAACTTGATGCTGCACTTCCCATTGTTGGATTGAAAGACGTGGCCGCGATCGCGCAAGCCGCGGAGCAAATTGGATTCGATGCGCTGTGGACTCAGGAGACTCAACACGACCCTTTCCTGCCCTGCACATTGATCGCCGAACATACAGCGCGTCTCAACTTCGGGACGGCTGTTGCGGTTTCCTTTGCGCGTTCCCCTGCCAATTTAGCCTACACCGCCTGGGACCTTTCCACCCAATCCGGCGGACGCTTCATCCTCGGGCTTGGCACACAAGTCAAAGCGCATATCGAGCGGAGGTTTGGCGTGCCGTGGCCCGAGTCGCCGGTGAAGAAACTGCGCGAACAGATCGAAGTCACCCGCACGTTGTGGGATTGCTGGCAGAACGGCACGAAGCTGAATTATCGCGGCGAGTATTACAAGATCACGTTGATGTCGCCGTTCTTCAATGCGGGTGCCATTGAACATCCAAATATCCCCATCTATATCGCAGGTGTGAACACGGGCTTGGCAAAGCTCGCGGGCGAATTGTGTGATGGCTTCCATGCGCATCCATTTCATAGCATCCGTTATATGAGAGAAGTAATGTTACCGGCAATCGAAGAAGGTGCGAAAAAGACCAATCGCCAACGCGAAGATGTTGCGGTTGCGCTCTCTGCGTTCATTGCGACTACTCCAGAAGAGATGAACTTCGCACGTATGCAAATTTCTTTCTACGCCTCCACGCCTTCCTACCGCCCCGTCATGGACTTGCACGGCTGGAGCGGAATCGCCGAGCAATTATCCATCCACGCGGCGAAGGGCGAATGGGCTGAGATGCCAATGCTGATCACCGATGAGATGTTGAACGAGTTTTGTCTGGTAACAGAGGAAGACAAACTGGCAAGTGAATTGAAGAAACGCTACGATGGAATTGCTGATCGGTTGACGTTGTACACTCCCTTCGTGCCGGGGGAAAAAGATGAGTGGTGGAAGAAGTTATCAATGATGTTTAACTCGTAACGAATTATCTCGAGGAAATATGAATGTTTTCTTTCTTGGTGCTGGATTTTCGCGGCCTGCAGGTTTGCCGCTTGGTGAAGGACTGTTTCTAGAAATATTAGAGATAGCAAAATCGCGAGGTTTGTATGAAGAGAATTTGAAGCATGATATCAATGAATACCTTGACTATTATTGTGCTAAAACAGGGAAAACAATAACCGAAGATCTAATTAATCTAGAAGAGCTCATGTCTTATGTCGATATCAACAACAATCTGGCATTGCATGGTCCTCACACTTCCTCGGTTCAAATAATACTTAAAAATTTAATAGCCTATGTTCTTCATAATTGCGAAACCAAAATAACGGACAAACAATTTTCACTTTACGAACATTTTGTTGAGCGGCTTGGTCCACAAGATGTGATATTTACTTTCAACTATGACACAATACTCGAAAAAACGCTGTATCGAAAAAATATACCTTATCGTCTTTATGAACATAGGTATAGATATGATGAACAAAATAATGACTTGGTGTCCGACTGGAAAAATGAAGTCACTATATTTAAAATGCATGGCTCGATTAACTGGTTTGATAGAACCGACTATGATGAAACTAAGAAAATATGGGAGGAGATGGGAAACGGCATCCCACCTCATGCTGTTTTTGATGGCAGAATGAATGTCGAAATTCATAGTCTTTTAGATAATCCATTTCCTCCACGCCATTTCTTCAGAAATGTTTATATTGCTGAAAACCTAGAAAACTACTTTATTCACAGTAAGTTCAGAAACGAAGTTCCCGTTATTGTCCCTCCCTCTTATCATAAACTTGTCAACTTGAATTACCTCAGCGATTTTTGGTATCGTTTTTCTGACGTAACCGTAACGATAAACAAAGTTGCAATTATTGGTTTTTCTCTTCCAGCACATGACGAATATATTAGGCAACCTTTGTATTGGTACATCAAAAATTTTCACGAGCGTGGAGAGCTGCTTATTGAAAAAAAACCAAAACTAAGAATAATTGACTATAAAAAAGGTAAAAGAGAAATTAGTAATTTTAAAGAAAATTACCGATTTGTGAATGAGAAAATGACAGATTTTTATTTCAAAGGTTTTTCCGAAGAAGCCTTAGATTTTATATTTTCTGAAGATTAAGGATGAGTAATGAACTTCAACGACTACCAAACCAAATCACGCAAGACAGCAGGATATCCCGCCATTGGGCATCCTGTTATCTATATTACCTCTATTCGCGTTTCGTGATATGAATAGTTGTGGGGGATGGGTAAACGTTTCAAAATGATTTCGGGAGGGCATTATGACTACGTTCGATTGGATCGCCGCTGCGATTGTCGTCATCAGCATGATCTATATCAGCTTTGCGCTGACTGTTGCAGAATGGCTCGTCGCTTTACGCAAAGGACAGGCAGTCAGCTTGTTGCCTGAGCGCGGAGGGCGCAAATATCCGTTATGGATGCAGATTGTGCTCATCGTTGTGGGGTTGCTTATTTGTGTCCCGCTGTTTTATTATGGCTGGGTTCCGCTTTTCAATATCACTGGTAACACTAAGATCATTCTAAAAGTAATTGGATTAATTATCTATCTTGCTGGATTTTGGTTCACGTTGTGGGCAAGGCGCACACTTGGAAAATATTGGGGCTTAAGCACAAGCTTGGATGTCAAATTGTTCGATGAACATCAACTCATTCAAAGCGGACCATATGCCTTTGTTCGTCACCCCATGTATTTTGGAGCATGGACCTTTATGTTTGGGTTGCTCCTGCTGTATCCAACATGGACCATATTGATCCTGCTCGTCTCCATGTTGACATCCTTTTCAGGGCGTGCCCGCCGTGAAGAGGTCGCATTGGCAGAACGATTTGGCGATAGTTGGGTAGAATATAAGCAACGAACCTGGTTCATCATCCCTTTAATATACTGAGAGAAAAAAATGGATTTCAACGACTATCAAACCAAATCACGCAAGACCGCAGGCTATCCCGCGATTGGGCATGCTGTAATTTATCCTACGCTGGGACTTGTCAACGAAGCTGGCGAAGTGGCGGGCAAGATCAAGAAAGTGTTCCGCGATAAGAATGGCGAGATCAACCTCGAGACGCGCGAGGCGCTCAAAGCCGAACTTGGCGATGTGTTGTGGTATATGGCACAAGTCGCCACCGAGTTGGACTTAACTTTGGATGAGATCGCTGAATACAATATCGAGAAACTTTATAGTCGCTTGGAAAGAGGCAAGATCAAAGGGGATGGGGATAATAGATAATCCTATGAACAAACGCCTCCTTAACGTTGGACTTATCGTCCTCATCGATATGCTCGGCTTTGCACTCATTGTGCCGTTGCTGGCATTTTTCGCCGATTCCTTCGGCGCTACGGCTTTCCAGACGGGCTTGCTCGTTGCCTCTTATGCTGCCATGCAGATGATCAGCGCGCCAATTCTGGGTCGCATCTCAGACCGCTTCGGACGCCGACCTGTTTTCCTTATTAGCATTTTGGGGACCTTTATTGGATTTCTCATCCTGGGCTTTGCCAATTCATTATGGATGTTATTCGCCAGCCGCATTCTTTCTGGTCTTACTGCTGGGAACATCTCTGTAGCACAAGCCTACATTGCAGACGTGACCGATGAAAAGAATCGCGCCCGCGGCATGGGCATGCTCGGCGCGGCATTTGGGATCGGTTTTATTCTGGGACCTGCGATCGGCGGCACATTGAGCGTGTATGGTTTTGCGGTGCCTGCTTTTGTTTCAGCGGTTCTTTGCTTTATCAACCTGCTGACAGTATTTTTCTGGTTGCCTGAATCGCTTACCCCAGAAAGACGCGTCTCATTAATGGCGCAAAAGAAAACGGATGTATCGTTCAATGCCCTGCTTGCTGCCCTGCAACATCCATCAGCAGG
>Ga0137333_1000465_pt1 | contig 10593 bp, 9 predicted proteins | sample EasRivERMLT231_2_FD_102286 | JGI IMG/M metagenome (GOLD analysis project Ga0137333, IMG submission 102286) | Soil microbial communities from meander-bound floodplain in the East River, Colorado, USA - East River MetaG ERMLT231_2 | ecosystem: Environmental > Terrestrial > Soil > Floodplain ... | reverse complement strand
CTGGCGCGGATCGGCGAGCTCGAGGCAGGCCCGTCGAATCTCCTCCAGCCGCGGCGCATTCGCTTCAGACGCGACGATCAAATAGATGAGTGCTCGACCCTCGTAGGTTTCGCCGTACGAGCGAAGTTCCGCGGTCGGAAACTGATCGAGGTACTGGTAGTAGCGGACGATGTCGGCGTGCGGGGCCGGCTTCGAGCCGATCTGGTAGCCGAGAAAGTCCGAGGGAGACTGGACGTCCGTCCGGTAGGTGCCGTCCGGCCAGAACGGGGCGTCGTATTCGCCCAGGCCGGGGGCGGGATCGGTTCGCATGGCCTGGAGGTCGACGCCGGCAGCCCGGGCGTCCGCGGCCCCGACCGCGGCGGTCAGCAGGAGAATCCCTAGAAGTGATCGCATGGACGGTCTCGCTTTGGATGAGGCGTACGTGGAAACACGTTGTCTGGAAACTAGTTATGGACGCTGTCGTCACCCGCCTGCCGACGGCGGGATGCACTCCCTCGAGACGCTAATCCGCAGTCGCGCATTTCAACGTGTGCGCGGGAGGACGGCCGCGGTGGGAGTGCATCCCGCCCACAGAGCGCGCCGGGTTAAGGCACAATGTCTGGGAGACTAGCCCACGGCATTTCGCCTGTCAAACCGCGTGTCGGCCAGGAACTTCGGTGCCTTTCCCGGCCCGGGTGTAAACTTTACGCCGCCCATATCCGTCTCACTCGTATACGCATTGAACCGATTCCGAACCGACGAGGAGGAACGACATGCTTCGCGCGCGAACGATCATTCTGTTGCTGGCAATGGTGGCCGTCGTGCTGGCCGCCGCCCCGCTGCAGGGCAAGGACAAGAAACCCGGGCACGACTACCGGGACGAATACGCGTACACCGAGAAGACAAACGACACCTTCCCGTTGAAGTCGGAGGGCCGCCTGAGCCTCGAGAACATCAATGGCGACGTCCGCATCACCCCCTGGGACCGCAAAGAGGTGAGCGTCGAGGCGACGAAGCGTGCCACGTCGCAGGACCGGATGGACGACCTGGTAGTCCACATGGAAGCCGAGGGCGACCACGTTCGTATCCGCGCCGAGTTCACCAGGCAGACGAAATGGAACCGCGACTACGACGGCGGAGGCGCGAGCGTTGACTTCGAGATCAAGGTGCCGCGCACCATCCGAATCGACGAGGTTTCGCTCGTCAACGGCGACCTCGACGTCGAGGGCCTGTCGGGCCGCGTGCAGGCGTCGTGCGTCAACGGCGCGCTGACGGCGTCGGAGCTTTCTGGCGACGTGGATCTCTCGACCGTGAACGGAATGCTCGAAGTGGCGTTCGAGAGGCTCGATGCTTCGGCGTCGGTCAAGCTGCAGACGGTCAATGGGACCGTCGAGGTGACGATCCCGAAGAAGGCTGGCGCACGCGTGCGGGCCAGCACCGTGAACGGCTCGATCATGAACGACCTGGGGCTCACCGTGTCCAGGCACGACGTCGTCGGCGCGTCGCTGCGGGGAACCATTGGCGACGGCGGCGCGAGCATCGACGTCGACGCGGTCAACGGAACCATTCGGATACGCGGCGAGGACGGAGAGCGCTAGCTCGCCGCGGTTCCCGGTGCTGGACGAGCGGATGCTGGTGGAGCGCCTGCAGCGCGGAGACGCGGCGGCGTTCCGGGAGATGGTCGAGGGTCACAAACGCGACGTTTTCGCGCTGGCCTACGACCTGTCGGGAAACCACGACGACGCGGAGGATCTGTCGCAGGAAGTTTTCATCAAGGCGTTTCGCGCGATCGGGAGCTTTCGCGCCGACGCGAAACTGGGCAGCTGGCTGTACCGGATCACCATGAACGCTCACATCGATTCAAAACGCAGGAAGCCGGTCGCGCTGGTGAGCCTCGACTTCACGCCGTCGAGCGGCGAGGGCGAGGAGGCTCCGCGCGAGCTGGTGGACGGATCCGCGCCGCACCCCGACCGGCTCGCGGGCCGGGCGCGGTTCAAGGCCGACGTCGAGCGCGCGCTGGACGTGCTCTCGGCGCAGGAGCGAAGCGTGTTCGTCCTGCGCCACTATCACGACCTGCCGATCCGGGAGATCTCGTTGTCGCTTTCGATCGCGGAGGGAACCGTGAAGAGCCTCTTGTTTCGCTCGATCCGCAAGCTCCGCGATCGCCTCGCGCACTACCGCGACGAAGTGGGTGATCTCGCATGAGCGCGTGTGATCGATATCGGGACTGGATGGTGGAAACGCTCTACGGAGAGCTGGACGGCGAGCGTCAGCTTGCCCTGGACGCGCACGTGGGCGAGTGCGTCGCGTGCGCGAAACTCCTCGAAGAGATGCGCGCGACGCTCAACGTCATGAGCACGCGCCGGCGCCCGGACCCGGGCGCGGACTACTGGGACACGTACTGGGAACGACTCGAGCAGCGCATTGCGCGCGCGGACTCGGGTGCCCGGGACGCGTCCAGGCCGGAACGACGGCGGCTTTTCGGGTCGTGGGGATTCCGTGTGGCCGCCGCCGTTCTCATTCTCGCCGCGGGGGTGTGGATCGGCCGCTCGGTGCTGGCGCCGAATTCATCGCCGCCCGCCGGGGGGTCGTCCGCAGGCCGGCTCGCGGACGCTTCGCGAAAACCCGCCGACGTGGGCGTTCCGGGTCGAACGGACACCACGCCCGCCGTCCGGGCCCCGGGCGAATCCGCCCCCGCCATCGACGCTCCCGCGGGGGAGCAGGCGGTCCCGGGGGCCACCGCGTCGGCTCCGGTCGAGATGGCCGCGTCGACCAACCAAGCGGCGCTGCGGTATCTCGAGCGTTCGCAGGTGGTCCTGCTGGCGCTGTTGAATGCGGACGCGGGCGAAGGCCATGCCGCCGAGGTGGGAAGCGGCCGCGAGCGCGCGGGGGCGCTGCTCGTCGAGGGGCGCGAGGTGCGCAAGTCGCTCTCGCGCGACGACCGCCGGCTGCGCGAATTGGTCGACCAGCTCGATTTGATTCTCCGCGAGATCGCGCACCTGGAAGCGGATGCGGACCTCGAGTCCGTGGACGTGATTCGCGGCCGGCTCGCGCGGGAAGGTGTTTTGCTCCGCATCAATCTGGAACAGATGCGGGAGTCCGGCGTGCCCGGCTCCCGGGCATCCACAGCGGACGTCATCGACTAGGAGGAAGAGGAATGAAGCGACGTGCACCCGGCATTCTGGCGACTGTGGCGACGATCCTCGCGTTTCAACTCGTCGCGCCCATTGCGCGCGCGGAGGAGAAAAAGGACCGCACCGAACAGGCGTACGAGGATCTGCAGGACCTGATCTACGACGAGCGCTACCAGCAGGCGTACGAGGCCGCGCAGCAGTTCATGAAAACCTACCCGAAGAGCAAGTGGGTCGAGGCGGCTGACTTCTGGAAGTGCTATGCGCTCGAGCGTTCGACCCGCGCCTACGCGGAGTCGTTCGACTGCTACGCGAGCTTCCTGAAGAAATACCCCGACGGCAAGTGGTCGGACGACGCGCGCAACGAGTACGTGAAGCTCGCGAAGCGCATGGCGGACGCAGGCGACCCGCGCGGAAGGCCGCGCTCGAATCGTTCAAGCTGCCGGCGGGGGACGACGAGGATCCCGAGTTCACCATGGCCGTGCTCTATGCGTTGATGGACAGCGAAGACAACGACCAGATCATCGACACCGTCTCCTCGCTGCTCGAGAACTCGAAGAGCGCCGACGTGCGCAAGCACGCCGTGTACATGCTTGCGGACGTCGACGACCCGCGGGTGCTGGACATCATGATCGAAGTCGCCCGGACGGATCCAGACCCCGACGTGCGCCGCCACGCGATCTACGCCATCTCCGAGTACCCCGACGACGATAGGGTGATCGATACCATGGTCGCCATCATGAAGACGGAGAAGGACCCCGACATTCGCCGGCACGTGCTCTACGCCATCGCGGAAGTCGACCGCCCGGACGTGACGAAGATTCTGGTCGACGTGGCGATGAGCGACGACGACGAGGAGATGCAGAAGGCCGCCACCTATGCGCTTTCCGAGGTCGACGACCCGGAAGCGACCCGGGCGCTGCAGCACGTACTCCAGACGACGAAGTCGAACGAGGTCAAGAAGGCGGCGCTGTACGCGCTGGTCGAGAGGGACAACGAAACCATCGTGCCGACCCTGAAGCAGATCGCGCTGGGCAAGGAACCCGGCGACGAGGCCGAGGAGCTGCGTCGCGCCGCGGTGTACGCGCTTGCCGAAGTCGACGATCCGTCGGTGGTGCCGGTGCTGAACGAAATCGTGAAGAGTTCGGACGACCCGGAGGTCAAGAAGGCCGCGTTCTACGCGCTGGCCGAGCACGGCGGACCGGCGGCGATCGAGTCGATGAAGACCGCTGCGCTCGACCCGAAGAACGAGGAGCTGGCCAAGGCCGCCGTCTACGGCCTGATGGAAGCGCTGGAGGGCGACGACGCCTCGTTCTTTCTCGAGGTGTACCGCAAGTCGCCCTTCGAGGAGGTGCGCAAGGCCGCGCTGTGGGCGACGCTCGACAGCAACGAAGGAGCGTCGGTGCCGTCCCTGGTCGAGATGCTCAAGGGGACGAGCGACCCGGACGAGCGCCGCACGATCGTGTGGGCCCTGGGCGAGTCCGAGAGCGACGACGCCGTCGCCGCGCTGGCCGAGGTGGCGCGCACGGACGCGGACCGCGAGACACGGCGGGCCGCGGTGCAGGCGTTGGGAGAGATCGGAACCCCGGTCGCGAAAAAGGCGCTGCGTGATCTGCTAGGCAGGCAGTAACCGCGCGCCGCGCCGTTGGGCAGTCGATATATCGGACCGCGCGCATGGGGCGGTCTGCACTCCCTCGGCCGCCGTCCTCCCGCGCACAACTGTTGGAATGCGCGACTGCGGATTGGCGTCCGAGCGAGTGCACACCGCCCTCGGCAGTCAGGCAGGCGATATGTCGGGCGAAGCGCGATTTCGCGAGTCGCGGGTACCCACTTGTGCGCGCGAGCGCATGAGCGCGGAGTCCGATATATCGCCTGCCCAGCTAACGCGGGAGGACGGCGGCCGAGGGAGTGCACACCGCCCCATCCAGCGACGCTACTGGTAGATCTTCGAACCCCGGTCGCGGAACTCGCGCGCCTTCTCGTCGAGTCCCTCGGTGAGCGCCTCCTCCGCGGAAACCCCCTTCGCCTCCGCGTACGCGCGTACATCCTCCGTGATCTTCATCGAGCAGAAGTGCGGGCCGCACATCGAGCAGAAGTGCGCCGTCTTCATGCTGTCCTTGGGGAGCGTCTCGTCGTGGAACGCGCGCGCCGTCTCCGGGTCCATCGCCAGGTTGAACTGATCCTCCCAGCGAAACTCGAAACGAGCCTTGGACAGCGCGTTGTCCCACTCCTGCGCACCGGGAAATCCCTTGGCGAGGTCCGCCGCGTGGGCCGCGATCTTGTACGCGATCACCCCGGCCTTGACGTCGTCGCGGTTGGGAAGCCCGAGGTGCTCCTTGGGCGTCACGTAGCAGAGCAGCGCACAACCGTTCCACCCGATCATCGCCGCGCCGATGGCACTGGTGATGTGGTCGTAACCGGGGGCGACGTCGGTTGTGAGCGGCCCCAGCGTGTAGAAGGGAGCCTCGTGGCAGTACTCCAGCTGCAGCTCCATGTTTTCCTTGATCAGATGCATCGGCACGTGGCCGGGGCCTTCGATCATCACCTGACAATCGTGCTGCCACGCCTGCTTCGTGAGCTCGCCGATGGTCTGCAGCTCGCCGAGCTGCGCGCGGTCGTTGGCGTCCGCGATCGAGCCCGGCCGCAGTCCGTCGCCGAGTGAGAACGACACGTCGTAGGCGCGCATGATCTCGCAGATGTCGTCGAAGCGCGTGTAGAGGAAACTCTCCCGGTGATGGGCGAGGCACCACGCCGCCATGATCGACCCGCCGCGCGAGACGATGCCGGTGGCGCGATGCGCCGTCCACGGCACGTAGCGCAGCAGCACGCCGGCGTGGATCGTGAAGTAGTCGACGCCCTGCTCGGCCTGCTCGATCAGGGTGTCGCGGAACACCTCCCACGTGAGCTCCTCCGGTTTTCCGCCGACCTTCTGCAGCGCCTGGTAGATGGGAACGGTGCCGATCGGCACCGGGGAGTTGCGGACGATCCACTCGCGCGTGTCATGGATGTTCTTGCCGGTCGAGAGGTCCATCACGGTGTCGGCGCCCCACAGCGTCGCCCAGCGCATCTTTTCGACTTCCTCTTCGATCGAGGACGCGACGGCGGAGTTCCCGATGTTGGCGTTGATCTTCACGCGGAAATTCCGGCCGATGACCATCGGCTCGAGCTCGGGGTGGTTCACGTTGGCCGGGATGATGGCGCGCCCCGCCGCGATCTCGTCGCGCACGAACTCGGGCGTAACGAGACGCGGAATGAGGGCTCCTTGCGGGTCGCCCGGGTGCTGGTGGTTGCGCTCGTCGGTGCGCCCGACCTGGGCATGCGCGAGCGCGCCGACATGGCCGTTGCGGCGCGCGAAATCGGCTTCGAATGCAACCAGACGGCCCAGGTTCTCGCGGATGGCGACGTACTCCATCTCCGGGGTCACCACGCCACGGCGCGCGTAGTGGAGCTGGGTCACGTTCGCGCGCGCGCGTGCGCGCCGGCGCGTGCGCGCCAGCCCGGGGAAACGCATCGAGCGATCGTCACGCTCGTGGCGTCCGTCGCGGCCTTCGTAGCTTTCGGTATCGCCGCGGGCCGCGATCCAGTTTTCGCGCAGCGCGGGCAACCCTTCGCGGACGTCCAGGCGAACCTCCGCGTCGGTCCACGGGCCGCTGGTGTCGTAGAGGTGAACACGCGGGTTTTCTGCGAGCGAGCCGTCGGGCCGGCGCGTCGGGGTCAGGGCGACTTCGCGCAGCGGCACTCGCACTCCCGCGCGCGCCCCCACAGCGTAGACCTTGCGTGCGGCGGGGTAGTGGTCGCCGTATCCGATTCCCAAATCCTTCACGGCCATGTGGTATCACTCCTTGACGAGCCCGAACCCGGCGCGCGACGCACGCCGGGCTTCCGTTTCGGGGTCATCGATCGAGATTGTACGTTCGGCGGGAGGCGCGGCCCGGCGCCGACGGGAACATCTTACTGCCGCCGGGGATGGGACGCAACCCAATCGGGCGCGGGGAGAATCAGCTTCGGTTCGGGGTTACGACGAACGGTGCCACGTCGACCCGTCCCGGTCGGCTTCGCGGAGCACGCGCGCGAGGACACGTTCCGCCGACCCCCCGCCTTGACCAGCACCAGCTCGTCCTCAGTTCAGGGCGATGAACACTTCCCGCACGACGGTGCATACTCAAGACGGCTGACGGCTGCGAAAGGTTACAGCGCTGTGCTACGATCCCCGGCGTGGACGATGTCGCGTCGTGGGTTGGCTCGGTGACCGGCCGGGCGGAAGCCTGACCGTGCCCCTGGAGCTGACCTATCTCGGCTGCGAGGGCGTGCTCGTGCGCGGACGGGCGGGGAGCGTCCTGATCGACGGGCTGTTCTCGAACGAGGCGGCGCCGTTTGGAATTCCGGACGCGGGCGTGCTCGAGACCTTGCGCCGGGCCCGGCCGCCGTTTGATTCGGTCGACGTGATTCTGGCGACGCACCACCACGCGGACCACTTCGACGCGGGCGCGGTGGCGACGTATCTCGGCGCGAACCCGCGCACCCGGTTCGTGTCGACCTCGCAGGCGGTGGCCGAACTGCGAGCCGCCACCGGCGACGCGTTCGCGGGGCGGATTCACGCGCTGGCGGCGACCGAGGGCGTGGTCGACGGTGTGGACGTGGGCGACATCCGCGTCGACGGGTTCGGATTGAGCCACGGAAAGGTGCACTACGCCGGCGTCGAGCACCTGGGGTTGCTCGTGACGCTCGACGGACGCCGGGTGTTGCACCTGGGAGACGGCATCATCGCCGAGAAGTCGTTGCGGTCCGCCGGCGTCATCGACGCCGCGATCGACGTCGGCGTGGTTCCGTTTTGGTTTCTCACCCACCCGTTCGGCAGGCGGCTGGCGGAGCGCGGGTTTCGGCCGCGGGTGAGCTTCGCGGTGCACATCCGCGTGACGGAGCGAGAGCAGGTCGTGCGGGAGGTCGAGCAGTGGCCCAACGCCGTTGCTTTCACGGAGCCGCTCTCGCGTTTTGATGTGGCGGACGACGGAACCGTGACCCGGAAGGAGTGACGACATGAAGCGTAGTGAAATGCGAACGCGCGGCGCTGCCGCGCTGCTGGTATGGGCGGTCGCCGCGACGGCGTTCGCCGGCTCGAATCCACCGGCGCAGGGCTTCGACGAGGCCGGTTCGGACCCGAAGGCGATGCAGCTCGCGGATCACACCATGGAGGCAATGGGCGGGCGCGCGAACTGGGACGCGGTGCAGACGATCGGGTGGACCATCTTCGGGCGGTCCCACCTCTGGAACAAGTGGACCGGCCAGTACCGGCTGGACGCCGATACGCTCACCGTCGTCATGAATGTGAACACGGGTCTGGGTCGCGCGTGGCGCAAGGGGAGCGAGGTGACCGCGCCCGAAGACCTGGCCGAGGTCCTCCGGGACTCGAAATCGATCTGGATCAACGATTCGTACTGGCTGGCGATGCCGTACAAGCTCAAGGATTCGGGCGTTACGCTGGGCTACGGGGGCGAGAAGACCACCGAGGATGGTCGCGCCGCCGACGTGCTGATTCTCACCTTCAAGGGCGTCGGCGATACGCCCGACAACAAGTACGACGTGTTCGTCGATCGAGAGAGCGGGTTGGTGACCCAGTGGTGCTACTACAAGCTCGCTGCCGATCCGACACCGCGCTTCACGCTGCCGTGGACGAACTGGACCTCGTTCGGCACCGTCAAGCTGGCAACGGGGCGCGGGAAGGCCGACGTCACCGGGATTCGCGTCACGTTGGCCGACGAACGCGAGTCGTTCGAGAAACGGTAGCCGCGTCGCCCGGTCAGCGGACGAACGCGATCCCCTCCGGATCGGGGCCGACGGGGAAGCGATGCACGACCTTGCGGGCCGCGGTGTCGACCACGATCACTTCGCCGGTGCGCGAGTCGGTGACGAAGCAACGCGTGCCACCCTCGTTGAAGACGACCTCGGAGGGGAAGATCCCGGCGGCGAAGCGGGCGGTTTCCTTGCGCGTCGCAGTATCGATGAACACGAGTTCGCCCGATACCGAGCACGTGACGGCCGCCGTCTTTCCGTCCGGTGAAAACTTGACGCGCAGCGGATTGCCCTCGCAGAGCAGTGTTTCCACGCTGCGGTGGGTCTTGACGTCGACCACGCTGATGTTCTGATATACGCGGTTTACCACCCAGACCTCGCGCCCGTCCGGAGACACGTCCACACCCTCGGCGCCTTTTCCCGTCTTGACCACGTAAGTCACTGATCCCGTCGCGGCGTTGAGCATCGTGACGTTGCCGTCCCAGGCGCTCGTCACGAACAGCGTCGTTTCGTCGGGCGACAGGGCGAGGAGATGGCAATTGTCGAAGTTGAGTTTGAAGGTGCGGGACACCTTGCCCGCCGGCAGGTCGACCTCCGCGACGATCCGCGAAGCCTCGCAGGTCGCGAACAGGCGCGTGCCGTCGCGCGTAGCGGCCATGCCGTGGGCCTTCATGGAGGGGTTGAAGTTGACCGTGGCGGTGATGCGCTTCTGGTCGAGGTCGATGACCGAGAGGACGTTGGCGGATCCGGCAAAGTCCGCCACGTACGCGAGTTTCCCGTCCGCGGAGACGACGACCAGGTGAGGCTCGCCGGAAACGACGAGGTCGAATTGCTTCGCGTACGACGCGGCGTCGAACGACTGCAGCGACTGGTTCTTCTTGGAAACCACGAGCAGGCGCGGGCTGGCCAGGGCAGGGGCGCCGAGCAGCCCGATGGCGACGACCGCAATCAACCGACGGATCATGTGTGTACTCCCTTTGACATCGAGGTTGAGACGGCCTCCATTATACCGCACCGCGGCGCGGGTTCGCCCGGTTTCGCGCGGGACTCATCGGGTCAGGATCAGCGCGAGCGCGATGGTGGTGCCGGTCGCGACGTTCTTTCCGGCCAGCACGTGGTAGCCTTCGAGGGCGAACGAGAGCCGCTCGCTCGCTCGCGCGCCGACCGCCGCCACCAGCGTGGTCACGTCTTGATTGGGGACGACGGTGGTGGAGCTGACGTCCAGGGGGAGAATCTCGCCGAAGGAACGCCACGCGTCGAGCTGGAGCTTCGCGAACACGGGGTCGCGATGACCGCCCACTTCCGCCGCCAGACCGACGGCGTTGTCGAGATCGCCGCCGTACACCCGGTAGGCGGCCCGCACGGTAGTGTACGCATGGCGCGCCCCGTAACCGGCGGAAAGAGCGAACTCCGCGTCGGCGTAGCCGGTCCCGAGCGCGGGGCCACCGTTGTCCGGGGTGCGGTCGTAGCCCAGCGGCGCCTTGACGCCGGCCTCGATCGCGACCGGATAGCGCCCGCGCCGGAGCGCGCGCCGCACACCCACCCAGAGGTCGGCCAGCCCCGCGTTGGTGACGTCGACTTCGCGCTGGACGGTCGCGTCGATCGAGAGCTCGGTCCGCTGCGACGTCAGGATCTTGAACGGGAGCGACGCGACCAGGGTGAGCTGGTCGCGGATCCCGTACTCGACGTAGCT
>Ga0137333_1000464_pt1 | contig 10602 bp, 9 predicted proteins | sample EasRivERMLT231_2_FD_102286 | JGI IMG/M metagenome (GOLD analysis project Ga0137333, IMG submission 102286) | Soil microbial communities from meander-bound floodplain in the East River, Colorado, USA - East River MetaG ERMLT231_2 | ecosystem: Environmental > Terrestrial > Soil > Floodplain ... | reverse complement strand
TGCGCACCATCTATGTATCTTTGCGCCCGTCCACAACTCATCATACATAGATGGTGCGCAAGATAGGACCCGTTGAAATGGTTTGTCGACCCAGCGGATGTGACGTTGCACCGATAGATCTGCCGCTTCACTCCAAGCCGAGAGATGGTCGCCGATAAACAAGCCACTCAATCCGTGGCATTCCACCACCAAAGCGATCAACGTGAGCGGAGTCTTCAGCTGCCTTGCAGCCGCATGGATCATCGCGCGGACGGGTGTATCTTTAATTCCAATCGTCCCCACTACGCCTGCCAACGCGCCAAGCCAGTGCGTGGCGTTGATCATGTCCGCACCGGAAATACCAGGGAAGAGATATTTCGCCCCACCGGAAAATCCGACCACTTCGTATGGAAACGTTGGACCAAGAATCAGGATGTGATCATATTCGAATGCAGCTTTATTGATGCGGATATTGACCTCATTAGGTAATGATGGATGCCAATGGTCCCCGGCAATCGCTTTGATCTCGTCTTGTTCCATGACGCCAAGCGATGTCAATGTAGAAGACGTACTCCATTCGTGATTGAGTAAGCCAATTTTTTTGAAAGTTGATGCTCGCTCTTCGGTAGTGATGCCTACCAGCTTGTTGAGGTTCTCCTCGCTCAACGGTGGGTGTGTCCCTAATGCGACCATGAAGTCAAGTTGTTTCGTTTTATGCAAAATCTCAACAAGAGAACGAAACAAGAACGGCAAGGGCAGTGATCGCGTATGGTCGGGAATCAAGACCAACACACGCTGGTTTCTAAATTGACTATCAAGTACGCCAAGCTTATTGCATACTTCATCATCAGTTAAGAGTTGCCCATTTTGGGCTACTGCCTTGGCTTGTAACATAATCATCCGTTTCTGTTCGTTTATCAGACACCGCTAAACGCCGAGAAACCACCGTCAATTGGAATCACAGCTCCGGTTACGAAAGCGGCGGCAGGCGAGATCAGCCACATCGTCGCACCGAGCAGGTCTTCGGGAGTGCCGAAGCGATTCATCGGCGTGTGAGCAATCACAGACTTGCCGCGCGCAGTGTAGTCGCCCGTGTCCTTGTCTATCAGCAAAAATCGATTCTGATCCGTGATGAAAAAACCGGGAGCGATGGCGTTGACGCGGATACGCGGCGAATAATTCTGCGCCATGTGCACGGCGAGCCATTGCGTAAAGTTGCTGACCGCTGCCTTCGACGCTGAATAAGCTGGGATACGCGTGAGCGGACGATAGGCGTTCATCGAAGAGACATTGAGGATCACGCCCTCGCCGCGCTCTGCCATTCCGCGCCCAAAAATTTGACATGGCAAAACCGTGCCGAGCAAATTCAAATCGCTAATGTAGCGAAGCGCATCGAGCGGCAGGTCGAAAAAAGATAAATCAGGAGACGTTGTTGCCTTGGGATGATTGCCGCCTGCGGCATTGATAAGAATATCCACGTCTCCAAACTGTGAATGGATGGTTTCTTTTGCCTGTTGTAATGTGTCCATCGCCAGCACATCACCCTGGATATAAATAGCTTGTCCATTGCTTTTCACATCTTCTGTGATTTCTGCAATTGACTTCTCTGCCCGTTCCTGATTGCGACTCAAAATAACAACGTTGGCATTACATTCCACCAGCGTGCGCGCAATTTCAAAACCCAACACACCTGCCCCACCGGTGACAAGTATTGTGCGACCTGTGAAATCATAGAAAGATTGAAGTTCAGTGAGATTCATGGTTGTACCTTTAGCAATCGCAAGTGTTTATCAAAGTGAGTCTGCAATCCTTCATAATAAGCGGTCTCGTGTTTTGTGAGCGCTGTTTTCAATTCTACGCCAAACTGCGAGAGTGCAGAGCCGAACGTCACATGCAATACTTCGCGCGCGTGAAAGTCATTCAGTAACGAAGGCAGGTCATCTATATTCGGCAATAAATCCAATTCGGCTGAAACATGATAGGTGCGTTTGTCCGTTTCGTAGCGTTCACACCCCAGCGAGTATATTTTCAGGAACAGATCAGGCTCATGGCTTGCGAGCACGCGCAAGGCTTCAAGGTAACTGGTCCCCGCGGTCTTCACATGGATGCGCTCACCCCAATGTTTCGCCACCAGTGGATAGACACTGAACTTATCCGAACCAGAATGCAAGCTTAATTTATAGGTTCCAAAGTGCGCGGTCACGGCGGCGTGTTTGGCTAATTCGGTGTCCAATGTATTCAAGTCGCCGATGTAGTCCACGCCTTTTTCAAAACGACCAATAAAGCGTGGTGCCAGCGATGTGAAGCGCACACCCAGACGCGTCAATTCATTGGCGATGAAGAAATGCTCCAACGGCGTTGTGGGCGAATCCGTTTCGTCAACAGAAACTTCAAAATCAAATGCATCCGTCAAGTCAGATAGACGTTTGAACATGGATGCGGCATGCTGGATCGCGCGATCATATTTGACCATTGCACGTTGTAAAGACACCGCTTCAAAATCACCCCAAGCCTGTTCGCCATTCTGATCCAGATACAACATTGAGAGTTGATCCCAATTAATAAACGCTGCCGCTTTTCGTTTCAATACATCCAGCGGATCGGAATCTGCCCCATTATCCACATGTTCGCCAGGGTCAACTGTGAAAAACGTATAACCTGCCTCAACAAATGGATGAATGTCTTCCACTATTTTCAAGTGATCGGCGTCCGCACCCCAGGGTGCATCCCATTTGGCGGCATCGACTGCGCGTTTGGCATCGTCCATGACTTGTTGAGGGGTTCTTCCTGTCCGTGCATTCTCACGGACAGATTGTTGCGCAAAAATCGGCGCAAACTTTGTGCCACATACTGCCGCAATATGACCTGGTGTGGCAAGTCCGAGGCGATCGCCAAAGCCAAAAGATGGAGAGAGGGAGAGGGGAGTGAGCATAATTGATTTCCTGTTTTCACAATTATGTCATTGTGAAGGTTAGGGCACGTCCTCACAATGACATAATCTGTCTTACACATTCAAAATGTCGTTGAACGATTTTTGATAACATGCTACTGCTGATAAATCCTGCTAAGGTGGAGGTTGGATCAATTCCAGGGTGATGCCATCGAGGTCAGTAAAGTAAATGGTATAACCGCCTTTATTCACCCCAGCTTCAATAGCGACAGGTTTCTCGGCTTTGAACTTAACGCCCAATCCTTTGAGTCGCTTGAACTCTGCATGAATGTCATCGACCATGAACGCCCAGTGACCTACACCAGTACGATTCGTATCCAGCGGAACGTCCTCGCCGCGTGGATAAATATATTCCACCAGTTCAATGTGATGACGCGATATGGGGATCGTCTCGCCAGGCACACGCAATTGAGCCACCTTGAGATGTGCATCTGGATAACCCACTAGTCTACTGGTGTATTCATTCTTCTGGGTTTGACCGCGCACAAATTCCAAGCCCAGTATCTCGGTATACCATTTCACCGATGCCTCGATGTTGCTTACCGTAAATGAGACATGCCAGAATCCACGTATCATGTTAGAACCTCGCGTACTTTTTTCTCCATCAAGAGCAATGCCTCTTTGGCTGTATATTTCCCTGTCATGGTTTCCTGCACGCCTGACCATAAAATATCCTCGATCAACGGATATTTGGCAAATTTTGGTGGGATCATCGCATAGTGGGTGATGGTCTCTTCCAAAACCGCCATTCTTTTTGCATCCCGCCCGGATTGGGTCGACTTTATCTTTTCAAAAATGGATTTGCGTACGGGAGTATGACCACCCACGCTCGCCTCATGCCATTGGACCTCAGGGCTGGTGAGATACTTTGCAAGCGCCAGCCCACCTTCAGGGTCGCGTGCTGCTTTGGGGATGGCGAAGGAATGCCCGCCCGCATAGGATTTGCGAATCCCAGCCGGACCTGCCGGATACACTGCCACATCGAATTGATCGAACACCTTACAGGTTTCCCGTTTTTGATATAAGCCATAGAAACCAGGAAAATCGCCGACCATTAATACATCGCCGTCACGGAAACGTCCTGAAATTTCATCGTAATACCAGTTCTCGATCAAATCTGGCGGAGTCACACCATCCACTGTGTGGACGCGATAAAGAAAGTTCAATGCCCATTCACCGGCTTCACTGTTGAAGATCGGGTGGAGATCGGCATCAAACAAGTCACCACCAGCCATACCCAATAATTCATAAAACGTGCCGAACAAACCTGAATGCCTACCGGGGAAAGCAAATCCATAAAAACCAGCGCGCTTATGTTTGACCATCTGTGTCGCAGCTTCGTCCCAGGTTTGAGGGGCGGTAATTAAATCAGCGCGATAAAAAAGTATACGTGCGTCAAAGTTTCGAGGAAGCTGCATCAGCCGCTCGCGAGTCTGATCCGCTCCATTTGCGAAGCGGCACAACTCCAGCACACGTGGCACAAAGTCAGTCAACTCGTCTGCATCCACAAGTTCATCCAATGGACGCAGATGCTCAGCCTGTGAGGGGCAATATTTAGTGTGCGTTGAAATCAAATCATAATGACCGTTCTCGGTGCCGAGGTCGTTTGCCATGCATTCATTCAACTCAACATGTGGCAGACGCACATCTACATGCAGGCGATAGCCAGTTTGCTTTTCAAAAGCCGGCAACAATTCCAGCAAGCCATCGTATTGAGGTCCGCCTATCAATGCAAGATGTAATTCCTTCATTAGAACATCGCCTCCACAGCTTCTACAATATCAACAGGTTGGGGCAGGACTGCATTTTCCAGTGTTTCTGCCACGGGAATCGGGACATGCTTCGCTCCCAACCGACGGGGAGGCATGATCAATGAATCTGGAGCCCGTTCATACACCCGGGCAATGATCTCCGCACCCAAGCCGCAATTGCTATGCGATTCATGCACAACCAGCAAACGCCCAGTTCCCTTTATTGATTCAAGAATCATATTCATATCAAGTGGCTCAATGGTTCGCAAGTCAATGACTTCGGCTTCGATACCTTTATGTGAAAGAGTCTCCGCTGCTTCAAGCGCGAACAATAAAGTACGTGAATAAGATACGATGGTGATGTCACGTCCATTCCGTTTAATTTCTGCTTGGCCAATTGGAATCGAATAATCGTCCTCAGGTACATCACCTTTGGTGTTGTAAAGAAGTTTGTGCTCGATAAAGATAACCGGGTTACCCGCACGGATACTGCTCTTAAGCAATCCCTTTGCATCCGCAGGTGTGGAAGGCGCGACGATGATGAGTCCCGGCACTTGTGCCAGCCATGACTCAAACGATTGCGAATGTTGTGCGCCATTGCCCCGTCCGCCGCCTTGTTGTGCACGCACCACCATTGGCACAGATACTGTTCCGCCTGACATATATCGAACTTTGGCAGCTTGATTTACGATCTGGTCAGCCGCTACCAAGGCAAAATCCATGAACAACAATTCCACCACGGGTCGCATCCCAGCCATTGCCGCGCCGATGCCAACCCCTACAAAACTGGATTCGCTGATCGGAGTATCGCGCACGCGTTCCGCGCCGAACTCATCGATTAAATCCTTGGTCACGCGGAAGATGCCACCGTGATGACCAATATCTTCGCCCATCAGAAATACACGTGGATCAACCTTCATTTCTTCGCGAAGGGCTTCGTTTAAAGCTTGTGCATAGGTTATGTTTGGCATAAATGATTCACCTAAATAAATACATCAGTAAACGCATCTGCGGGTTCAGGTACAGCGCTCGATTCTGCAAATTGCAGTGCATCAGCGATGATAGCTTCAGCTTCACTATCAAGGCGAGCCAGATCAGACTCTTTAGATCCAAGTTCAATTAATCGCTTCCCACAGCGGATGATAGGCTCATTCTCTTTCGCTTTTGCAACTTCTTCTTTTATGCGATAAATTTCCGGGTCGCCCATCATATGACCCCAAAGACGATAGGTCATCGCCTCGATGTAAATCGGACCGCCTCCCGCGCGTGCCTTGGCTGTTGCCTGCTCGACAACGTTGTACATCGCCTCAACGTCATTCCCATCCACTTGCAGCGAATCGAAGCCAAACGAAGCGGCGCGTTTATGAGTCTCTACCACTGAGGTGGTTTCATGCGAAGGCGTCATTTCGGAATACAAGTTGTTCTCGCAAACCAAAATGAGCGGTAATTTCCAAATGACCGCTAGATTGAGAGTTTCAAGAAATACGCCTTGATTAACTGCGCCCTCACCGAAATAAGCCAGCGCCACATGATCTTTCTTTTGTAACTGTGAAGCCAGCGCCGCTCCAGCGGCATGAGGGACCCCTGCAGCTACAATCGCATTTGCACCGAGTAACCCAACGGATGGGTCGGTAAAATGCATCGAGCCGCCTTTGCCTTTGGAACAACCAGTGACCTTTCCCAACATTTCAGCCATCGCAGCGCGTACACTCAGTCCTTTTGCCAGTGCGTGCCCATGACCGCGATACGTGCAGGTCATATAATCATCTTCTCGCAACGCCCAGCAGCCGCCCACGGCGGTCGCTTCCTGCCCTACACACGGATGGAATGAGCCACGGATTTTTCCCTGTTGGTATAGGTTGCGAATTGCTTCTTCAAATTTACGAATAACAAGCATTTGCCGATAGGCATCTTGTAATCGCTCAGGGGTCAAGGCCATCAACTATCTCCTCAAAAATTTTATCTATGCTGTGATCTCTGACGGATTCACACTGCGTGCTTCACTCATGGACTGGTAGGCTGCTTCCACCACACGTAAGGTACCAAGGTTATCTTCTGCGGAGGTTAGCGGTTCGCCATCGGTTTGGATCGCTTCCATTAGGGAAGCCATGGGTCCATAAAAGGCATCGGGAATCCATTTGCCTGGCAGAGTAGCTGAAAAATCTCGTTCTGGCTGAGAACGACTTGTGAACTTTAGCGTGTCGCTGCGACCATCGGGATAATCATAATTAGTGCCAATGGTGCCCTCGATTAAACCATCCGTGCCGAGCACACGAAAGAGCGAATACAGACCCGGAGACCAATCGAAATGACAGATGGCGATCAGGATCTGCAGTCCATTTGGATATTCCCATGTGGTAATGGTTTTGGTCTCACCCCTGGCTTGCTGGGCTGGATGTTTGGTGTGACGGCTGGTGACGAGCGCTGGATCACCAAAGAGATAGCGCAACGAATCAAGATAATGAATGGAATGGAATAACACTTCCAGACGTGGCTGACTGGCGATCCAGGGCCACATATCCCAGGGGGTGCTGATGCTTACCTGGACCTGCACATCCAGAATATCACCCAGCCAGCCTTCAGCGATGATCGCCTGTGTAGCCTGAATGATCGAACTCCAGCGGAATTGTTGGTGGACAGCCATCTTTAGACCCGCTTGTTGTGCCAGAGTTGTCATCTCAACCGCTTTGGCATAATTCACTGAAAAGGGTTTTTGGCACAGCAGTGGCTTACCAGAGGCAATCACTTTGCTGACAACATTCCACTGTTCCTCCGGCACCACAGCAACATCCACGATCTGAACATTTGGGTCTGATAACAATTCATCAAGCGATGTATATAACTTTTTCAGCCCATGAGTTTGCACTGTTTTTTCAGCGGCTTCTGAATCGATGTCATACCCGCCAACGAGATTAAATCCATTGGCTTTATACGACGGAATATGACCATAATTCACGATCCCACCGCAGCCGACGAAGGCAATACCATAATCGGTCTTGGGCGGCAACTTGCGCACAAAGGCAGATTGAATGACCTGGGGAATTGAGTCAAGCACCATTAAAAAGTATCAGCCTTTTACTGCGCCAATCAGCAAGCCGCGCGTAATATAACGTTCCAGGATAATGGCAATCACAATTACCGGCACGATCATGATCAAGATCAATACGGACATATTCCACCATTGCGGTCCACGAGTGGCATTTTGAGCAACAATGGTCAACGGCAAAGTTTGCACCTTTGCACTTGAGAGAAATAAAGCCAGTAGATATTCATTCCAGGTGAAAACCAAAACAAACAGAAAAGTGGCGACCAAACCAGGTACTGCAAGTGGCAGAACAATGGACCAGAAGATGCGATAGCGCGAAGCACCGTCAATGGAGGCACACTCCTCCAATTCAATCGGGATCGTACTTATATAATCGCGCATCAACCAAATTACGATCGGCAGGTTACTGGTCACATAGGTGATGATCAAGGCCGCATACGTATCCAACAAATGCAGGCGCTGAAACAGGATATAGATCGGAATGACAACTGCCACCGGGGGCAACATACGCTGGGAGATCATCCAGAAAGCAATATCATTATTACCCAATGCACGCTTGAAGCGACGTCCTATCGTTTGCAAAAGAATAAAAAACACCGCAGCAGAAACAGCAAGCGCAATCTGCCAGGGCACACCCAGAAAAATGGTAATGATGCTTAATACCACACAACCAACAAAGGTCCAGATGGCACCTACCCGCGGACGGTATTCAAATCGAACGAGAGCATAGGCTGCGGTGGCACCAAGTACCAGAGCTATTAAAGCGCTCGTAGGAGCAACGATCAGAGTATTGCTAAAATTTCGAATGGTATCGTTGCTGAGATCGCCAACTAAAATATATTTCCAGGCATCTAGGGATGGTTTAAAATCAACGAAGGGAATATAGAAAGGACCTTCGGCCACCTGGCTGGAAATCTTAAATGAAGTTACCACCAACCAATAAAGTGGAAATAAGATCAGAAATGCCCAGAACCCCAACACCAGATAGGATAAAACTGCACCCACGGGCGAAGGCGTATTGATTGATTTACTTTGAAACCAGCGCTTCATAAATTACTACTCCAAATTTCAATAACGACGCGATAGGGTACGCTTCTAGAGTGTTTCAACTGTGCGTTGGCGAATCAAATTAACAAAGATCATGGCAAAAAATGTCACGAGAAAAAGCAGCATGTAAGCCACCGCGGCAGAACCACCAATATTCAACCCGCGCCAATTAATAAAGGCGTGGTACGTCAGGGACTGCGTAGCTGTTCCCGGGCCGCCGTTGGTCATGACGTTGGGCAGATCCACGATCTTAAAAGCCTCGATCAGCCGAATCAGAATCAAGGTCATACTAACAGGCAGGATTGCAGGCCAGGTAATATGCTGGAAAATCTGCCAGGAATTTGCCCCATCAACAGTAGCTGCTTCCAGAGGTTCGACAGGCTGACTTTCCAGCGCGGCGACCAGCACGATAAACATAAAAGGTGTCCACTGCCAAATATCGGCAATTAAAATAGCAGTTCGCGCACCCCAGGCATTGTTTACCCAGGAAAAATCAGTCAAACCCATAGCCTGCCAAATTGGCGTGAACGGTCCTTTACTTGTATCGGTGAGCATCCGAAACATATAAGCAATACCTACCGGCGTAATCATCATGGGGAGCAAAAATATGACACGAAAGAAACGCCGTCCCGGCAAATGTTGTACAGTAAGCATTGCTAGACCTAAACCCAGGATATATTGAAAAAAGATTCCTACAAACACATAAACGAGGGTGACGCTTGCAGTTCCTAACCGACCTTCATTCCACAAGGTATGAACCAACATCCAGGTCAGTAATCCCAAACCAATGGTCAACAAGACACGGCCAATCAAACCGCTGATAGAAATTCTGGCATTCAACAAGTACCGAGCCATGAAAGTGGCTAAAGCAATAATAACTACACCAAATATTACCCAACTTAAAGGAGTACTGGGTGCAAATTTCCCGAGGAAGTGTGTCCCTTCAGAACCTTCGAACAATTTTTTATAATTGTCCAAGCCAACAAAGGTAAGCTTAAACCCACCCGGGGCAATGTCGAATTTTGCGAGAGAGACATAGAGGGACGCGATCAAAGGAAAGATGGATAAGAACAACAAAGCCAGAACTGTCGGCAAAATAAAGACAGACCCAGCCAAACGATCGGCAACGGTTGAAATCACTGAATGAAGACGAAATGGTTGTGGTTCTTCGATTTTAGTATTCATAATTTATAAGAAGGCTCAATGCCCAACCCAATTTGAGTTGGGCATTGAGGATTTGTATCCAACCTATACGATAGGTCTACTTGGCTCCGATGGTCCCTTTATAGAAAGTCAGTTGCGCTTCACGGCCTTCTGTCTCCGTGATGGCTTCCCAGGAATCATATAACTGTTGTGCGGCTTCATCAGTGGTGAGATCCCCGGCGATAAAGAGAGAAAGGATGCGATCAAGCTCAACTTGAATATATTGTTGGCTTTTCGGAATGCGCAGGTCCGCAGCCATATTCGGGCTGTCAAAGCTCTCTTTGATACCGTTGAGGTATTGCTCTGCGGCAGTCTGACTAAAGCCTGCATCAATCCAGGGTTGGATATTTTCGAATTGCGAAATACGGAATGGATTGTAGCCAGTCGCGCCGACCACTACATCCGCATTAGACTGCGCTGGTTGAGCCATATAAGAGAAGAAGGCGTAAGCGGCATCTTTCTCTTCTTGAGAAACTGACGCATTGACGGCACCAGCCCAGCCGCCAAAGGAAGCGAATGGGGCATGGTTCACACCATCAACTGCATAAGGGCAGGTTGTGGCATCACAGGGAACTAATTTGCCAGTCGCCCACTCCAGAACTTCGGTGGAACCAGGATTCGAGATT
>Ga0137333_1000463_pt1 | contig 10604 bp, 7 predicted proteins | sample EasRivERMLT231_2_FD_102286 | JGI IMG/M metagenome (GOLD analysis project Ga0137333, IMG submission 102286) | Soil microbial communities from meander-bound floodplain in the East River, Colorado, USA - East River MetaG ERMLT231_2 | ecosystem: Environmental > Terrestrial > Soil > Floodplain ... | reverse complement strand
ACGGGGAAATTAAGGAGTGTAATGGCTGGCAACCCCTCAGTAAAAGAAGAAAGTGAAATCATTCAAAAACGTCCTCTCAAAGAGGATATTTTTGATATTCTGCATGGCAAGATCATCTCGGGGACTTATAAGCCCGGCGACTGGCTCAGGCAGGACGATATTGCCACCCAACTCGGCGTGAGCATGACACCCGTCCGCGAAGGACTGGATCTGCTGGTCTCTTCCGGGCTGGCAGAACGCGTTCCCTATCGTGGCGTGCGCGTGCGTGAAATATCCCCAAAGGATGTGGCAGAGGCGTATGGCTTGCGCCTGATCCTCGAAGTGGTCATTGCTCAGGATGCGGCAAGGAATATAACGCCCGAACAGCTGGCAGGCTTGGAAAGAATGATCGTCGAAATGAAAAAGCACAATTCTTTGAAAGCGATGTCTACTGCCCGCAGATTGAGTCGCGAATTCCATACTGCCATCGCAGAGGCATCTCATAACGATTTGTTGATGAAGATGTACGCCGTGGTCGCGAATGCCTTCCCGGATTGGTTGTTGTATGAAGCGCTCTTCCGCAAGCCGGAAATTCTTGCCGATAGCATGGCAGATACACACCGGGACCATATCGCGATGGTGGACGCGCTCAAAAAAGGCGATGGTAATAAAGCCGCTCAAAAATCAATTGAACATGTCATGGAGTCGGGCAAGTGGCTGGAGGAATATCTCGGCATTCCCGCAGAATTGTTGAACGAAAAAGAAGAACAGGTTTTGTTCCTGTTGAAGAATTCAAAGAAATAAGGAGTAGGTATTATGACAGAAGAACTGTATAAACAGATGGCACAAAGCATCATTGAGGGTGAATCCGAGCAGGCTGTGGAGCTGGCGAAGAAATCTCTCGAATTGCAGATGCATCCATTGGAAACGATCACAAAAGGATTCGTGGTGGGCGTGAACTACATCGGCGATCAATTCGGTTTAGGTGAAGCCTTTTTGCCCGAACTGGTAATGGCTGGTGAAGCCATGAAAGCCGCTGTGGCTGTGCTTGAACCTGAGTTGTTGAAACTCGGTGAAGCGCGTGAGATCATGGGACGTGTAGTCCTTGCGACCGTGGAGGGCGACATCCATGAAATCGGCAAGACTTTGGTTGGGACAATGCTCAGCGCCTCTGGCTTTGAAGTCACTGACCTGGGTGTCGATCAACCCGCTGAGAAGATCATCGGCAAGGCGCTTGAAATAAATGCCGACATCATCGGCATGAGCGCGTTACTCACCACCACTATGGTGCGTCAGCGTGAAGTGATCGAAGAACTCGATAAGGAAGGTTTACGTCCGCGCATCAAAGTGATGGTCGGCGGCGCACCGATCACCAAAGACTGGGCTGAAAAGATCAAAGCCGATGGCACATCTGAAGATGCCGTCGGCGCGGTGCAATTGGCAAAACGCCTGATGGGGAAGGAATAAGAAAAAGTTCTAAACACAAAGGACACAACGGACACGAAGGAAAATCGCCAAGCTTTTCCCCTTTGTGTACTTAGTGTCCTTCGTGGTGAAGATTTTCAAAACACAACGCAGAGAGAGTAGAGACATAAGCCTCGGGAGGGCACTATGTCGAAAAATATCAAGTCAATTAGTAATCCGAAGTTAAAGCTTGAAATCTTAACAACTGAAGAAGTAAAAAAGATCCATGCAGCCACATTGTGGCTCATCGAAAACGTTGGCGTGCGCTTCCCATCCAAGCGGGCATTGGAGATCTGGGAAGCCAATGGTGCGACGGTTGATCACGAAAAGAAGATCGTGCGCGCAAAAGGTGACCTGATCGAAGAGGCGCTGACGAAATGCCCGCCCGCTTATTCACTCGCGGCGCGTGATCCGCAACAGGACTTGCCCCTCGATGGCAATCACGTCTATCTCGGGACGGATGGCTGTGGTGTGGAAGTGATTGACATCGAAACGCATCAAAAACGGACCTCGTGCCTGCGCGATGTACAAGAGATCGCGCGCATCGCTGATGCCACGGAGGAAGTCGCGTTCCACTGGGTGGCAGTCTCTGCACAGGATGCACCGGTCGAAGCGCGTGGTTTGCACGAGATCAAAGCCGTGTGGGAGAACTCCACGAAGCACGTGCAGACCGAGAGTATCTACAACGTGCATGAAGCCAAAGCCGCAATGGAAATGGCGGCAGCGATCGTCGGCGGCAAAGACAAACTCCGCGAGCGACCAATCCTCTCACTGATGCAATGTACCGCTCCCCCGCTTGGTCATGACGGCGGCAGTCTGGATGCAGCCTTGATCGCCGCAGAACATGGCATCCCCACCGGCTTCATGACCATGGCATCCTGTTTGACAACGGGTCCCGTCACGATGGCAGGCAACCTCGCTGTCGGCAACGCGGAAGTGATCGCCGCAACCGCATTATTGCAACTAGCATACCCAGGCGCGCCTGTCTTTTATGCAGCCGCGCAGACGGCTTCTGATCTACGCTTCGGCTCCTATACTGGCGGCGGACCTGAAGATTATCTCTTCGGCGCAGCCACCAATGTGCTCGCGGACTTTTACAATATTCCACTATCCATGGGCTCTTTTGCAACCGGTGCGAAGGAACCAAATTGGCAGGCTGGCATTGACGGCAGCTTATCCACGTTCATGGCAAGCATTGTCATGTCTGATATGCTCTTGGGCTGTGGATTCCTGCATGGCAGCCGTATCTGGTCCTATGCCGAAATGATGATGGATTGTGAGATCTTCTCCATCATTCACAAAATGATGCAAGGTATCGAAGTGAACGAAGAAACTCTGGCTCTTGATGTAATTGCAAACGTTGGTCCTGGCGGACATTATCTCGCGCAGAAGCACACCCGCAAACATATGCGCGAATTGTTCATGCCACAATTCATGGATCGCCGCCCATATAGCGAATGGGAAGCCAAGAAAGATGATGCACGTGATTGGGCAACCAACAAAGCTTGCAAGATCTTGAACGAACATCAACCCGATACATTGGATGAAAAACTTAGTCAGGAACTGGAACGAATTATCAAATCGGTTGAGAAATAAATAAACCACTGGTGGTCGAGTAGCCTTGAGCGTTCTTTGCGAAAGGCGTATCGAGACCACTATGTAAGCAAAATATTTTTAGTTATTTGGTGGTCTCGATATGGGCTGAGAAAATCACTTAGCCCTACTCGACCATCACACTTACTTTATTCTCTTTCGCCAAAGAGAAACCAGATCTAACTTAGAGGTGTCTGATGCAACCCAAACTTCTGCTCCTAGATGAAGACATGATCGCTCGTATCTTGGATGAGGCATACCAACTCCTGTTGAAGCCTGGCATTAAAGTAAATAACGATGAAGCCAGGGATCTACTCGCCTCTGCTGGCGCACAGGTTGACCCAGAAACCAACGTGGTACACATTCCCGAACAGATCGTGCATAAGGCGTTGGAAAGCACGCCACGTGAATTCTATCTCTATGATGCCGACGGCAATCCCAAAGTCAAATACGGCGGTGATACAGTCCACTTCGACCCAGGCTCATCGGGCATCACCATGCTCAACCCTGAAACGCTCGAACACGACCAAACCGAATCCCAGCACCTGCTCAAATTGATCAAAGTGGCCGAACAACTGCCGCAATATGATGCACAGTCTACTGCCGTGATCTGTCATGATGTACCCGAAAAAGTCCAGGATTCGTATCGTCTATATCTAGCATTGTTATATTCCAAAAAGCCCATCGTCACCGGCGCGTTCACAAACAAGACAGTCACTGAGATGATCGACATGCTCGCCCTTTTGGCAGGCGGACACGAAGCCGCACGCCAAAAACCCCGCGCCATTTTCGATGTATGCCCTGCCCCACCGCTGATCTGGAGCAACTTTGCCTCCGGCAATTTGATCTCCCTTGCGCGCGCAGGCATCCCTGCTGAAATTGTATCCGTGCCATTATCCGGCGCTGCCGCGCCAGTGACCATGCTCGGCACCGTCACCCAACATACCGCCGAATGTCTCGCTGGCATTACCATTCATCAACTCGCGCACGCGGGTTCGCCGGTCGTTTGGGGTGGAGCCGCGTGTATCTTTGACATGAAAAAAGGTGCAACACCCATGGGCGCGGTCGAGACCGCCATGCTCGATTGTTCATACGCACAGGTCGCAAAATCACTCGGCATGCCCACTCATACCTATCTCGGCGCCACCGATTCAAAACTCGTCGATGCACAATCCGGACTCGAAAGCGGCATCAGCGCCATGATCGGTGCACTCAGCGGCATCAACATGATCTCCGGCTCGGGCATGTTGGATTTCCTCTCCTGTCACAGCGCCGAAAAACTCGTCATTGATGCCGAGGGCATCTCGATGGCAAAACGCATGCTTGAAGGCGTACAACTCCGCACCGAAACATTGGCGACCGAGTTCTACGACAAAAACATCAACTTCAAGGGCGGCGATTTTCTCAAGCAACGCATCACGATGAATCTCTTCCGCAAGGAGCAACATTTACCCAGCGATGTGATTGACCGTGCTTCGATGCGTGATTGGAAAAAAGCTGGTTCACTGGATACATTCGAACGTGCAAAAGTAATGGTAAAGGACTTGCTCGCCTCGTACACAAAGCCGACACTTGATGAGGCTAAAGAAAAAGCGCTCCATGCCTTCATGCTTGATCTTGCCAAAAAAGCCGGCGTCGACCAGTTGCCCATTCTCGAAGACCTCCAACCTGCATAAGCTCCTCCCGGGCAACTGAAGAAGTGGTTATTCACGAGTGACAATACTCGGTACTCACATTTCACAGTTACCCAGGAGATATGCTATGCAACCCAAACTATCCTTGCTCAATGACGAGTTGATCGAGCGCATCATCGAAGAAGCCTATCAACTCATGCTCAAGCCCGGCATCAAAGTACAAAATGCCGAAGCCAGAGGACTGCTCACCGAAGCCGGAGCACAAGTGGACGAAGAGACTCAAGTCGTCCGCATTCCCGGACAGATCGTCCGCAAGGCACTGGAAACAGTCCCACACCTGTTCAAGCTTTACGATTACGATGGCAACCCCACGGTCCAGTATGGAGGCGATGCCGTTCAGTTCGACCCAGGCTCATCAGGAGTCGCAATCATGATCCCGGAAACATTGGAGCATAAGACATCCGAAACAGAGGATTTGATCCGCATTATCAAAGTGGCGGAGAGCCTGCCGCAATATGACGCGCAATCCACAGCAATTGTATGTCACGATGTGCCCAAGGAATTGCATGACCTGTATCGTTTATATCTGGTCATGTTATTTTCAAAGAAACCGATCGTCACAGGTGCGTTCACCAACACAACCGTGCATCATATGATCGACATGCTCGCCATCTTTGCAGGCGGGCGCGACAATTTACGTGAACATCCGCGTGCCATCTTTGATGTTTGCCCATCGCCGCCGTTAATCTGGTCCAACTTTGGCGCGGGTCAATTGATCGCATTGGCACGTGCAGGCATCCCGGCTGAAATTGTTTCGATGCCACTTGCGGGTGCGGCGGCTCCCGTTACATTGTTGGGCGCAGTCACACAACACGCCGCGGAATGTCTTTCGGGCATCACCATTCATCAACTTGCGCATGCGGGTTCCCCCATTGTTTGGGGTGGTGCACCCTCCACGTTCGACATGCGCAAAGGTGGCACACCGTTTGGTTCTGTGGAAACCGCCATGATCGATTCGTCGTACGCGCAGGTTGGTAAATCTCTCGGTCTGCCGACGCATGCCTATCTCGGTTCAACCGAATCGAAAGTTTTGGATATGCAGGCTGGTCTTGAAAGCGGCATGGGTGCCATGATCGGTGCATTGAGCGGCATCAACATGATCTCCGGCTCCGGCATGTTGGATTCGCTCCTATGCCAAAGCCCTGAGAAACTCGTCATTGATGCAGAAGGTATCGCGATGGCACAGCGCATGGTGCAGGGCATGAAGATCCACACCGAAACACTCGCCACCGGGTTTTATGAGGGCGTCAACTTCAAAGGCGGCGACTTCCTCAAGCAACGCATCACCATGCAGCTCTTCCAAAAAGAGCAACACATGCCAGGCAAAGTGATCGACCGCGACTCAATGCGAGGCTGGAAGGAAAACGGATCGATGGATACCTTCACCCGCGCCCGCATTCGTGTGACCGAAATACTCGCCTCTTATCATCGTCCTGAGTTGGATCCTGATAAAGTGAATCGACTCCACAACTTCGTGTTTAGCCTTGCTCAACAAGCCGGTCTCGAACACCTACCCTACATCGAGGAATTTGATCTTGCTTAATCTCACACAGCTCCTGCGCGTCCCCCACGTTGATAGCAGTCTACGCTACGACATTTCACCCGACGAACAACGAATCGTCTTTGCCTGGAACAAAACTGACACGTGGGAGTTATGGACAATGTCATTGCGAGGGCGACAGCCCGAAGCAATCCCCAACACAAATGAGGAGATTGCTTCTCGAAGACTCGCAATGACCTCGCACGTTATAGGCGCTAAATTCTCTCCACGTTTCTCTCCAGACGGCACAAAGCTCGCTTACGCCCTCGACCCCGATGGCAGTGAGTCGTATCACATCTTCATTCACAATTTTCAAACTAATACATCGTTTGATCTCACGCCCGATATCGCCTACGCTCACCAGCCCAACTTCGCCTGGTCGCCCGATGGAGAAAAATTAGCTGTGCTTTCTGACCGACACGGTCAATTTGCCTTACACCTGCTCCCCACCGATGGCTCACCGGGACGCTTGCTCAAAAATGTCTTCCATCCCTGCTGGGATGTGACCTGGTCACCCGACGGGCAATGGATCGCACTGGATGCCGAGTCAACGGCCAGCGACCGCAGTATTTATGTGATACCGATCAATCGTCCGCGCAAAGCGACGAAGATCCATACAGTGCAGTTAAAAATCAAAGGTGAGGTGCTGAACGCGCAAAACCCAGCATGGTCGCCTGATTCAAAATTTTTGGCGTTCTCTGCTGAGAATGGTGAATGGCATGATATTGGCTTGTTCAATGTAGAGACTTATGAAATCACCTGGGTCAATCAAACCACTGGGGATGATACACAACCAGCATGGTCGCGGAGCGGAGAAGTTATCGGCTGGGTGCATGCGGAGGGCGCAAGAACCAGTTTCCAGCTTCGGGAAGGAAGCGGTGCTATTAAGCAGATAGAGATTGGAGCGGGAGTCCATTATCTGCCGCAGTTCACATCCGATAGCGTTGTAATTTTGTATGAGGATCCAAGCCATCCATGTGACTTGTGGAAAATAAATCTTACCGATGGTTCCGTTCAACAGTTGACGAATTCATTGCCCGAAGAATTACGCTCAATAGAATTTATACAACCTGAGGAAGTTTGGTATGCCGGAAAAGATGGAACGCAAGTGCCGGCTTTGTTATATCGCGCAAAGAATAGTGACGCGCCTGCCATCATCAACATCCACGGTGGACCGAATTGGCATTTTCAATTTTTATGGCACCCGATCATGAGCTATATGGCGGCGCGCGGCTGGACAGTGCTCGCGCCGAATTATCGTGGCTCAACCGGCTATGGCAAAAAGTGGCAAAACTCCAGCCGCTACGATATGGGCGGCGTGGACACGGACGATTGCGCTGCGGGTGTGAAATATTTAATCGAGAATGGACTCGCCGATAGAAATAAAATCGGTGTGACTGGGCGCAGTCACGGCGGATATCTGACGATGACTTGCATGACGATGTATCCTGAATTGTTTGCGGTGGGTTCGGCAGTGGTGCCTTTTCTGAATTGGATTAAGTCGCACAAAAAATCTCGCGAAGATTTACAACATTGGAATATCGAAAATATGGGAGACCCCGAAGAGAACAAAGAACTCTGGATCGCGCGTTCGCCGTATTTCTTTTTGGATAAAGTGAATGCGCCTGTGCAGTTAATTTGTGGTGGTATTGACCCGCGTTGCCCAGCGGTTGATTCAGTGGATGCGCGTGATAAACTTATCGAACTTGGCAAGGAAGTGGATTTGCTTTTATACCCAGATGAGGGTCATTCATTTTTGAAGATCGAGAATCTTCTTGATTCTGAGATCAGGCGAGTAGAGTTTTTAGCGAAGGTATTGGAAAAATAAATATCATAGGAGCAGTCATGGAGCCATTAAAGTTTTTATCAAATGAAGATGTGCAGGCGATGCACGAAGCTACACTGAAGATCTTGCACGAGGTGGGTGTTATTTGGACGCATAAACCCAGCCTAGATATTTTGCTCGATGCAGGCTGTACGATGAACGGCAATCGCGTTTGCTTCCCGCCCGAGCTTGTGATGGCATGCATCGCGAAAGCCAACAAACGCCCGGTCATTCGCGGACGCAATGGGCAGGTCAATGAATTGGGGAACGGAAAGTTGTACTTTCACAATCTCGGCGGCGCGCGCGATGTCTTCGATGCACGCACCGGAACACATCACACTGCCACTACCGAAGACTCGGTCAATGCGATCCGTTTGCTCGATGCGTTACCTAACTGCAATACAGTTACTCCATTCTTCACACCGCCCGATGTCTCCAATGAACTTATGGCGTTGCACATGTATCGCCATGCGCTCTCCAACACCACCAAGCCGGTGCAGGGTCCTGGCATTCAGTTTGGGCATGAAGTGAAGTATGCAGTAGAAATGGCGACTGTGGTCGGTACACCTGCGAGCGAACTTACACTGTCGCTCTCGCCGGTTAGTCCGCTCACGATGCATGATATCGCCGCGGAAGCGATCGTCGAAATGGCAAAGGCAGGTATCGTTCACGCCAACCTGCCCTGCCCCACCGGCGGCGCAACATCGCCCATGACCATCACGGGCAGTATCGTCCAACAAAGCGCTGAGTCGCTCGCTCCGCTGGTGTTGGCGCAAATTATTAATCCGGGATGCGGATTTGTCTACTGCGGACGAATGGGGATGTTGGAACCACGCACCGGCTTGATCTGGAGCGGCGTGGAACTTGGCTTATCCTCCGCCGCCACGGTTCAACTCGGACATTATTACGGGTTCGCCGTCAATGTGTATGGGTTTTCAACGAATGCCCATACCCTCGACGCCCAAAACGCTTTCGAACGCGGACTCAACGCCACCATTCCTGGATTAGCTGGCGCGGATGAACTTTCTGGTATTGGCGAGATGGAAGCAGGCGTGATGGGCTCGTTCGCGCAAATGGTTTTAGATAATGAGCTGGCAGGCAGCGTCCATCGCTTGCGCGCCGGTCTCTCTGCAGATGCAGAGCATCTAGCTGTTGAGATCATTGGCAATGTGATGAACGGCACGCGCAATTTCCTCGGGCAAAAACATACGATGAAATATCTGCGCGGCGGCGAACTGGCGCTGACCAAACTTGCCGAACGCAATTCGTGGGACACGTGGGAGGAAAAGCTTGAGCGCAAAGGCATGGCGGATCATGCGTTGGATGAAGCCGAAAGAATTCTGCGTGAACACACTGTCCCGCCATTGGAACCGCAACAGGAAAAGGAATTGGATAGAATTCTGGCAGCAGCTGCGCAGGCAACGGTGAAGGTTAAGAAGTAATTCTGGAATACGACAGCTTGCTGTTGCAACATGCAGGAGCAAGCGCCTGCATTCCAAATAGGAGAAAATATGCTCAAACAATCACATGCAATTTCAGAAGAACTTATCGAGTGGCGGCGCGATTTTCACATGCACCCTGAAATCGGATTTGAACTCCACCGCACCTCCAAAATTGTTGCAGATGAACTGGAAAAGATGGGGTACAGAGTCAAGCGCGGGGTTGGCAAGACCGGTGTCGTCGCTGAGATCGGCGAAGGCGGCAAGCTGATCGCTATCCGCGCGGATATGGATGCGCTCCCTATTTTGGAAATGAACGAAGCTGAGTATGTCTCTCAAAACAAAGGCGCGATGCACGCTTGTGGTCACGACTCACATACGGCAATGGCACTCGGTGCGGCATTATTGTTATCAAAAGAAAATTTACCTGGACGGGTACGTTTCCTCTTTCAGCCTTGTGAAGAGACTACCGATGAAGAAGGGTTAAGCGGCGCTCAGCGGATGGCGGCAGAAGGCGCGATGGACGGGGTGGATTACGTAATCGCACAACATGTTGACCCGTCCAAGCCGGTAGGTACGATCGGCATTAATTCCGGACCCAATTCAGGTGGGGTCGATTCGTGGCATGCTGTGATCAAAGGCAAAGGCGGGCACGGCGCGCACCCGGATAAAACGATCGATCCGTTCTATATGTTGGCGCATGTGATCATGGCATTGAATGGAATCGTTTCACGCCGCTTGAATCCTTTTGACCCAGCGGTTGTCAGCATTGGTTCGATTAGCGGTGGGTTCACTGAAAATGTAATCCCTGAAGAAGTGAAGATCACCGGCACGCTTCGCTTTACAGATGAAAGTGTTCATCAGCAAATCCATACCGAGATCAAGCGCGCCTTCGATATCGTAAAGGTTCTAGGTGGGAATTATGAAATCAGATACGAGATTGGTGGTCCGCCCATGATTAATGACAAGTATGTCTCTGATGTGATCGAGAAAGCTGGCAAAGAACTGTTGAACGAAACCAATGTCGGAGAAATAGAAAAGACAATCGGCGCAGAAGTTTTTAGTGAGTT
>Ga0137333_1000461_pt1 | contig 10640 bp, 11 predicted proteins | sample EasRivERMLT231_2_FD_102286 | JGI IMG/M metagenome (GOLD analysis project Ga0137333, IMG submission 102286) | Soil microbial communities from meander-bound floodplain in the East River, Colorado, USA - East River MetaG ERMLT231_2 | ecosystem: Environmental > Terrestrial > Soil > Floodplain ... | reverse complement strand
TATGTTTTGTATGTCATACTTTACCGTCACAAATCTCTAGGCTTCAATGGCGGTAATTTGGCGATTCGTCTCTAGGGTTTAATGGCGGCTCAATCTCCAGCCTTCACTGTCGGTTCGCAACTAGAAATGTAAAACAATCACACAAATTGCTCGTAGATCATTTTCGAAAGCGTTGACATGCACGCATGCGCTTCGTTTTCCTTATCTTCAGGAAAACCGCGTGTCAGAATGGAGATCGCATACGGCAGGCGGTTTTCAGGGAAAACAATGCCCGTGTCATGATAAAACTCCCCGGTCCAGCCTGTTTTGTGCGCCACCTTTGCAGATTCTGGGAGCAACGCAGGGATGCTTTCGTTAAATTCCTGCCCAAGCATGATTTGGATCATTTCGTCGGAAGCTTCTTTTGAGACAACTTTTCCTTCGGCTATCAACGTCATCATGTGGGTGAGTCCGTGGGTGGTGGCGTTGTTGTTCATGCCCAAGCGGAAAGCCACATTATCTTCAATGCCACGCACGACGGTCACGCCGTGGATGCCCAATTCTTGCAAAAAAGCATTCGTTTGTTTCGCGCCTACTTTTTCGATCAAAATATTGGTGGCAAGATTGCTGCTCCGCACGATCATCAACCGCGTCAACTCCTGGACTGATTCTGAGTCACCGATCCGCGCATACAAGGAAGTTTCTGAATCGTCTTTGATGTCCAGTGAATATTTGCTGCCATCCGCGATGCTGGTGGAATGCGTTGATTATTTCGAGCTGATCTTGTAGGGAAAGTTGCCCTGTCTGTGCCAGGCGGAACACTTCCATCATCACGGGCACCTTCATGGTACTGGCGGGATGAAACTCTTCGTCCGCATGGATATGGATCGATTTTCCAGTTGCAAGATCATGGACGGCAACCGCGATGGTCTTCCCTGTAAATTGTGCAATATAAGATTCGATTGGATTCATGCCGGCAATTGTATCAAAAGCATTTGTATCGAGAAACAAACAATCTCAGCCCGTATCTTTTGGCTGAGATTGTTGCATTAAGCTGTGACTTCATTGAATTTACAACGCCACGCCTAGCACTGCCACAAAATGTGCCGCGGCGGCGAGCAGGACGAAGATATGCCACATTTCGTGGAAACCGAACACGCCAGGTTTGAAGTTGAAGATCTTGGTTATATATACGACTGCGCCTAATGTGTATATCACGCCACCGATGATCAGCCAGGCCAGCACCCAAGCGGGCAAAGCCGCCAGCATTTGTCCAGCCGCGCCAACGGCCAGCCAGCCCATGATGATATAAATCCCCGCGTTCAACCAGCGCGGCGCACGGATGTAAAACACCTTCACGATGATTCCGATCACCGCCAGCGACCAGATGATGCTCAACATGCCCCACTTCCAAAAGCCTTCGAAGGCATTCACGCAAAATGGAGTGTATGTCCCTGCGATCAGTAGGTAGATCGCGGCATGATCCACCTTGCGGAAAATTTCCAACGCCTGATCCTTCACGGGCACCATATGATACGTGGCACTCGCCGAAAACAAAAACACCAAACTCGCTCCATAGATCACCAGCGAGATCACCTTCGCCGGCGCGCCCCAGCCCACGATCAGCAACGCGATCAAACCTGCCACTGCCAATATCGCTCCCGCCCAATGGGTAAGGCTGTTTACCGGCTCACGGATTTTTTTGAACATGGTTCCTTCTTTCCTTTTATTCCATTCACGCAGAACGCAGACGAAGCGCGGGTCTCATGGTACAAGCGCTTCGTCTGCGCTATGCTCCGCTCACATCGTCCCGATGCTTTCTCGGGAGCGCGAAGATATTATTACCAACAACAAACTCGACTTCACTTGCAACTCTTTCACTTCCACATCAAAGCCTGCTTCAACAAAGGGAGCTTTTAACTTCTCACGCACAACCTCAAGCGGATCAACTGGACTCTGGCGCGTGACTCGAAACAAGAGTGACATCGCCCGCTCGATGGGTCCGCGTCCCTTGATCAGCGCAACCGGCAGGACGATGAACCTGCCTCCGTCCGAAAGGCAACGCCTCACCTCAGCCAACGTAAGCGGGTCTTTGATATATTCCGCTGGGAAAGTTGCGATCACGGTATCGAACGACGCGTCCGCGAAGGGGAGTCCTTGTGCGAGTGCGCGCGCGAGATGTGCTTTGCTATCTGTGTTGCGTTTGGCGAGGTGTCCCATCGAGGCAGATTCGTCTATCGCAACCGCGACCAAACCTCGGCTGAGAAGGACGCGCTGCAAATGTCCGGGCCCGTGGCCGATCTCGAGAATGCGAGTCCCTTCGATGAAAGGGAGAATGCTTGAGATCCAGTTTTTCCACTGTCCCACTGAAACCGTCGCCGCGACAAAATCATAGGCGAACGCGAATTGATGATAGAGCAGTTTGAAGAAAAAGCGCAGAACATATTTCATTTTTTAAACACAAAGGGCACGAAGTGCACAAAGGAAAAGATTCAAAGGTTCTTTCTTCGTAATCTTTGTCACGCTCGCATCATTCAATTCTTTCAGCGCAGCGAGCGGGATTGTGACCTTGGTGGTTAATAGTATTCAAAAAAACAAGGGCTTGACTCACCTGGCAGTCAAACCCTTGTTGCATTTCTGGCTTGCTTAGGCTGCGCCGTCGCCTTCCGCTTCGCCCTTCTTCGGCTTGCGGATCGATTCTACAGCAGTCTTGCCGCGCTCGCGCACATCTTCGTAGATGGCCTGGCCGCGTTCCTTGGCGCTGGTGTACATCTCAGTGCCGCGTTCACGGACTTCCTTGGCTAGTTCATCGGCGCGCTGTCGGGCAACTCTTGCCAGTTCTTCGGCACGGGCACGCGCATCTGCCGCGGCGGCCTCTGCATGGGCAAGCGCTTCCTCGGCAGTTTGCTGGGCCTTGTCGCGCAGTTCAATGGACTTATCCTTGATCAGCGCGCGGGTCTCTTCACCGGATTGCGGGGCGAAGAGTAAAGCAACGACGGCACCAGTGAGTCCGCCAACGATGAAGCCTACGAGAAAGGCTCCAAATTCATCACGATCAGACATAGTAACCTCCTTGGGGTTAATGGTTTGTTTTTTGCAATATAGGTGACAGTCACACGCTTTGCGAAATTGATTGTCACCTTGTAACACAAGTTATTTCTTTTTGACGCCCATTAATTCTAACATACGGCTCAAGCCAGCCAGATAGCCGTTGAGCTTAACCACCGGCTCCACCACGTTCTCGCCTAAAAATTCCGCCGTGCCGCGCAGATTGTTGACTGTATCACTGGTGGCTTTGAGGATCGGGCGGACTTCGTTTTGCAGCAGGTTGATAAGACTTGCCAATTGCACAACCAGTATGATGAGCGCCACGCCAATGACCAGCGATTCAAGCGCCACCACAATGATGAACACGTCACGGATCTTATCGGTGGGGGTGGCGGGTTGGAGCAGGAAAAAGATCGCCACGCCGAGCAATGCGAGCAAAATAACCGCGCCGATGATGACACCGGTCATGATGCGTTTTGTCTGCTTCTCCTGTTCGAGTTGTTCAGCAGTCAGTTGGGGGTTGGCTTCGGGTGCAGGGAGGGATGTTGCCATGTTTTTATTATAGCATTTTTATTGTAAATTTCTTGTTATGAAATCCCAAGCAATTTCATTTCGTGCCGTAAGGTTTCTTCCCAACCCTCACGGAAAGGACGCACGCTAAAGCCCAACTCGCGCTTTGCTTTGCTGTTTTTGCCCCAGTAGGTGTTGCCTGCCAGAGCGCGTAAGCCTTCGGATGTATATAGTTCAGGTAGAAATGAATCGAATGGCGTCACCAGCACGGATAACACTTTCATCATTTGATAAGGCACAATCATCGGCGCGCGTTTGCCAGTAATGTGGCTGGCGAGTTTGAAAGCATCCACAATTGTGTGCGGCTCGCCTGCAATGATGTAAGTCTCGCCTGGTTTGCCTTTTTCCATCGCGAGGATATGCCCCTGAACTGTATCATCCACATGTGCCCAGCACACTGCCATTTGAGTGGGTAGAACAGGCAGGCGTCCATGTAGGAATTCGATGATATTTTTACGAATGGCGGATGTGTCTCCGGGTCCGTAGATTCCCCCTGGCATGACGATCACCAATGGCAGCCCGTTGGCGATAAATTCCTTTGCAATATCATGCGCGGCGGCTTTGGTGCGGTCATATTCGGTGATGTGTTTACCTGTAAAGCGATACGTCTCATCCACGAGTTTGCCGTGTGTATTTGAGTTGACTCCTAATGTGCTGGTGTAAACGCCCTTGTGAATGCCAAGTTCTTTCATTAACTCAAGCACATTGTGCGTGCCCTGAATGTTGACTTTCTCACCATCGCTTTTATCATGCACACCCACTTTATACCAACCCGCTACATGGAAAATTCCATTCACTCCCTGCATCGCCGCGCGCATGGATTCTTTATCGGTCACATCGCCCTTGAACAACTTCACGCCGACGGCTTGCAGTTCCTTCGCCTTCTCCGGGTTCCGCACGGAAGCATGGACTTCGTGTCCTGCCTCGCGAAGTTTGCGTGCCAGAACGTTTCCCACGAAGCCAGTTGCACCAGTAACAAAATATCTCATCTGTTGATCTCCTGACAATTTTGGTTGGTGACCCAATTGTAACCAATAAGTTCTTGACTCTGTACGCTGTTCGCGCTATTATAGCATAACAACCGACCGTTCGGTAGGGAGCATTCATGACCAGAGAAGATATTCTCGAAGCCGCCGCACAAGTCTTTCGCCAGAAAGGCTACCATGGCGCATCCATGCATGATATTGCTGATGCAGTTAACTTGCAAAAAGCAAGTCTGTACCATCACGTCACCTCCAAGCAGGGGATCTTACTTGAGATTCTCGAACGCGCCCTGCAACTGCTGCTCGAACGGATCTCCTCCATCACCGATCAAAACCGCCCAGCCGATGAAAAACTGCGCCTGATGATTCGCGAGTATCTCCAGATCCTTGTGGAGAATATTGATCTCGCGACCGTCCTGTTATTCGAACATCGCGCCCTCGAGCGCCGGCAGCATGCCCGTCATATCCCCAACCGCGATAAATTCGAATCGTTATGGAAGGACACACTTTCAGAGGGGGTGCGCGCCAGGCTCTTCAAGTGCGACAATCCCGCGCTCACCACGCGCGCCTTGCTCGGTCAATTGAATTGGACCATCACCTGGTACCGCGACGACGGCGACTTAACCATCGAACAAATCGCCGACCAATATTCCGACCTACTCCTCAAGGGTTTGCTCAAATGAATCCGGCATCATTCGCCTCATTCGAAACTTCAAACGGAGCGAAAATCCATCGCATCCCGCTTCAAGCCTTTCCGAATTTTTGGGCGTATGTTTATCTTGTATTAAAAGATGATTTGCGAATTCTGATCGATACTGGCTCAGGTACGGACTCATCGCACGACGATTTATTAAGCGGACTCAAACAGGCAGGACTTCAACCCTCCGATCTAACTCACATCCTTTTGACGCACGCCCACATTGATCATTACGGCGGACTCTCCAAACTCAAACCACTGACGAATGCAAAGATTGGGTGCCACGAACTGGATGTGCAAACGGTCGCGCATCACGAAGCGCTGCTCGCCCTTATCAGCCGCCGACTCGCCTCCTTGCTGGCCGAAGCCGGACTGGCTAAAGAGGAAGCTGATTCTCTCCTCAACATTTACCGTTTCACGAAAGCCTTATATCAATCCGTCCCCGTGGATTTTGTTTACAACGAGCAGGTTTCATCACTGGAAATTATTCATTTGCCCGGGCATTGCCCAGGTCATGTTGCGATTCGTCTGGATGATGTCATCTTCTGCGGTGACATGGTCGTGGAAGGTGTCACACCGCACCTCTCGCCTGAATCCATCAATCCCTACAGCGGACTCGACCATTATCTCGACTCGCTCGAAAAGTTTCGAGTCTGGTCACAAGGCGCACGCTTGATTCTGAACGGTCACGACGATGCCATCACAGATTTACCAGCGCAAATCCATTTGACTCATCAAAATATTATCCGCCGTATAAGCAAAGCCATTCAAGCATTAAGCGAACCACTTACGATTGCTGAAGTGTGCAACATTGTTTACGAAAACCCAGGCGGATACAACTTGCTCCTGACGATCGAAAAGACCGGTGCTTATATCGAATATCTCTATGAACACGCCATGATCGAGATCGTTAATCCAGATGAAGTGGAGCAGGGCTTGCCTGCGAAGTATCGGAGACTACGTGAGATTGCTGATGATGAAATATTGCCTAATCAAAGAAATACGGTGCTCGAGTAGCCTGAGACGACAGCTGAAGGCTACTCGACTACCAGAGAATTATTGAAAGGAAAGAATTATGTATTCATTCGACCCAACTGAAGAACAACAAATGCTCGTTGATGCGGTGAAGAAATATGCCATCAATGACTTGCGCGCCGCCGCGCATGATGCGGAGGAGAATAAAGAACTGCCGAAGAAACTTATCAAAAAAGGTTGGGAGCTTGGACTCTTGCAAGCGTCCATCCCCGAATCCTACGGTGGATTTGGTGAGCGCAATGCCGTCACAAGTATTCTTGCACTCGAAGAGATGGCGTTCGGTGATCTGGCTGGCACACTGGCTGTGATGACTCCGTCGCTGTTTGCTCTGCCAATTTTGCTCGCAGGCAGTGAAGAACAGAAGAGAGAATATCTTCCGAAAATCATCGGAAACGATTGGAGTCAATATACTGCCGCGCTCATTGAGTATAAATTTGACTTTGACCCCAACACGTTGAGTACTATGGCTTCACAGATCGGCGATCATTTCATCCTGAATGGTGAAAAGGCTTATGTCCCTTTTGCTAAAACGGCGGAGGCGGTTCTCATCTACGCTGACCTCGATGGCAGGACTCAGGGTTTCATCATCTCCACGGATACGGCGGGATTAACCATCTCAAATGAACGTGAAAAGTTGATGAGTCTCAATGCTTTTCCGATGTATCGAATCACATTGGACTCGGTGAAAGTCCCTGCTGCGAATCGACTCGGTGGCGCGTTAGGTCATGACTTTGACTTGATACTGGCTTCGATGCGCGTTGCCAACGCCTCTGCCGCAGTGGGTGTTGCAAATGCCGCATTTGAATATGCAAAGAATTATGCCAAGGAACGTGAAGCCTTCGGCGTGAAGATCGCACAGAAACAAGCCATCGCTTTCATGCTTGCCGAAATGCGAACGGAGATAGAAGCCATCCGTCTGCTCACATGGGAAGCGGCGTGGAAACTCGATCACGGTCGTGAAGATGCATCCAACGAAGCCTACCTCGCCTCCACAGGTGCGGCGGATATGGCGATGATGGTCACGGACCGCGCCGTGCAGATTTTGGGCGGGCACGGTTATATCCGTGAACATCCCGTCGAGATGTGGATGAGGAACGGTCGCGGCTTTGCAACGTTTACAGGATTGGCTATTGTTTGATGTCATTGCGAAGGCGATAGCCCGAAGCAATCTCCAGTTTGCAGGTTGGCTTAGATTGCTTCGTCGGGCTTTACCCTTCTCGCACTGACATATATAAGGAGATGTTATGCCTATCGAATTTGAATCACCCAAACCAATTACCCAAACGCAGTTCTTGTTGAAAACAGTTGCGGATGAAATGATGCGTCCGCGCTCACGATATTTTGACGAGCATGAACATGAGATCCCATGGGATTATATTGAGTTCATGCACTTGGCGATGAAGGCGTCTGGCGGGGGTGGTCTTGTGCCGAGGGAAGAGTCTCCCTCTTCCAATGGGAGCGCAAATAGGGCCGAGGGAAAACGTCCGTCAATTGGATATCAGTTGGTTGCCGCTCAAATTGAGTCACTCACGTACGGCGATTTGGGAATGTATCACTGTCTGCCGGGTGGCGGTCTTGGCGCGGCAGCCGTCAATGCGACGGGGACGCCTGAACAAAAAGAAAAATTCCTCGCAAGGTTCAAAGAAGATAAACCAACCTTCGCCGCGATGTGCATCACAGAAGCGGGAGCCGGCTCGGATAATTCCGCCATTCGCACGCGCGCTGTTTTGGATGAGAAGACAAATGAATGGGTTATCAATGGGGAGAAGATTTTCGTCACAGGCGGTGATAAGTCATTCAGTGAATATGAAAAACTTGGCAAAGGTTTCATCGTTGTTTGGGCAACGATTGACCCATCTGCTGGACGTGCAGGGATGAGGGCATTTGTCGTCGAAGGTGGGACACCAGGAGTGAGGATTGTCAAGTTGGAGCATAAACTTGGAATCCGCTGTAGTGATACTGCGGCGATTTCGTTAGTCGAGGCGCGTGTGCCTTTTGAAAATATTCTTGGGAGTCCCGTCGTAGTTGAAAAATCAACTTCAGGCTTTAAGGGCGCGATGGCGACGTTCGACGCGACGAGACCTCTCGTTGCCGCGTCAGGCATCGGCGTCGCGCGCGCCGCTCTCGAATTCCTGAAAGAAAAACTTGCAGAGAATGGAGTCCAGATAAGATATGGACTCCCGCGTCAGAAGTTATCCAATATCGAACGCGAAGTGATCGACATGGAAATCATGTTGAAGTCCGCGTGGCTGATGGTGATCAAGGCGACGTGGATGGCGGATAACAAAAAGCCGAACGCGCTGGAGGCTTCGATGAGCAAGGTGAAGTCGGGCGATGTGACGACGAAGATCACGCAGAAGGTCGTCGAAATCTTGGGACCGCTCGGTTACAGCCGCGAGTTCCTTGCCGAGAAATGGATGCGCGACGCGAAGATTACGGATATCTATGAAGGTACGGGACAAATTAATCGGTTGGTGGTGGCGCGGCAGATTCTTGGGTATAGCGGAAGTGAGTTGAGATAATTACTCCGGTGGTCGAGTAGGCGGTGTTCGTCCGCCGTATCGAGACCACCTGTAACCAGAAATAATTTTGCTTATTTGGTGGTCTCGATATGGGCTTCGCCCTACTCGACCACCGAGGAGAATTGGATATATGAAATATCAAATTCACAAAGCCGTCGTCATCGGCTCAGGGACAATGGGTGCAGCAATCGCCGCTCATCTTGCGAATGCGGGTGTGCCTGTGACGTTGTTGGATATTCCTGGGACGGATGGCAGTAAAAATAAGATTGTCAACGAGGGCTGGGATAGATGTCTCAAAGCCAGGCCCGCCAATCTGATGTCTGCGGAGTTGAAGACGTTTGTTACGCTTGGGAATCTGGAAGATGATTTTGGCGCTGTCGCAGAGGCAGATTGGATTTGTGAAGCGATTGTCGAGAATCTGAAAATCAAACAGGAATTGATGGCTCGCATTGATGCAGTCCGCAAGCCAACCGCAATTGTTTCCACGAACACATCGGGCATCCCTGTGCGTGATATCACGGAGGGACGCTCGAAGGAATTCAAGAAACATTTTTTGGGGACGCATTTCTTCAACCCGCCGAGATATTTGAAGTTGCTGGAAATCATCCCGACGAAGGATACAGACAAAGAGGTTGTAGAATTCATTTCGCGCTTTGGTGAATATCATTTGGGTAAGGGCATTGTGTTGTGCAAGGACACACCTAACTTTATTGGTAATCGAGTCTTCTTTGGGATGAGTACGTTTGCGATGAACTTCATCTTGGAGAACGATTACACCGTGGATGAAGTGGACGCGCTCACCGGTCCATTGATCGGAAATCCAAAAACGGCGACGTTCCGTTTGGCGGATTTGGTGGGATTGGATGTTTGGGAACATGTCGGCAGGAATTTGGGTCCAACGATTCCGCATGATAAGTTGGGTCAGCAATATTTGGCGGCGGAGAAACCAAAAGAGTTAATCCGCACACTGATTGAACGCAAGTGGCTTGGTAATAAAACGAAGGTTGGTTTTTACAAAGAAGTTCGCGACTCAGAAGGTAAAAAAGAATTCTGGTCTCTTGACTTGAAGACTCTTGAACACATGCCACCGACAAAGCCGAGATTCGAATCGGTCAAGGCGGCGAAAGATGTCGAAGGCTTGGGAGACAGGCTCAAGGTCATGTTGGAAGCGGATGATAATGCGGCCACACTCGTCAAAGCGTTGACGTATCAAGGCTTCCAGTATGCGTCGTCCATCATCCCCGAAGTTGCGGATACAGTGAAGCCGATTGATGATGCAGTCCGTTGGGGCTTCATGCATGAGGCGGGTCCATTTGAAACTTGGGACATGTTGGGCGTGAAGGAAACCGTGAAGCGCATGAAGGCCGCGGGATATGCGCCCGCGAAATGGGTCGATGCGATGTTGAAGAGCGGCGTCGAGTCGTTCTATCAATACAAGCGCAGCAGTCCTGAGGATAAAAACGGCGAGAAGATCGGCATGTACGATGCGATCAAGGGAAGGTATGCGAAATTGAAGAAGCCAGAAGGTGCGGTAACACTAAAAGGCTTGAAGGTGATCAGCGAGAATATGGGGGCAACACTGCGCGACATGGGTGGTGGTGTGGCGTGTTTGGAATTTCACACAAAGATGAACGCGCTCGATGATGACATCATGAACATGGCGACCGAGGCGTATGACCGGCTCGAAAAAGATTTCGATGGACTCGTGATTGGCAACGAAGGCGAGAATTTCAGCGCGGGTGCTAATCTGTTTATGATGGTGGTTGGCGCACAGCAAGGCATGTGGGATATGCTCGATGGAGCGGT
>Ga0137333_1000460_pt1 | contig 10640 bp, 7 predicted proteins | sample EasRivERMLT231_2_FD_102286 | JGI IMG/M metagenome (GOLD analysis project Ga0137333, IMG submission 102286) | Soil microbial communities from meander-bound floodplain in the East River, Colorado, USA - East River MetaG ERMLT231_2 | ecosystem: Environmental > Terrestrial > Soil > Floodplain ... | reverse complement strand
CACCGGGACTGGAGTAACTGACAGTCGGGTTGGGAATCAATCCCGGATTGCTCGAGGTCGCCGTGACCGCCAGCGTCTGCGTCTCGTTGGCCGCACCTGTACCAATGCCCGCCAGGGCCACGGTCTGCTGCCCGGCATTCTCATTGAGCGACAGATTGCCAATGGTGTTGAGTGTGGGTGAGTCATTGACCGCGTTAACCGTGACAGTAAACGTTCGCGTCACAGTGTTGTTCTGCGCCTGGCCATCGTTGACCGTAACCGTAATGGTCGCAGTCCCGTTGGCATTTGCCACCGGTGTAAAGCCAAGACTCCCTGTCGCACCGGGACTGGAGTAACTGACAGTCGGGTTGGGAATCAATCCTGTGTTGCTCGAAGTCGCCGTGACGACCAGGGTCTGCGTTTCGTTGGCTGCTCCGGTGCCGATGCCTGCCAGATTCACCGTCTGGGCGCCCGCATCCTCGTTGATCGTCAGATTATTTAGTGTATTGAGCGTGGGCGAATCATTCACAGCGTTAACCGTGACAGTGAAAGTCCGGGTAACAGTGTTGTTCTGAGCCTGACCGTCGTTAACCGTAATGGAGATCGTCGCCGTGCCGTTGGAGTTTGCCGCGGGCGCAAAGCTGAGTGTGCCCGTGGCGCTTGGGCTGGTGTAATTGACGGTGGGATTGGCCACCAATCCCGGATTACTTGAAGTTGCGGTGACGGTGAGCGTCTGTGTTTCGCTAGCCGAACCGGTGCTGATACCGGCCAGATTGACCGTCTGGGCGGCGGCATCCTCACTAAGCGTCAGATTGCCGATCGTGTTCAGCGTCGGTGGATTGTTCCCAGTAGTAGGCACTGTGTAAACCAGTTCATCCGAGAACACGCTTTCCGTTCCAAGTAAGTTGTAGGCCGTCGCTGCGAAGTAATAGGTTCTGCCTTCGACAAGGTTGGACACGGTCACGGTCGTCGCATTGCCGACGTTAATGATATTGGTGTAGGTGCGACTTGCCACGCCATGGTAAAAATTGTAACCCACGACGTTTGGGTCCGGCGAAGGGTCCCACTGGACGGTCACATTGGCCGCGAACGCGGGCAACTGGGGGAAAATTACTGTGAAAATGAAGACGAAAAGTCCGAAAGCGGCACGTCTTCCCTGTACAAATGCTCCTTTACCTTCCATGGCAAGCCTTCCTTACGCAGGACCGTTGCCAACACAATAAGCGGCTGAAAACTCCCAGGGTCAACCGCGGCAGAACTTCGAGCATTAGGAACGACGTGGCGGACTAGTTCGCCCGAAACTCCAAGATTATCACCAACTTTCACTAAATCGCTTTCTGACTTTCTCACGCTGCCCGAGGAAGAAAAATCGCCTCGAACGCGCCAAGCTTTCGTGGTTGTTTCTCAAAGCAGGACAGTGCTATCCCGGTCCTCGACGGAGTGTAACGAATGAAGCCAGCCATTTTCTGTACATTCGCCCCAGCCAAAGATGGTCCTGCTGGGACTCTTGAGCATCGAGTTCTGCCAGGCGCACTTCAGATTCACGGATACTCACAATGATACTGAGGTTAACGAGGTCAGGAAAACCTGAAGAGTGACAACAGCAAACCGTTCGGCCCTGCTCGGCGCGTGGAGTGAAAGTATTCTTGTAGCGACCTCCTTCCAAAACGAGCGTCACCGACGTTTCGCTGGTGATCAATCACCGGATATCACTTGGGGCACGACGGGAAAAACACTTTGACTTCCCAGGGTGCGATTCCCTAGATTGCCGTCGCTTGGGTTGGGGTCGTAGCTCAGTTGGTAGAGCACCACAATGGCATTGTGGGGGTCAGGGGTTCGAATCCCCTCGGCTCCACCAATCCCAAAGCATTCTACACTTCGTCTGGCTTTTGCCGCACGGACCTCACGGTTAATTTGTAAAACTCACCACCCGTGCCGCAGCCAACCGCTCAAAATCACGATACGGCAGTTTGATGACCTCAATGTGCGAGCCGGCGTTGAAGGCGATCTCCTCGTTCTGCGCGAGGGATTCCGCCACATAGACCTCCATGCCGTAGAGTTCGCCAAAGGGCGGCATGGCGCCGGTTTCGCAATCAGGGAATCTCAGTTTGAATTGTTCTTCCGAGGCGAATTTGACCTAGTCTGACCCGGTGATCTCACGGAGATCCTGGAGCACAATCTTCCGATTCGCCGGCAGCACGGCCATCGCCAGCTTGCCATCAAGTTCAACGATGACGGTCTTGGCCATGATCTTGCCCGAGACGTGAGCTGAGGCTGCGACCTCCTGCGCGGTGTAGGCTTTCGAGTGAATGATGCTCACGTATTTCACGCGATTCGCGTCGAGATACTCTTTCAATTTTTTCACTGGCATAAGGCACCCCTTTCCAAGGTTAGTTCCAAACGCTACTCCATCGCTTTGCGGAATCAAGAGGCCGCGCACTATCGCGACTGGCACGCCGTTGCGCACCCTCGGCAATACATGTTAACCTCGCGCAATGCCGGACATTGTCCTGACCACGCTCAACGCGAAATACATCCACGCCGCGTTTGGGTTGCGTTACCTGATGGCCAATCTCGGCCAGCTCATATCGCGCACGCGGCTGATGGAATTCGATATCAACCAACGTCCCGTGGACATCGCGGAGGCATTGCTGGCGCAGAAACCAAGAATCATCGGCCTGGGCGTTTACATCTGGAACGTCGCGCCCGCCACAGAACTGGTGGCTTTGCTCAAGCGCATCCGTCCGGAGGTGATCGTGATTCTTGGCGGGCCAGAGGTCAGTTACGAAACCGACCAACAGGAAATCGTCCGCCTCGCCGATTACGTGATCACCGGAGAGGCGGATTTGAAATTCGCGGAATTGTGCGCGCAGTTATTGGAACAGCAAACACATTCACGCCTTGTTGGAGTTCAAGTTTCAGTTTGTTCCCCGGACAGGCTAAAGCCTGAACTCCAACCACAGAGCGCCCGGCCAGAGGCCGATACTCTTCCCAAAGTCATCCCCGCCGGCCTGCCAGACTTCTCACAACTCGCCCTGCCCTACGACTTTTACGACGATCAGGACATCGCCCACCGCGTAATTTACGTCGAAGCCTCGCGCGGTTGCCCGTTCACTTGCGAATTCTGCCTTTCCTCGCTGGACATCCCCGTGCGGCAAGCTCCCCTGCCCTCTTTCTTGGATGCGATGCAAAGGTTGCTCGACCGCGGCGTGCACCAGTTCAAATTTGTGGACCGCACCTTCAACCTGAATGCCGACACCAGCCGGGCGATCCTCGAGTTTTTCCTCGAACGCCATCGCCCGGGAAATTTTTACCACTTCGAGATGATCCCTGATCGTCTGCCGGAGGCCTTGCGCGAGGTCATCGCGAAATTCCCAGCGGGCACTCTCCAATTTGAGGTCGGCATTCAGACGTTCAACCCGGATGTGGCCGAACGCATCCGACGAAGACAGAATTACGAACGGCTGGAAGACAACTTTCGCTTTCTGCGCGAGCAAACCGGCGTTCACATTCATGCCGACCTGATTGCGGGACTGCCCGGTGAAAGCCTGGGAAGTTTTGCGGCAGGCTTTGACCGGCTTATCGCATTGCGGCCCCAGGAAATTCAAGTCGGGATCCTCAAACGGCTGCGTGGCACGCCCATCGTGCGTCACGACGCCGAGTGGGAGATGGTTTACAACCCGCACGCGCCTTACGAAGTTTTGCAGACCAGGACGATCGATTTTGCAACCATGCAAAAGTTGCGGCGCTTCGCGCGTTACTGGGACCTTGTGGGTAATAGCGGGAACTTTGTCGAAACCACGCCCTTGCTATGGAGCGCGACCATCCCAGCCGCAGCAGCCCAATCAACCGGGGCACGAAACCAGGATGAACATCCCCAAGCCGACGAAATTGCTGCGGCTGGGTCAACCGCGCCCCATTCGCCTTTCAACGCCTTCTTGCGCTGGAGCGAATGGTTGCACGCACGCACGGGCCGCACCGACAGCATCGCCCTCGTCCGGCTCATGGAACTGCTGTTCGACTACCTCACGGGCGAAGCGAAACTCCAGCCGACGCTGGTCGCGAAAACGCTTTGGCGCGATTACCAACGGGGCGGGCGACATGACAAGCCCGCCTTCCTTCGTGAGTTCATTGGTGAGGTCGAGCCAACGCATTCCCGCCGACGGACTGCGCCTCTCAAACGGCAAGCGCGGCATTTGACGGTTGAGTAATTCCACTCCTTCGGCGGCTTGCGCCCGGCAGCGGAATCGTTAGAATCGCTTCAATGAAATTCTCTTTGGCGATTCTGGCTTATCTGTTGATTGGCGCCGTCTTGGGCTGGGCAATTCTGCTGGCGGTGGCCGGTAAGCCGTGGCTGCTGATTGTCGCCACCCTCATTTACCTTGTTGCGTTCGCCAAGATCGGCTGCATGTCGCACTGAGGCCCGCGCGGCCTCACGGTTGAGGTTCAGGGCACGGGGAAGTTTCGCTGGAGCATTTTTTGTATGTCGCCCCAGTTTTTTTGAGTCGTCTCCGCCAGACCCGCCGCCATGCCGCTTGTATAAGCCGCCGCCGCCGAGGTTCCCCGCACATACCAGGGCCGGTCCGCGAAGTAGAAGATGCTGGCGTCCGGCGCCGCCACGTCCACGAAACTTCCGTAGTTGGCGTAGTTCGCGATGGTAGCCTGGCCGGAAGGTGAAGGTTGGTCGCCGCGCGCGGTCACGGCGGTCACTTCAGGATAAGCCGCCGGAAAGAATGGCGTTGCGACCGGTTCATTACCCGCCGCCGCAAAAATCGGAATGCCGCGCGCGGTCACCGACTGCACCAGGTCGCGCAGCACCGTGCTGTCGCCGCCGCCGCCGAGACTCAGGTTGATCACATTCGCGCCCCCGTTCACCGCTTGCACGATTCCCAGGGCCACGTTCCAACTCGTGGTTTCCGCGTTCGGCCCGTAAACGTCCACAGGCAGGATTTGCACCGACGTGCTGCCCTTGGTGACAATTTCCAGGCTGCGCAAAATGGTTTCCGCCATGGATGTGCCGTGGGTCGGGGACGTGGAACTGAATGATGCCTCACCCGCCACCGAAATTTGCTTTAACAAAAACGCATCAAGATTACCCCCCAACGGCTGCACTGCCGTGTCCACGAGACCGACCACGACACGCCCGGAACTGCCGGGAGGTTTGAGTTGCAGCGAGAGCGCGGGCGTGGACGCGGCGAGCAATCCGCGCGAAGTCTCCGGCTGGTCGAAGTTATAATTGTAGTCCACCGCCGCCACATCCGTGCCATTGCCCAGCTGCAGGCGCGCGGCCTCGACGGCGGCAGCGTCCTCAAACTCCAGGAGGTAGGCGTTCAGTTCGGGAATGTGCCCGATGACCTTTGCATTCAGCAGTCGCGCCCAGGCGTCAATGTCCGCACCCGGTTTGAGCCGTACGATGAGCTGGTTGGGCACGCGCTTGGGCTGGGCGTCGCGCGATTCCCTGCCCTCGACCGGGCGAATCTGGCGAGTGGCATTCTGCATGGCCGTGCGAAAGACGTAGAGCCGCGGACTGTCGTTGGTCCGCGGCACCAGGGCAAAATTCAAATCGCCCAGCAGCAGCCGCAACGCCTCGCCGGAAGGAAGACCCTTGAATTTAACCGACGCCTTGTGTCCCGAGTCCGGCTCGACATACACCTGCCAGCCGGTTTCCAAGGCAACGCGTTCCAGTAAACCCACCAGCTCCCACCCGCGCACATCCGCGTCCACGCGGTCCTTGGCCTTGTTCCAGACCAGCATATTGGTGGTTGCCGCCGCGCCGGCTGCATCCAGGGAGAATCCCAGCCAGACGCAGATCAGGAGGCAATGCCATGTTCGATTCATATTGTTAACGGACGTCTGGATCAGGCGGTTGGTTCAAATGTTGAACAAGTTAGCACACAATCTATTCCGGCACGCGGACACGGTAAAACCGCTGCGGCGTCAAGTTGTTGGTTTCCGACCAGTGCGCCGCTGAGTTTGAGGGTGTCAGCGCGTCGCGCAACAAGAATGTGTTCGCGAGATTGGTGGTGCTCATCACTTCATAGCGCCGTCCCGCCGTGGCGGGCCATTCCAACGTTGGCGCGGGACCGATTATTGACAATGCAAATGGAGGTTCCAGGCCGATGATACGAATCCACCTCGTTTCCGTGCGGTATTGCTTTCCGTCTGCGCGCGTGACCAGCGCGTAGAACGGATGCAGCCCGATTCCCAGGTTGGTGGCCGCAACGGAGAAGAGCGCCGATGACTGGCCGGTTACATTCGTTAACGCTCCTCCGGTGCTGAACAACTCGATCCGCGTGATGTTGCCTGTGTTGGCAGTAATGGAGAATTGCATCATCGCTTCGAGTGCGGTGTTCGTGTCGCATGTGAGACAGCCGAACGTGGCGGTCAGCGAGGTGTTCGCGATGCGCACGTTCCGCGATATCCGGTTCTGCGTCCGCACATGACTGCCTTCGTATGCCACCGCGGTCAATTCATGGAAGCCATCCGCCTGCGCTGTCGTGTCGAAACTGAAAGTCAGCGGGAGGTTGGTAATACCGGCCGTGACGTAGAGGTGGTTGCGCGGTTGAAGGTCGCTGGCGTTTTCATCCAACCGGACGGTGCCGGAAGGCGTGATGTCAAAATTGACCGAACCCGATAGCTGCACCTGGATTTGCGACTCCGGCCAGCCGGGACTGCGCGCGGTCAGATTGAAATCGGCACCAGGCCGGCCCAGCCAAAGGTTGTATGAAACGAAGTCGCCAGCCAGAACTCCGTCGGAAGCCATCAGACTGGCATCCGAGTTGACGGCGTTGACAAACGCCTGGACCAGCACCGTGGTGTCCGTGTTCCCAGGCGTATTGGTCACGCCTACGAGCCCCACAGAGCCGTTGGTTTTGGTCACCGTCAGATGTAGGAAACTGTCATCCTGCGCTGCATTGGTGATCACAACATTTCTCAGACCGAACGCAGCGGTATCCAGGAAATCGGGCCGGCTCGCCGAGAGCTTTGTGGTCAACGCCGTCGCCGTGCCGATGTAATTGCTCACGGACATCGAAATCTGATCAGCCGGCGCAGCCAGTGCGAGCGACCGCAACTCGATCCGGTCGCCACGCGCAAACGCGGCGACTTTGGTGGCGTTGGAATAGGCATTCTGATTGAGTCTCGCCGTGAGATTGGAGGTAATGGATTTAAGAGTCGCATTAGCAGGCACGGTGTAGTTGGTCGGAAAACCGTTGAGAGTGACATAGACAATGTTACTCGGGCGCGGGGGAATGTTTGTGAGCGTCTGTAACCACGATCCATTCAGAAACAGGTCCACTTGCTGAATCGGGCGATCCGGCCCAGCCGCCAGGAATCCCAGTGACAAATTGGTCATACCCGCCAGCACCGCGTCCGGTGACAGATTGCTATACGCGCCAGTACACGGTACGGCGAACGGCGCGGCAAGCGGTTCGCCCACGAGAATCCCTTGATACGGATTGGTGACGCTCTGGTAGTAACATTCCGCGACGTTGAATCCCCGGGCCTGATAAAAGTAGTTTCGCGGCGCGGGAAATTTCTCGAGGTAGTTGCAGGGTTCGACCACGGTGCCGTAGCTGGCCGTCGCGCCCGCGATCACGTAATCCAGCGCATCCGTCATGCCGCTCTCCTCGAAAAGATAGCCGCCGTAAGAGGTCAGATTGTCCGCCATGGCGCCAGGGGCGAATCCCGGTAGTTCATACGGAATGGCTCGCCCGAACTGTGAACCAAGCTGGTATCCCGCGACACTCGGGAAAGTGTTGGAGCGAACGACGCGCGCGGTGTTGCGGATGCGCGTCTCATAAACTGCGTCGTCGAATTGCAGATAGCGGACGCTGCGAAACGGGTCCAAGTTATGATCCGGCACCCGCAGCAGATAAGCATTTTGCGTTGGTAAGGAATAATCGCTCGCCACGCCCCGATCCACCACCGCCTTGGCCTGCGCGAGATTGCTCGACGTGAGCATCATCACCAGCCACGAATTGCTGGCGGCGTTGATCGGCGGTGTCTGGCGAAAAATCCCTTCGCTGCCCGCAAAGGCGCTGGCACTGCCGGCGGGCAGGCTGCAACCGGGGCAACACTGCGGGCACTCGAGGCATAACCCATCCGGCTTGAATCCATAAAACAAAGCGGCAGTTGTACTGTTGATTCCGGAAACAATCGGCAGACCGCCTTCGGAGACTCGATACGGAATGTCCATGGAAAGCACGACGTAATCAATCTGATTGGCAAGCTGCCCCGCCGCCAGCATGGCGTTCAGCGGCGCACGCAAGGCCGTCTCGAACTCCGAGCGCGTCCAGGTAACGTTGCCACCGGTCCAGTTGATGCGCAGGACATTTTGCGGCGGCACCTGGCGCCTCTCGCAGTAGTAATTTCCAAGTTGGATTGAGTTGAGGCTGTTCTGATTGACGACGACGACAACATTCAACCCACTGCCGCCGGCGAAGATTTTCGCGGCGGCGGCAATCAGAATTATCAAGGCGGATGCGCAGCGCCCCCAGGTGTTCACGCTTCTATTCTCGCCTGATTGGGTGAGTTCGTAAAGTACAAGCCCATGAAGGCGCTGCAACTACAGCTTTGAAACCCAATCCACCAGGGCATCGTCCGTCAGGCGGCTGGATTCGATGCGCGGCTTCTTCGGCACTCCCGAGGCTTGATACGCCGAACGGATTCCGTCGCTGGGAAAGGAATTGCCGGTGTTGTGCAAGAGCAGCGGGTGCGGCGCCGCCAACATGGCCGCCCCCTCGAACGTGCCGATGTTCCTTAAACCCGGGGCAAACACTTCTGCTGCCAGCAAACGCTCATCGGTGAGGGCATCCACGGCATTGCAATCCGCCACGACCGCATCCGCTGCAGGCGCAGCCAGCAAAGCCCACAATCCTGCTGTTCCCACGCCGCAGAGCACCGTGCTGCCTCCACGGCCGCCAAAATCGAAACCCTTGGCTCCAGCACAAACGGCCAGCAGGTCGCGCACGCGCGACTGCAACTTGGTGCGATTGTACGAAGTGAAGAAATTGGCAAACTGGTCTGGTGGTTCTCCCGTCGAAAAGTCTTGGATCACCATCACGGCGTGGCCGCGCCGCAATAATTTAGCCGCCAACCCCACCGGCTCGCGATTGTAACCGAGCAAACCATCCGTCCCACTGCCATCGGCAAGGATTACAAGTTTTGCGCCTCGCGTGGAAAGGACGGGCTTCCGCCGGAAACACACCGCCGTCACCGCCTGCGATTCGCCCGCGCGGGTCATGGTCATCTCCGTGGCCATCCAGTCCGATTCCTGACCGGATTCTCGCACTCGCACTTCCACCTGGCTTTTGGGCCATTCGACTTGCAACGTGTGTTTCCATGCCGGCAGCATCGTCCGTTTGAATCGATCCAAACCAGTCTGGCTGCGCGGCAGGAGCTTTTGCCATTGTTCGCGATGCGCACCCTTCAGCGACTCAATAAACTGCTCCTTTGACAGCGCGTCGTAAGGGAGCCTGCCTTCGGGAAACACGCGAAGTTCGCCGTCCGGTTCTTTGGTGTAAGGCTGCTCCTGGCGTGACTCCGCTTTGGGAAGGCCCATCAGCCACTGGCCGAACCAGGCATAAACTGCTTCGCGGCTGGTCTGGTTGTAATTGTGGCCAAAGTCGAACTTCACGTAACGCAGCCGGTCGCTTGCGTCCAGCAGGCGGTAAATCTTTTCAATGGCCGGGCCTTCAACCTCCATCGTGGCTTTTGTCCAGTCGCCGGTCGCCGCAACCAGAATCTGCGGACACGGCGCGGCCGCGGCAGCAATTTCCATGTTCGAGTATTCAACCCGCAGACCGGGCGCGTTTTCGCAACTGCAACCGCCCTGCATTGTGTGACTGACCATCACAATAGGTCCGACCGCCGCCAGGCGATCATCAATCGCTCCGAGCATGAACGTCTGGGTGCCGCCACCGGATTCGCCCGTGCAGGCCAGACGTTTCCTGTCCACGTCGGGAAGCGACTCCAGGAAATCCAGCGCGCGAATGGTGTTCCAGGTTTGCAGGCCCATCAAGCTGATGCTCCAAAGCTGGTCCGTGCGGTTCGTGCCGAAATGGCGATGCGATTCGTACGGCGCACGGTTCGTTACGGCATCGGGAAACTTCGTATCGTTGTAACCCACCATGTCGTAGGAAAACGCCACCATCCCTTGCCGGGCAAAGCTGATACAGCGAGCGGCGATGCTGCCGTCCTTGGAGTCCGCCATGCGGCCGTTCGCCCAGTGACCGTGCGGATTCAACACGCCGGGAAACGGCCCGCGACCCTGACCGAGTGGGCGATACAGATTTCCGGCGAGGTAAAATCCGGAGTAAGTCTGAAAATAAACCTTCTCGATGCTGTAACCATCGCGCTCAACCCGGTCAAAGATGAGCGGACGCAGGGGCGTCTTTTCCGGCATGGGCCACAGTCCGCAACTGACGAGGACTTGCTCGCGGATTTCTTTCGCCCGCTCCTGCCAAACGTCCCTGGTCTTGATGTCCGGAAATGTGCGCGGCGTGTTGAGGTCTCTTACGGCGGGCTGATTAGTGGCCGCTGCGGCTGGCAACAAATCTTCGAACGTGCCAGGTAATGTAAGGAGTAAGACGAGAATCCAAAGTCGTCCGGACAGTTTCATGTCACGATTGAAAGCAGATTTGGGCGATGGAGGGCAGAGT
>Ga0137333_1000458_pt1 | contig 10659 bp, 11 predicted proteins | sample EasRivERMLT231_2_FD_102286 | JGI IMG/M metagenome (GOLD analysis project Ga0137333, IMG submission 102286) | Soil microbial communities from meander-bound floodplain in the East River, Colorado, USA - East River MetaG ERMLT231_2 | ecosystem: Environmental > Terrestrial > Soil > Floodplain ... | reverse complement strand
GATTGTCAAAAGGTCACTTATGGTTATACTTATCATGGGAATGCCTCCTCAAGTGGTTCTCATCTAACCCGATCTTGAGGGCATTCCCTTTCCTTGTCAATTCTATTTCACATCAGACGTAAAATATAAGATTAATGCTTTTTGCTAAAATCCTCGAGAATAACATATGCGGCATTACGACCGGGCAGACCGAGAATGCCGCCCCCGGGATGGGTGCTGGCGCCAGTCAAATATAAATTCTTGTATGGTCCTCGATACTGACTCAGGCTCGGTATCGGACGCATAAAAAACATGCGAGCGGGTGTCATTGGTAGATGCGTGATGTTTGCCTTTGGCATGCCAAATAAATTTGCGATGTCTGGCGGGGTCTGAATATACTTATCAATAATCATCGTGCGCAGGTTGGGTGCATATTCAAATAGTTTATTGAGCATGGTGTTGGCAGCTTCTTCACACACAACCTCCCAATGCTTTCCATCAGCAAGCGTATATGGAAAATATTGACCCCAAAGATAGAGCGTATGCTTATTTGCGGGGGCAAGCGTTGGGTCAATGGCTGAAAAAGTCATTGCAACGACTGCAGGGTCTTTCGAAAATTTCCCAGCCGTGTAATCGGCATAAGCCTGGCGGAGATATTGCATATCTGGTGCGATCAACTGCAGGGCAGTATGTTGGCTGTTCAATTTTCCAGGATGAGCCAAATAGTTTGGAAGTTTATGCACAGCCAGACGAACTGCCATGCCAATACCATTCCCCAAATCGAGACCATCAATTTTTTTCCGAAGAGGCACTTCGGGCTTTGCGATTAAACGCAGTGTGGTTTGAATGTGGGTGGCGGATACTATTTTTCGGGCTGTGATGATATCCCCGCTGGTTAATCGAACGCCACTGACTTGTCCAGCGCCTACTTTAATTTCAGCCACCTCGGCATTTGTTAACACCATACCACCGTGCGCGCGGATCATGCGTGCGAGAGATTGAGTCAGCTCCCCTACGCCTCCGCGTGGGTGAACCAACCCTTTCATATGGTACGTGATAAACCAGGCTGCTGTCATCGCGCCAAAAGGCTCATCCATGCCAGTACCTGACTGAATACCCATCCAGGCAATCGCGGCTTGAAGTTTGGGGTTTATAAAATAATGCTTCAATAAACCTGACATGCTTTTGGATATGAGCCCCAAAGCTTTTGTAGTGCGAGGCAAATGCCGCAAAAGCCCGCCGCCCAATGTACCAGCCATATTGAATGGCGAAGGCGTTTCATGCAGGGATTTAATAACAACCTCCAGGAAGGGTTGCCAATCGCGTACGAAGCGCCGATATGATTCGGCATCCTGTGGTGAGAGCATGGCGATGCTTTGACAGGTGCGATCAACATCACGCCAAAACATCAAATGCGAACCATCTGGATACGGTGAAAAGAACATGGGGTCAAAAAAGATCGGCTGGTAACCATACTTCCCAAGTTCCAGGTCATCGACAATCGGTGTTAAGTTCAGTAGGCTGACGATCGAACCCCCAAGATCAAATTTATAACCAGGAACGACTTCCTGTGTAATCACTGCGCCGCCGACCACGGCTTGACGTTCAAGCACACAAACTGAATAACCCGCTTTCGCCAGGTACGCGGCACAGATCAACCCATTGTGACCACCGCCAATGATGATCGCGTCATAATCGCTCATCAGATCAGTTCAACATCTGTGCCGCGGGCTGGGTGCGATATAAAACAACTTCTTCACCCATGAACTTCATGGATTTGACATTCCCATGTTTCAGTTCATCTGATAACGAGACGACATACCAACTAACTGGAAATGGAGGAAGCAACGCGCGCGTGTTCATAAAATTGTTTGGACTAACCTTCAATTTTTAATTTTTTTAGCCGTGTGGACTGTGGTTCAATCTGGCGGGCGATGTTCACCCCAGATATGATCGCACTTTCGTGGCAATCGACATCGTGAGTGTAAAGCCCGGCAAACCAAAGGTTGTTCTGTCCCTGGTAGGCGGGCAGAGCTTGCTGAGTTTTGAAATAAGCTCGGTTTACCTTGGCGTGGAGATATTGAGTGGTCGCATAAAGTTTTTCTGGCAGCTGGGTGTCAAACGTGACCCAGCTTTTGAAGATGGAACGTCGCGGACTCAGCCAGGGCTTATAAATCGTATACGAGGCGTGCTGACCGTCATAGCGTGTATTGACAAGCGACCACGCTCTTCTATCGGCGGGCATGAGTCTCTCATCACTGTGGACAGCGATGGTCGTTTGGAAATATTCAACTTGATTGAGAATGGCGCGCACAGGTTCGGTGAAAGATAAATCCTTGACTAGATCTGCGGCCTGGTTGGCATTTGTCGCGATGACAAGGTGATCGAAGATGTGTATCTGCCCGTTGAGCTCGCGGACGGTATATACATTATCAGCGTAGGCAATGCTTGAGATGGTCGTGCCCAACTTCAGGGTCGTCTGATCGAGCGTTCGCTGAAGCGCCTGTACGTACGTTTGTGTCCCGCCTGCGATCTCCGTCCAGATGAAGGGTTTTAGTCCGCTGAGCTGATGTTTGTAGCTGTAACGCAGCACGTTGTACGCGACAAAGTCATTGAAATCCTCGGGTTCGCAGCACCAACTTGCCAACAGAAAGGGATTGATAAATTCCTTTTTGAATTTCCTGGTAAGCGGCAGGCTTGCGAGATAATCCTGAATGGTGAGTTGGATATCGCGGTTGTCATTAAGCTGACGTGCCTGTTTAAGCACATATTGAAGTTGTAAAAAATTGATAAGGTGTTGAGGCGTCAATGAACGCCAGATTAATTTGCCATCGCGCATGGGAGGCAAGTACGTGAGACGGCTATGATCGGTTGGATAGAACGAGACGGTCATTTCAAATGCCCGCAGCGGCACATCTAATATTTTCAGCAATTTCACAAAGGTCGGAAACATGGCCTCTGAGAAAAATTCAAAGCCTGCATCAATGCCGACTGGAGTACCATCCACATCCACGTAGACTGTGTCTGCATGTCCTCCCAATCTAGTCTCTTTTTCAAACAAAGTTACCTGATGATGATCGTTCAAAAGCCAGGCGGCGGAGAGACCCGCGCCGCCGCCGCCGATAATACCAATCCGCATATGAATCTCCAATGGTGTAAGGTCGCGCCATTATAATCATAATCCTGTTGGAACGATTGGATCTGGTGAACACGCCAGAGAATGATAAATCGATTTTGTGTATTTTGGAGTTTAAGAAATGATTCTTGAAGTTGCGATTTTGGATGTGATACCGAGTCAGGAAAAGGATTTCGAATCCGCGTTTGCAAAGGCATCGGGTATTATTTCGAGTATGCCGGGATATATTTCGCATCAATTACAGCGTTGTCTCGAAAAGCAAAATCGTTTTATTCTGTTGGTCAATTGGGAGAAGTTGGAAGATCACACGGTTGGCTTTCGGGGCTCGGAACAATATCAGGAGTGGCGTAGGTTGTTGCATCACTTTTATGACCCGTTTCCGACTGTGGAGCATTACGAGTTGGTGAAGGATTACAAAAGCTTGTAGGTGTTCTCCGCAATCTCAATCGTTCCCCCAGCTTCGAAATTGGATGTGAACCAGCGATAGGCTTGTTCTCGGTCTGCGCCGCCTTCATCGGTCAATAATAATTGCTCACAAGTTACAACTAAATCTTCAATCACGCGTTCATAGCGATAGTAAGCTAGTGCGGCGATGTTGATGTCCGTTTTGCCGTAGCCTTCATAGAAAACAGCTTCTTCCCGTTTGGTCTTCCAGATTTCATCGATTCCGCCGCCGATGAACATCAGGTCGCGTTCTTTCGGCGCAAGGATGGGGTCGTCCCAGTCTACGATGTAAAGGTCGCCTGTGTTGCTGATCAAGATATTGCCACCGTGTATATCTGTGTGGCATAGGGCGAGTTCTTGTGGCTTGGATTGAAGCTCTGAAGCAAGCTGCTCGGCACGTTCAATGAGACGATTTATCTCATTCCGCTTGGATTTCATAAACTCAACTAATTTCGCCGCCGTAGGCTCGGTAAAAAACTTTTTCTCAACCTGCGCCAGATAGGACTTCATGTCATCTCGCCATTCGGTGGAGAACGTTTCTTTTCGAATGTTTTTCTTGAGTTCTGGCGGGACTTGTGCAGTGTGAATCCTTCGAAACGCCGCACCAAGAATTCGTCTGTGTTGATCTGTAAGTTCCCTTTCAAAGCCATCTTTCCCTTCGACGAACGGATAAAGAATCATCTTGTACTCGCCGAAGTCCGCCCAGTGCTGCCCGGACTTGGTTTCAAAAGTGACAATGACTTCTTGAACGCTACTCTCTTTGAGAAACAGCGGAACGCGGACAATGACATCCTTGAATTTTCTGCGCAGTTTGAGGAAGTATGTAGTTCCATCGTCAATGACAACGCGATAGACGGCTGTCCGCGAATCCGCGCCGATGGGGAGGAAGGTTAATTCGGCGACGTGTAAATTGTATTCTTCTTGCAAGCGGGATATGATGAGTTCGTCAGCGATGTCAGGTTTTGTGAGCATGAGTCAATTCTAATCGGTGGTTGAGCGCACACTTGCGCCTGCGCGTAGTGCAGGTGAACAGTCGAAACCACCATTAAGCAAAAACACCCTGTTGGCGGGTGTTTTATTCGATATCATCAAACTTACTCAGATATTCTTCATCGGACTGATCTTTAGAACCTAAGTGTTCGGTCTCGTATTCGCGAAGTAATTTTTTCAATTCAGCCAGAGCCTCATCTCGTCCGTTGGCGACTCTGCCATATTTTCTCAGCACTTCAAAGACTTCGTAATGGATGCCGCTATATCCTGAACCTGTACCGCCAGATTGAACACGATCCCAGGCGTCTGAGTACAGTTGTGACAATTGATCGTATTCATCCAATGATGTTATGGAGTTCTTTTTCTCCGATGAGTTCGGTGACATGTTCGCTCTCCAGCTTTTCGAGATGCTTCATCAGATTGATTTTGAGGCGTTTGACTTCATCCTGTAATTGCTCAAATGTTGCCGGTCGAATATCAGGATCGAAATGGATTTCTGGAAAATTGCGCTGAAAAATATTCTTTACGAGCAACACTTGGTAAATCTTTCGCCCGCTTTCCATTGTGCCTTGATCTTTCAGCACGCCTGTGTAGATTAACTTGTCATCAATATACAAACCAACATAATCACCGGGTTTCATATAGAGCTCCTTCGTGTTGGGCGGATTCTATCATAGTCCCAATATTGCCTCGGTGGTCGAGTAGGGCGAAGCCCGTATCGAGACCATCACTAAGCAAAATAATTTTTGTTACAAGATTATTCTTGATAACCTGTGGTCTCGATATGCCCTCGGCTGTCGCCTCGGGCTACTCGACCAACGGCGCATGGTTGAAAGCCTTAATTGCCAGCCCGGCAACCACACTGCTGAACGCGTTTGATTCTTTGACCTTCTCCTTGCCAAAGATGCGCGCAAGCATGCGAGTGAACAGCGGAATACCCGATGAGCCGCCAGTCTTCACAACGGCATCAATGGCTCCGGGTTCAAGCCCGGATTTGGCAATCGTGTCGAGTAGAACTTTTTCCACATCCACCAGATAATGTTGAATATCGGATTCAAATTGTGCGCGTGCGTAGAGTTCCCACAACGATATATCTTTATCTTCAAGACTAATTACTGTAGCACCTTCATTGGATAAAGCAATCTTCCCAGCTTCGACGCGGTTGTAGAAGGTGAATGCCAGATCGTTGTAGATCAATCCCTCCAGCGCCTTCAAGCGGACAGGCACAATTTTTGCCTGTATCGCTTTTTCAAGGATGTTGCGATTGATAGGTGTGCCCAATTCAGGGAGTGCCATCCAATCGGGGATGGCGTGGATCATGTCCATGATCTCAGGATGATGTTTGACTTTGCCGTAGCCAAAGTGTGAGAGCATGCGCTTCTCGATAATGGTGCGGTCAAAGTCACTACCTGCGATGTCCACGCCGCCGCTGGCATAGACTTTGCGATTCTTCGCGTCACCGAGTCGCATCACGGCGATATCGAGCGTGCCACCGCCGAAGTCAAAGATGACCACGTTCTGCGGTTTGGTCATGGATTGTTCGTAATCCAAGGCCGCGGCGATGGGCTCGAGTTCAAAGTCCACTTCTTTGAATCCGGACTCATGTGCGGCTTGTCGCAGAGTCTCTTGCGCTTTGTGATCCTGTTCAGGATGTTCCGAAAATTTAACGGGACGTCCGAGGGTTACGGCATCAATGGTTTCGCCCAATACATTTTCTGCGCGTTGTTTCAACAGGCTCAAATATGTTTTTGCCAGATCACCCACGGTGAAATAACGTTCAAAGATCTGCGTGCCGTGATAACCGTCCTTGCGCAGTGCGGTCTTGAGATATTGCAGCAAACGCCCGGGCTTCAACTCATCCACATACACAAAAATGTCGCGCACGTAATGCATGTCTGCGCCGTACACGTCGATCTCGCCTGCCCATTGCTTCACATAACGCCGCTGGCGATTGACGTTATCGCGATAATACGTCTCCACCGCCTCCTGCCCGAGATACGTGCGGTAATCTTTCGTGATATACAACACGGTCTTGATGACTTCAGGCAAAACATTTTTCGGGTCAACCGGCAACAGTTTGACGTGCTGACCGTCATAGACTGCGACGCCTGAATTGGATGTGCCGAAGTCAATGCCGACTTTGAGACTCATGACGCGACTCGCTTTAAGCTGTCAGCTGGGATGATGCCGATGGACAGAATCAACCCTTCGGCTTCGATCGAACCGGCGCCGGTCATTGATCCCGCTTCGTGGAGGCTGAGTCGTCCCGTTGCATCCAGCACGAGGACTTGATCTCCATCCCGAACGGATGCCGCGCCCATAAATCGGACGCCCTGCTCAAGGCGCGAGGGCGGAATGAGCGTTTGTCCCTTTGCGGTGGATGATTTAGTTAATTCAAGCGACTTGCTTTCGCGATGTACGACCTTACCGGTTTGGGTAACGAAGAGCAGCGACTCGTTGGGACGCGTTGTAAATGATGCGATCACATAATCGGCGGCGGTGAGCCGGATGCGCTCTTCGCTGGCGTACGAGAGATCATCGATATCGAGCCCCAGCAAATGACCCTCGTATGTGACGAAGGCGAGACGGTCCTGTTTTTTGCAGAGCGTCAGGTCAAAGGGCTGGTCAGATTTTTGCAGCGCGCCTTTGCCGATGTAATGATTGGCAAGAATCGATTGCGCCATGGAGGTCATGGTCTTTTTCACGCAGCCACGGCGGCTGATCTGCATAAAGAAATCGGAGAGGGGCAGATGCGAGAAGGGCGTGATGCAAGCGAGCAGTTCGCCGGCGCGCGGTTCGTTGGGGAGCGTGGCTTGAGCCCAATCCCACGCACCGCCGAGTTCCACGATAGGAATATCGCTGACCGCCACCGTATCCACGCGCCCGGAGGTGAACAATAAAACGATCTCCTCGTTGGACGGGACAGTGAGCAGACGCGGCGGTTCATGATCCGTGACCATGTTGCCTGTGATGCGACCGAGGTCTTTTGTGTCGGGATTTAGTTCGATACGGAAGACGCGTCCCTGCGCGTTGTAGATCAGTATGCTGGATGTTGTTGATTCAACTGGCTTTGTGGGCAGCTCCACGAGTGACGCATCGCCATCCACGCCGAAGCGTCGCTTGAGCAGTTCCAGTTGATATTCCAGATGGGTAATGCGCTTCTGATATTCTTCGACGCGCGTGCCGTTCTGCAAGGCGATATTTTCCGCCAGCAGTTCTTCATCGCGTTCGGTCAGTTCGCGCAAACGCCTGGCGACCAGCTTTACGATCGTAACCGCTGATTCGGGTCGCTCTTCGGCTTCTTTCATCCATTCGTCAATTTTGTTGGTGAAGGACATAGTTTGGGTTTCCTCGAACTGGTAATTATATACCGAGAGTAGTCACAAAGCGCATATTTTACTCAACCGATTTTCGGCGGACTAAAGTCCTGCCTCAGTTCGTGGAAGTCGGCTAAAAGCCGACTCGCTCGTCAGCCCACAGGGCTTCCATGAACTGAGCTAGGGATTTATCCCGTAGCGACCATGCAACGTGTATGTTTTGTTGTATACTGCAAAACATATGAAATTATTTTTACTCAAAAGATATGTCTCAGAATATACTGCGCACGATATTTTGTTAGGGTGTTTTACAACGCGTGGCAAAGCTCAATATGCTCGTCAAGAATACATGTCACAATACAAATTAGGTAAGAAACAAGATCCGTGGAAAAATCAGGCATTTCACGAAGTTGATTTATCTCGAGATGTAATGATTGTTGATAATTTACCTATCATTGATGTGACTAAGAATAATAAGGAAGTTTACATAATAAGCCATTTCTCGGGGGGATTTGGACAAACTAGAAGAGAGTTTTATGCTATTTGTGGAACCAGTGAATCAAAAACAGCAAAAAAACATGAATGTCATGAAAAGATGAGCAAACAGTTTTTTCCTCACTTTATAAAGGTTGACCAGATAGAGTTAGATCAATTATTGCCTAATGATGATCAGGTTGAGAAAGGGTATTAAGTGGGGAATAATTCTCCCCCTTGACTCATCCACCTCTCCGTCATAGAATACTGCCCAATATGCTTAAGTCCACTTGTTGGTTTGCGTACTATTATTTTACGGCTCCTAATCGGTTGCCGTTGGTGGCGCTTAAGTAGACAGGAATAACTCTGTATGCAGAAGAGCGAGACCACACGGTCTCGCTCTTTTTATTTCCTTTCCTCACCCCTCTCCATCCTGTTCTCCTCCCGGGCTTGGAGAGGAGCAAGGGGAGAGACATTATAGGAGCACTTTTATGTCAATCCGTGGAATCCGTGGCGCGACCACCGTCTCAGCCGATGAACCAGATTTGATTCTCGAAGCCACGCGGGAATTACTCGAAGCGATTCTGGATGCGAACGAAAGTATGAAACCCGAAGACGTTGGAAGCGCCCTCTTCACTGTGACCGACGATCTCGCTTCCACCTTCCCCGCGCAGGGTGCCCGTCAAATGGGCTGGGGACTTGTCCCTATGATGTGCGCTCGTGAGATTCCCGTCCCCGGCAGTTTACGGAGGGTTATCCGCGTGCTGGTCCATTGGAACACAGAAATGCCGCAAGACAAGATCACACACGTCTATTTGCGTGAAGCTGTCAAACTAAGACCCGACTTGGTGGCTGCGCAGTAGAACGGTTGAAAGTTTGAAGGTTGAAAAGTTCCAAGTTGACAAACCTTCAAACCTGCAACTTGTAAACTTGAAACTATAGGAGAAATCATCATGATGATCATAATGAAAGCCAACGCTACACCGCAGCAAGTGGAAGCGGTCATTGCGCAGATCAAAGCGGCGGGACTCAATGTCCACCTTTCGCAGGGCGTCGAAGCGACGATTATCGGCGCGATCGGCGAGACACATAGTATTCCGCTCGAGCGCTTTGATAGTTTGGACGGGGTGGAGGTCGTTCAACGCATCACCCAACCGTATAAATTGGCGTCGCGTCAGTTCCATCCCGAAGATTCAATTATTTCGTTGGATGGATTTAATGTGGGTGGAAATGAGATCGCCATTATTGCGGGACCGTGTTCAGTGGAGAGTCGCTCGCAGATCATTGAGACAGCTATCGCTGTGAAAGAGGCGGGCGCGTCCGCTTTACGTGGGGGAGTCTTCAAGCCGCGCACGTCGCCGTATGCGTTTCAGGGCTTGGGCGAAGAAGGACTCGAACTGCTTGCCGAGGCGCGTGAGAAAACGGGACTGCCCATCGTAGTGGAGATCATGTCACAAGTTCAACTCGATGTGATGAGCAAATACGTGGATGTGTTTCAAGTGGGCGCGCGCAACATGCAGAACTTCAATTTGCTGCGTGCCATCGGTGAGACCCGTACCGCGGTTCTGCTCAAGCGCGGACTTTCCGCCACGGTTGAAGAATTGCTTATGTCGGCTGAATATATTTTGGCGGGGGGGAATAGCCGCGTGATGTTGTGTGAGCGCGGCATTCGTACGTTTGAAACCTCCACGCGCAACACGACCGATATCAATGCCATTCCTGTTCTGAAAAATTTAACGCATCTGCCTGTTATCCTTGACCCGAGTCATTCCACTGGTCATGCGAATTATGTCGCTGCAATTGCGCGTGCGGGCATTGCTGCTGGTGCGGATGGTCTCATTATTGAAGTTCATCCTGATCCTACAAAGGCGGTCTCGGATGGCAAGCAATCGCTCAAGCCTGAAAAATTTGCCGAGATGGTCAAGCAGGTCGGACAGATCGCGCAGATCATGGGACGCAAACTCGCGGCTGTGCAAGGTGAATATGTGAAGCAGGGCTGGGCGTAAAAATAATTCGGCGGTCGAGTAGCCTTGAGCGTTCGTTGCGAAAGGCATATCGAGACCACCAAGTAAGTAAATTTATTTCTGTTATTTGTGGTCTCGATACGTTCCTCGCTTGGAACTACTCGACCACTGATAATAAATCAAACACCAAAGGAAAAATCATCATGATGATCATCATGCACCCCGGTGCACCGAGAGAACAGATCGACGCCGTCATTGCCGAGATCGCCCTCGCCAGCCGAGAGGCGGCGCTGCTCATCGTCCCGGGTGGCGGCCCTTTTGCCGACATCGTCCGCGACATCGATCGACAGGTCGG
>Ga0137333_1000457_pt1 | contig 10698 bp, 8 predicted proteins | sample EasRivERMLT231_2_FD_102286 | JGI IMG/M metagenome (GOLD analysis project Ga0137333, IMG submission 102286) | Soil microbial communities from meander-bound floodplain in the East River, Colorado, USA - East River MetaG ERMLT231_2 | ecosystem: Environmental > Terrestrial > Soil > Floodplain ... | reverse complement strand
TGCTTTGCGGTGGAATTCTCCCAACCCTATCACGCGCCCTGGATCGATTCGGTCCGCAACACCCGCCTCGGAGCGCTGACACTTGGCTCAATCTTTAATGCGCCGGACTTGATTGCGTACGTCGCTGGAGTCGCCCTCGGTGGTGTGATTGAAACGGTACGACAGCGCCGCCCCAAAAGTCGTGACCGGAACAATTAGTTCTTAGAGCGGTGCGAAATTCTTGTTCCGACCACGACAGCCAGACCGGATCAGCGCTGGCGATGCCCAGCAGAACGCTCGTGTCGAAGAGAATCATCCCTCGCCGCGTGTGAGCGACATCACGTCCTGAGTCTTGGTGCCTTGGCGCGCTGCGCCACGGGCGTGCTTGAGCCAGTTCTCAACGGACGGCGACGCGGTTCGCCGTTGACGAAGCTTTTCCAGCCAGTGGGCCAGTTGAGCAACCTGCGGCTCCGGCAATTTCTCGATGGCCGCTTCGATTTCGGCGATGTTGCTCATGCCGGGAGTCTATCACAGCACGCCCGTCGGCTGCAAGGTATCAACCAGTTTGGCAGTGTCCTGAATTGGCGGAGCGCGGCTGTGTCGCAGACCAGCCGCAGCACTCTCGACCCACTGCGGCTGGCGCTTCGCGCACAGCCGCGCTCCGGGAATTGCAAACGAGACAATGTCACCAATTTCTGCGCACACCGCACGAAGGCGTGGCGGTAATGCTTTCACCCGGCAGCTATGGACATGGCGGCGCGTGGGCCACGCAAGCGTGGATTGACCCGGTCAAAGGCGTCGCCTACGTCCTGATGGTGCAGGGCTCCAACTTCCCCAACAGCGACAACAGCGACGTCCGCCGTGAATTCCAGAAAGCCGCCTCGACCGCGTTGGCCAACGGCAGGGCCAAGCCGTAGGCTGAGGCGACCATTGCCCTACATGTTTTCACGGAATAATTCGCGGAAAGCGGCGCTACACTGCGCGATCAGTTCATCCGAATCCAAACATGGCGCAATTCGCAGTCTTCCAAACCTCGAGCTCTTTGATGCCGAGAATTGAGCGTACATAAACCTGTGACCGAGTCTTCAGTCATCCGTTCAAGCGCGTCCGCACTACTCCACGCAGAGTCAGGCGTCGCAGATAAGCCACCGATCCAACCATTAACCTGGCTCAGCCAATGGGCGAATGATTGCTCCTGCACGTAAGCGATCATGGCGGCAAATTTGTGCGCAGCTCCGTGATGGCCGAATTTGAATCGCTGGACGCCGCCAGTCGTGCCCGGTTCGGTGATGACGTATTCGCGTTCGTCGCGATCCTTTTCCTTCGGTGTCGGGAGGCGCTTGCATTCAATCGGAAAGAGCGCGTCAAACTGGCTGTGCCGACGGCCCTCAATGACGAGTGCGGCACCGCGCGGTTTTGGCGTGAGGTCAATTTTTCTGCCGCCATGGGTTTCATCGCCGGTTTCAGTTCGGAACTGGATGTGACTCCAATCGGTCGAGTGATACGCAGCACTGTTGAGATGGTCGCAGAGGTGTTCAGTCAATTTGGTTTCCGCGTGCTCGTTTGGCCGTTCGGGGTGGTCGCGCCAGCGCGGAAGTTCCTGAGCGATGAAGTCCATGAGTTCCAACTTCGCCGTGAATCGTAGGTGGATGTCCTGATCAAGCCTGCCTGATTGAACGTTGTTGGAACTGTTCGCCAGCATTGGTGCGTGTTGTCAAAAACCCTGCTCGTCCAAATCCGCCAGCGTCTCATCCGCGTCTCGCAGAGCTACAGAGCGTAGCCAATATCGCAATCGGTCTGGCTTGAGTAGGTAAATGCACGCACCATCGTAAAGACGCGCAATTCGCGTGACGTTAAGGCCGCCGCCACGTTTTTCACGCAGCAGCGCATCGAGTTTTCCTTTCAACTCTTCCGCTCCGCTCCAGTTCACCTTACCTTTTCCGAAGACATAGGGCTGACAAATCACGCCCGGCCAAACCTGCGGTTCGAGAGCCCGGAGTTTGTTCTTTTTGTAAACGCCGTTGATTCGCGCGGTGAAGACATTATTGAAGGCGGGCAATGCGGGAACGCCCTGTTCCTTCATCGCATCGGAGTCTTCGCCGAGGCGGATAAAATCACGGTAATAATCAACAATGTCCTCAACCAAGATGACCTCGTGAGGAGCGATGCTCAACCGCTGTGCCGGCGATGGCAGGCCGAGAATGTTTTCGAGGCCAACGGAAGACGCTCTCTGAGTGAACATAGTTGTGCCGCCGGCACAGACGAGTGCGGATAGCGTACGGCGATTCGCGGCAAGCCATTCAGCGACGAACTTCGTAGTTTCCGAGACACCATCGCCAACGCAGAAACCAACTATCTTGTGCCCATACGTGTAATAACCGTCAGGGAAGTAACGAGCAGTCAGATCTTCGTGTTCATGCACAAGAACCATGGGGCATTGGAAGCGCTTGCGTGTGTATGGAGATTTGAATTTGCGATGCGTCACTTTCTTCAACGATGAAAGGGAAGCTCCCTCTTTTAGGTGGCGAGGTTCAATCAATGCCTCACCGGTAATATGAGGTCCTGGAAATAGCTTTCCCTTAATTCCCGCAATGAAACCCTCTCCAAAGTCCAGTTTTTGCTCCTCCGCATATTGGCCAAGAGTCTTGAAGTCTTGCTTCTTCAGGCGATCGACGAATCCAAGAACACGTCCTCCTCCCAGAAGATCACTTCGCCACACACGATCATTGTTGAGCACCAGTTCTCGGGCCAGCCAGTGCATGTCGTAGTAATCAATGTCGAAGCCTTGTTCGGCATCCGTGCGGCCACTTCGGCGGAAAGTAGCGTGGAGAATCTGACGCTTCGGCACCGACGGTTGTGCTTCGGCGACGACGGCGACTACTTTGGTGTCTGCGCCTCCTTTTTGAAAAAGACCGCGCACTGAGATGAAGTCAAGAATCTCGCGAACATCCCAGCGTTCGATAAACTCCCTCCGAAACTCAAGCGATTGCTGGTTGTAGAGAAAATTGTATTGCTGGAGCATGGAGAGAACGCCGCCGGGAGCCAGCATTTCCATGGATTCGTGCAAGAAGAGGTAGGCAAGTTGTTTGTCAGGCAACGAACCATGCTCCTTTTGGTATCGGTCGTAGGCGCGTTGTGCCCCATCGGTACCAAGCGACGAGGTGAACGGCGGGTTGCCAACGATTACGCCAACCCGCTCCTTCACTGTTCCTTTTTCTCGCGCTCTGAAGAAGCAGTCGGTGTGGATAGTCTTCTCCTTCAGCGGCGGAAAGAGCTTCACGCTGGCTCGAATTTCCATCGGCTCCAGTGCGTCGCAAAGTGCGAGGCAGAGACTGAAGGCGGCAAGTTCTACGGCTCCTTCCTCCACGTCCACACCACGCAGCCGCGCCGTGAGCAGTTTTTTCAGGACGGTCGGAGTGGGGTGGTCCCAGTCGTGGCGATAGCGCCAGTGCAGAACCAGTCGCTTGTAGCTTTCGACCAGATAAATCCCGGAGCCACACGCTCCATCCAGAATCACTTCGTCGTTCTTCTCAAGCCGATCCAATCGCTCCCAACTCAACACTTCACCGAGCATGAGGCGGACGACAAAGTGCGGGGTATAGACCGCCACCGCCGTGTCCTTGACGAATAGCTGATAGATGTGGCTGATGATCTCAATCGGCAGATCGGCGAACGAGTATCGTTGCCAGAGTGTGAGTTGTCCGCCGTTCTCCTGTTTCCCTTCGATGAGCCTTGCAAAGCGGCCAAGTTGATCGCTGTTAAGCACCGTGTGGCGTTCCTCATCTTTGAGGACGAACACGTGGCCGTTGAAGCGATCCTCAAGTTGATCCAACAACTTGACGAGGGCTGGCCCGTCAGCGAGAACCTCAAAGAATTTTTTTGCCTTGGGCTTGAATCGGGCAAAGTAGTCGTCCTCAAAAACGCCTCGCGCCTCCAGATACGCAACGAGAACCGAAAGAATCAGCAGTTTGCGGCGAAGCGGCTTGGGAAGAATTCCCTTCTCGTTCAGTTCGCGGTGCAGCTCTTTGACCGCGTTGATGAGCGTTTTCTGAGCTGCTTGTTTGCTGGACAGGAGTTTCTTACAAACATCTGGATCGTCCCAAAGCGTGCCGTTGCGAAGCCTGTCTGCGTCCCACCAGGGACCACTGGCAATCCCGGCCGCGAGTTTCAATGTCTTGAACGGTTTGAAAACAATCTCCCCGTCTTTCTCAAAATCCGGCCGGTGTGCGCAGCGAAAAAGCTGAACGAGGCCATTTGTGACACGATAAACCAGCGGGACACCACCCCAACTCCACAATTGCTGGTGCAATTTCGCGAAATCCGGATCCTTTGCCGGACCGTCTGAGCGGTAAATAAAAGCCTGTGCGACGGGTGGCTTGCTATCGCGTGCCGCTTCAAAGAAAACTGCGTCTGCCCGGTAATGACCCGCCTTTTCCATGACGGCGACTTCCTCGGGCGGGCGACCGGTCTTGGCGTAACCTTGGACAGAGACAAGTCCATCCACAATGGCACCGCTGCCGGCACCGCCAAGGTTCATCAGCCATTGTCCTGGGTTGTTCATGCGCTACGTCGCACCGCATGAAACTAAACTGTTGTTCACGTGTCCAACCAAGACATCGAGGACGAATTGATTGGGCATATTCCCTTCGACCATTCCATCAACGACCTTTCAAAAACCCACTGTCGGCCAGCCATTCCTCGAAGCGTTCGATCCATTTGCAGACGGGCTTGGTTTCCTTCCCGATTTTCATGGCGTCAGTTCGAGCAATGGCGTCCGGGTTGATGATAGCCCCGCATTCCCTTTGGTCAAAGGTAACCCACGGTTTGAACCGTGGGCTATCGTCGGCCGTCCCTGACAGGACTTCGGAATCTGTGATCATCCGCGTCATCCGTGGTTAAGTCAGGATCGTGTAGCGAGTGGAGGGATTGTTTGGGCGGCCGGGCCTCAAAAGTGAATTGTGCCTGGAAGGATTTCGGCGGAAAATCTGTCCATGGGTTCGATGAAAACGGTTGCCATCTTTGGCTTGGGGTTGCTTCAGGTTCAAGGGGCTGGCTCGCCAGCGCCGCTTCCAGTGCTGAAGCGTTCTGACGTTGTGTTCATGTATCAAGCCAGCCGGCAGACGTACGAGGATTACGGCGCCACGGTCCTCGCGTGGGGCGGGAAGCCGACGGCGAAGTCGCTGGAGGATGCCAAGGGTCTCAAGTTCTTCGGCAGCATCGGGATGGTGACCGAGTTCAGCCGTTTCCACGAAAGGTTTCCGCAGGACTACGAACAGGCCGTTTGCCGCGACGTGGAAGGCAAACCCTACAAGGTGCCGTGGCTCACGGATCATCAACACAAGGGAATTCCCTTTTGGTGGTGTTGCACCCGGCAACCGCTCTTCCGCCAATACCTTTCCGAGCGCGTGGTCGAGACCGTCAAAGCCGGCGCCGACGGTGTGCATATTGACGATCACCTGGGCACGGCTGGCGGCATCTGGGAGGGCGGCTGTTTCTGCGACCGGTGCGTCGCCGAGTTTCACGACTACTTGAAAAGCCTGCCGCAGGATGAATGTGGAGGAAATGGCATCCACGATCCCGGCAGCTTCAACTACCGTGAGGTCGTCCGCGACTGGCTAAAAGAAAACGCGGGCAAGAAGGCGACCCAGCATCCGTTGTGGAATCACTGGCGCATTTACCAACTGCGGAGCGCGGCGCAATTCATGGCCGAGCTTCGCGCGCTCGCGGCCCAGACCGCGGGCCATCCGGTGCCCGTCGGCGCGAACGCCGGCCTGCTTTGGGGACCACACCTCGCCGACTACCAGAGCCTGGATTTGTTCAGCGCCGAAATTCCGCACCACGCCGAAGCGCGGCGATTCAGCGATGATCCGCTTGTGGCTTACCGACTGGCGGACGCCGTTGGCCGTCCGCTCGCCTCCACCGCCAGCGGAGGTGACTGGGCATTCATCAAGGAACAGAATCTGCCAGGCCTGGTCCAGGGTTGGATCGCGCTGAGCTACGCCGCCGGTCATGGATTGATGGCGCCGAACCGGCAATGGTGTCACACGCCGCAAAAGGGCACTCATTGGTATGAAGGCCCGAAGGAGAAATTCGCCCCGCTCTACCGGTTTGTTCGCCAGAACGCCGCCCTTTTTGACGGCTACGATAATCATGCCGATCTCACCGTGGCCTTCTCGCAACGCACGTTCGACCGCGCGGCGAACAAGATCATCAACCTGTGCAACCAGCTTGCTGCTGCAAACATCTCCTATCGGCTCGCGCTGGGTGGCAATGAAGTCGTGGACCATGCTCTGCCTGTGGAAGTGCTTCGCCAGGCAACGAAGTTGCTCGTGTTGGAGGCGCAAGACTTCTCTGCCACGGACCAGCAGCTGCTGGCGGCGGCTAAGCCGGCACAGCGATTCGACAGCGTCGAACAGGCGCTGGCAGAGGTCGTGCCTGCAGTGCGGGTCGAAGCCGCTCGTCCACTCCGCGTTTTCCCGCGCATGAAGCCGGGCGCCGCGGTGATCCATCTCGTTAACTGGGGCTACCGAACGACTGGTGACAACGTGGCGCCCCTCAAGGATGTCCGGCTCAAACTGAATCTTGCGGCTCTCGGAATCGCCAGTGCGACGGAAGCCAGGTTGTTAGCGCCGGGTGTGACACCTGCCACTCTGCCGGTTCAACAAGCCAGCGTTGTTGTGCCTGAACTCGGCTTGTGGGGCGTGCTCGAACTGCGGCAAAAGTGATTTCGCGTTCGCGCTTTTGCATTCGACTTGCCAGGAGCGGTGAAAGGCTCGACGACGCGCAGCACGGTCCGTAGGATCACGAATTATGATTCGACTCCTGGTTCTCTATGGACAGCCGAAGGATCCGGCCGCCTTCGACAAATATTATCGCGAAACGCACATCCCCATCGCCAGGCGGATGAAGGGCTTGAAGAGATGGATCATCGGAAAGGTCCAGGGCACACCGGGTGGCGACCCGGCGCCGTTCTATTACGTCGCGGACCTTTACATGGAGAGCCAGGCGGATTTCGAGCAACTTCTGGCATCACCCGAAGGGCAGGCGGCGGTGGCGGATGTGCCCAACTACGCTACGGGCGGCGCGACGTTTCTCTACACCGAAATCGAGGATGTGGTCTGATTCGTGTCCATTGGTGGCGCTTGAATTCGCAAGGTCACGGTGACGGCAAGCACACCGGAGCGCAATGGCGTTCTTGATTGAGGTCCAAGCCTGAAAACTTCACACAGATTACCGCGGCGGATGGTGTGTGAATTGCCCGAGCGAAGCCTGAAAAGAGCACTGAATCAGGCCGGTTTCCCACTTTATTGAAACATTTTGCCCTTCGGCGTGTTCTAATCGAGCGAAGGCTTCATTTTGTCCATGCGAAATCACGGTCGGTCGTGTCAAATAGTGCGAACAAGAACGTATGACTCTGCATCATAAAGGCTGCCTGGCGGCGGCAATGGTCGTTGCCGTTTGCCTGATGGGCTGTCGCAAAGGGCCGGCGGACGCGAAAGACGCCGACAAGGACGCCAAGGATCAAGCATTGCCCGTCGAGGTGACCGCCATCGCCCGGGGCGAGATCGAAGCAACGATCCGGAACTCGACCCATCTGGAGGCCGAAGAGGAAGTCAAGGTCTTCGCCCGCACGGCCAATCGCGTCACCGAATTGCTGATTGAGGAAGGCGACTCTGTGACGAAGGACCAGGTGCTGCTGCGACTGGATGATGACATCCAGAAGACCGCTTTCGCCAAAGCGCAGACCCGCCTGGAGAAGGCGCGCCAGGATTTCGATCGTGAGAAATCTTTGTTCGAGCAGAAGCTCGTCAGTGAACAGGTCTTCAACACGGCCAAGTTTGAATTGCGCCAGCTCGAATTGGCGTTCGAGGACGCACAACGCGAGCTGGAATACACCAAGGTGCGCGCTCCCATTTCCGGCCAGATCAGCCTGCGGCTCGTGAAATACGGAGACCTGGTGAACCTCAACCAGCATTTGTTCGACATCGTGGATTTCAATTCCATGGTGGCGCGGATTTATCTGCCGGAGAAAAGCCTGCCCGAGCTGCGGCTGGATCAGCCGGCGCGGGTCACTGCGACGCCGTTCGGGACGCGGGAATTTCCGGGTTATGTCAAACGCATAGCGCCCATCATTGAATCCAAGACCGGCACGGTGAAAGTCACCATCGGCTTCAAAGAGATCGGCCCGTTGCGGCCCGGCATGTGGGTGGATGTCGAACTCGTCACGGCGAAACGTTCAGATGCCCTGCTGCTGACCAAGCGCGCCCTGCTCTACGACGGCGAACTCAGCTATGTCTTCCGCCTCCTGCCGGAACGGAAGGTCGAACGCGTGCAGGTTGAACCCAAGATTACCGACAAGCTCAACGTCGAACCGGTATCGGGTTTCAAGGAAGGCGACCAGATCGTGGTGGCCGGTCAAACCGGGCTGAAGGACGGAGCAAAGGTGCGGCTGCCCGGGGATCCGCTGCCCGGCGAGAAGAAGGATCCGAAAGAGGAAAAGGCGGAACGGCCTGCGACAGCGACCGGGTCTTGAGCAAATCGCCCGCTACTCAATTGCCTGCGCGCCTGCGATTATGCCATTGAACTCGACCCTCACCCTGACCCTCTCCCCTCCAACAGGAGAGGGAACAGCAAACGCTTGTTTCTGTTTTTCCCAACCGTCGTCCGGCAAACACCACGCCTGGCTCTGCGAAAGAGACGGCGAGCGATCCTCCCTTTCCCATCGGATGGGAGAGGGCCGGGGTGAAGGTGGTTCAAGGATCGGGACTGCAAGACTTGGTTTTGATTAAAATGGCCGCGCCCGCAAAACGCCTGACGCACTTCACCACGAACCGGCCCGTCGCGGTGCTCATGGTTTTCCTTTCGGCGGTGGTGTTCGGTTTCTTCTCGTTCAAGAGGCTGCCGGTCAACCTCATGCCGGAATTGAATTATCCCACGCTCACGGTGCGCACCGAGTACGCGGGTGCCGCCCCGGAAGAAGTCGAAAACGAAATCAGCCGCCCCATCGAGGAGGCGCTCGGTGTGGTCGGTGGCCTTAATAAAATCAGCAGCATCAGCCGCGCGGGTATCAGCGACGTGGTGTTGGAATTCACCTGGGGAACGGACATGTCCGAAGCCACGCAGGAAGCGCTGGAAAAGCTGGAACTGGTTTTCCTGCCGCGCGAAGCGGAGCGGCCCTTGTTGTTGCACTTTGATCCTTCGCTCGATCCGATCATGGAAATGAGCTTCTCCGGTGAGGGCCAGCGGTATGAGGGCGAACAAGGCTTACGCCGACTGCGCCGCATCGCTGATCTGCAAATCAAGCGCGCGCTCGAACCCATCAAAGGCGTGGCGGCGGTGCGCGTCCGCGGCGGTCTCGAAGAGGAATATCATGTTCTGCTGAACAAGGAGGCCCTCCAGCGCAGCGGGCTTTCGATCCAGACCGTGATTGACCGGCTCCGCCAGGAGAACATCAACGTCGCCGGCGGCACGCTCAAGGAGGGCCGCGCGGAATACATGGTCCGGACGCTCAACGAATATGAGAACCTCGACGAAATCGCCGAGACGGTCGTCACGCGCTTCGCCGATCGCAACGTGCGCGTGAAAGACCTCGGGCGCGTTGTTCGCACGCAGAAGGACCGGGAGATCATGACGCGAACCGACGGTTCGGAAAGCGTGCAGGTTGACATTTACAAGGAAGCCGACGCGAACATGGTGGCCGTGGCAAAAGCGGTGACGCTCGCCATCGGCACGATTTCGAAAGAGCCGGAGGGCGGCGACCAGAAACCAAAACCCGGCCCGCCCGGCATGGGCCGTCAAAACAACGGCCTCGCGCAGCGGCTGTACAAGGAAGAAGGGGCGAAACTCGAAATCGTCGCCGACCGCTCGAAGTTCATCGAGAGCAGCATCAACGAAGTCCGCGATACCGCCATCCTCGGCGGGCTGCTGGCTGTCGCCATTCTCTACTTGTTTCTCGCCGACATGAAAACGACTGCGATCATCGGCGTGAGCATTCCGATGTCTCTGTTGATCACTTTCGCGCCGCTGAACCTTATGGGCGTCTCCCTTAACATCATGTCCCTCGGCGGACTGGCGCTGGGCGTCGGCATGTTGGTGGATTGTTCCATTGTCGTGCTCGAATCCATTTTCCGCTGCCGCGAAGAGGGCGACGACATCGTCACCGCCGCAATCCGCGGCACCCAGGAGGTCAAAGGCGCGGTCGTCGCGTCCACGTTGACCACGGTCGCGGTTTTCTTTCCGATGGTTTTTGTCGAGGGCATCGCCGGCCAGGCTTTCGGAGATCTCGCCTGGTCGGTGGTGATCTCGCTGCTCGCGTCGCTTGTGGTTGCGGTTTACTTCATTCCCATGCTGGCCAGCCGCCAGAAAATGCAGAACCGTGAAGACAAAACTGTCGCGCGCTCCTGGAAAACGTTGAAATCCTGGCACGACTTCCGGGACAAACTGCGCAACCCGCGCAAGTGGCAACGCTACCTTGGTTTCCCGTATTTCGTCATCTGGCTTGTGTTTGGATTACTCTTCGAAATCACCGGCAAGCTCCTCATGTTGCTGATGGGCGGCGCGCTGTGGCTCTTTTCGAGACTGTTGAAGCCGCTCTGGTTTCTGATCAACAAGTTTGTGTTGGGGCCGGTCGTCAAAGTCAGTGGGGCCGGCTACGACGCTTTGCACCAGTTTTATCCGAAGTGCATCGCCTGGGCACTCGACCATCGTGGAGCTGTCTTG
>Ga0137333_1000455_pt1 | contig 10723 bp, 12 predicted proteins | sample EasRivERMLT231_2_FD_102286 | JGI IMG/M metagenome (GOLD analysis project Ga0137333, IMG submission 102286) | Soil microbial communities from meander-bound floodplain in the East River, Colorado, USA - East River MetaG ERMLT231_2 | ecosystem: Environmental > Terrestrial > Soil > Floodplain ... | reverse complement strand
GCTGAAGCCGATAATATTGGAATGATCGCAACCGTGACTAACAGCCTGATGTTGCGAGGGGTACTAAAATCTCGTGGCACTGTAGATGTGCGGGTTATGACCGCCATTCCCATCAATACAGTTGCCGAGCCTTTCATTCGTCTGCGGGCTATTCGGCATCTTGAACATGGTCACATCGTAGTACTGGCTGGTGGCACTGGGAACCCATACGTCACAACCGATTACCCCTCGGTGCAACGAGCTTTAGAATTGCGGGCAGATGCGCTCCTGGCAGCAAAGAACGGGATTGATGGCATTTACACCTCTGACCCAAACCGTGATCCTGCCGCACGAAGGTATAAGCAGATCAACTACAATACGGTCATACAAAATAACCTGCGAGCGCTTGACCAATCAGCGGTCTTGTTGGCTCGCGACCACGGCTTACCAATCCACGTGTTTAATTTTGATACACCCGAAATCATGGGACAAATCTGTAAAGGCGAAGATATAGGGACGTTGATAGGCAGTGGCGGAGATATTCTGGCAGAATAAATTCGCAGTCAACAATTTATTTCTCACATGAGACCTCATTTTATTTCGGTACTACAAGCCTTGTTTGTTGTGTTTCTTTGGGCAACCTCCTGGGTTTTTGTAAAAATCGGTCTGCATGATATACCACCAATCACATTCGCCGGGCTAAGATATTTTCTAGCCTTTATTTGTTTATCGGTGGTCTTATTTTTTAAAGGGGCAAAACGAGAAATCCGGACTCTAACTCCACGATCTTGGACACAACTCATCCTCCTGGGGATTTTCTTCTATGCAGGCACACAAGGCGCGATCTTTGTAGCACTGGCTTATTTACCAGCAGTGACTGTTAACCTGCTTTGGAGTTTTAGCAGTGTGATCATTGCACTTTTCGGAGCACTGTGGCTCTCTGAAAAACCAACACGGCTTCAATGGGGTGGAATAACTCTGGCGGTTATTGGGGCCGTGATCTATTTTTATCCCGTTATCATCACCAAAAATCAATATATCGGTGTTATTGTTGCTTTGGCAGGGATTCTAGCGAATGCCATTTCTTCCATTATGGGACGAGGCATTAACCGTTCTGAGAAACATACCCGCTGGTTGTCACCGTGATCAGCATGGGCGTGGGCTCGCTCGTGTTGCTCACAACAGGTATTCTGTTGGAGAAAACACCAGTTATCACCCTGCAAAGCGGACTGATCATTCTCTGGCTGGCAGTGGTCAACACAGCCTTCGCATTCACCCTATGGAATCACACCCTGCGCACGTTGACCGCCATGGAGTCCAGCGTTATCAATGGCACCATGCTGATCTGGATTGCGATATTTGCAGTTACCCTATTAGGCGAGAATATCACGAGCAAAGAAGTTATTGGGCTCGTACTCACAGGTATCGGCACGCTGATCGTCCAATTGAAAAATCTGCCCAATGTCAAAATTGCTTAATTCAAATCTTGTAAAAAAGTCCCGCTTCTTTGCGGGACTTTTTTACTGTTACCTTATTTACTGATGACCGACAATTCGATGCGGCACATACAATTCTTCCAGGTATGTGACATCTTCCTGAGTCAGCTTCACCGATAGAGCGTCGACCGCTTCTTCCAAATGTGCGATCTTTGTTGCTCCGATAATGGGCGCCGTTACCGGTTCTTTTTGCAACAACCAGGCAAGCGAGATATGAGTGCGGGAAGCACTATATTTTTGCGCGAGTTCCGCAACCCGTTCTATAACGCCGCGATCCATTTCAGTTGCCGCATCATACTTACTCTTCTGGATCTGATCCGTTTCCGAACGAAGCGTACCTTCTGCGGAAGGGTCACGCGTCAATCTTCCGGAGGCAAGCGGGCTGTACGGGATCGACCCGATCTTCTCCGCGCGGCAAAGCGGCAACATTTCGCGTTCCTCTTCGCGGTAGATCAGGTTCAAGTGATCTTGCATTGAAACGAACCGAGACCACCCATGCATATCAGAGACATGCAGTGCCTTCTGAAATTGCCATGCCCACATCGCAGATGCACCAATGTAACGAGCCTTACCCGCCCGCACCACATCATTCAACGCTTCCATCGTCTCTTCGATCGGGGTTTCATAATCCCAGCGATGGATCTGATAGAGGTCCACGTAGTCTGTTTCCAATCGCTTCAGACTGTTGTCGATTTCACTCAGGATGGCCTTGCGTGACAACCCGCCGCCGTTGGGTCCTTCACGCATCTTGCCGTGGATTTTGGTGGCGATGACAACTTCATCCCGCTTCGCAAAATCTTTCAGCGCGCGACCGAGGATCTCTTCACTCGCCCCAATGGAATAGACATTGGCAGTATCGAAGAAATTGATCCCAAGTTCAAGAGCCTTCTTGATGATCGGACGGCTGTTTTCTTCGTTAAGTAACCATTTGTGGACCCAACGCTCCGCATCCCCAAACCCCATGCAACCGAGGCAGATGCGTGAGACTTGCATTCCTGTTGAACCTAAGCGTGCGTATTCCATGGTTTTCTCCTATCAAACGATTTATCTATTGTAGCTGCTGCTTTGTTATTAGGATTTTCTGTTTTCCTGATTGCTTGAACCGCTACGTCTCTTTTCTTTTGCCTTCCCCCCAGGGTCCGAGTGGGTGTGACCACGCATGAGAGCCAGAAAGGTCGCATTATCCCAGGCATTTCGAATACCAATCAGCAAGAGCATCATCATGGATGATCCAACCAAATAGAATGCCAATGATGGACGTTTGAGGAGCAGAATCGCAGCGACAAGGAGCATGATATTTGCAAGAAGTGGCAATACCATATACCAGACCCAATCTTCCAATGTCGATTGATAGTGAGACATTTGCCGCATTCGCCGCATGATGATGATCTGGTAGAACACCATTCCCAGGCTTAACAATCCAAGCAACAGGCTGATCATGGAAAATGTCTGCCAGGGCGCGCTAAAAATCCCAGCCAACAAGAGCACTGCACAAAATTGCACGACCGTCGGCGTGTTGAATGCCGATATTCCCGCATTGGCTGTCTCCACATGAGTGTTGAGCCCCGCGAATAATGTGGTGGCCACGAACATCAACCCCGTCAGGGTGGCTGCGGCGGTTCCCATGATCATGTAAAAGTTTTGCCAATTGCTCAAGAGGGATAACTCAGGTCCTTGTATCATAAGCTCTGCTTTCTTTTGCTGGTCTCACACATAATACGTTTTTTTTATTATTTTTTTCTCCTATTTCTCTTTCATGAAATGATCAGTTTGATGATCTCAACTACGAACGTATTCCATCAGATGTACAGATTATGGGCGAAGTAACTATCTTCATTGACATCGGCTTATGAGAGAATCCTATTTACTTCCAAAACCATATCAGGCCGTTATAGGTATATTCCATCGCCGCTATTCCACCGTGTGAGTAGCCCTCTTTCACACGAAATGCAAAATTGCCGGTTACATTCTCATCAACATCCGAAAAATACTTGGAGGCTCTCATCAGATCTGTTCGGCCTTTGTCATAGGAATAAGCGAAATCGTCCGTTCCTGTCATAACAAAGACAAAATAATCCTCCGGATCGTGTCCTTCTGCCGCGGCAAATATTTCTTTTTCATTCAACGACGTTCCACAGCTCATCGGAAGAAAATAGTGAAAATAGTCCAGCCCATACTGGAATGTTCGCCAGGTCGCGACGGAACCCATGGAAAAACCTCCGAATCCCCGATGATCGCGGGAAGCGATCAGATCATCCTTGCTTATGCTTGCAGCATAGGTACTGTATGTTCCTTCCACCGCCGGGATCAGATCATTGATGAGTTCATTGTGATAGTTTTCCGTCAACTGCATCGCCAAAGAAAAATTGGCGGAATCCCGACCGTTCTCATTTGTATTGTTATAGGTTGGACATACAATAATCAGTGGTCTCATCTCGCCTGCAGCAATTGCATGATCTATGATGTTCTTAAAAGAGGATGGGCTTTTCGGTGTTCCCAAAGTCATTGTCTCATCACCCCATCCCCCATGCATCAGATAGAAGACATCGTATTTCTGGTCTTTACTGTATCCATAGGGAAGATATACAACTGCATGCTTCTGAAGCGGTTCTGATTTTTCATTATAGGAAAAGGATTCATAGGTATCGTAATACAGGTCCGTCAAGGTTCCCTGCTGATCTGCCTCCTGGTAATACTCCTCAGGAATAATTTTAAGTTCCTGAGGAAATGGATGCTCAGCACCGCTTCCCGTGTTCATGTCAGCTTCTGCCTCCGTTACGGTTTCCTGCGTTATTGTTTCGATGACTGGGTTATCCTGTACAGTAGAGACCGGAGTAACATCCGGTGCATTCCGGCTTCCACATGCCCCGAGTAAACCGATAAGAAACAGCGACACAACCATAACCCCTAGTATTTGTTTTGTTCTCATTCTCAATATCTCCTCATTTCATCTGGTTCTCCCAGAATTTAACCGCATGATCTATCCACCCTTCAGCAATCGTCCCTTCGCCAAGTCCGAACCCGTGCGGTAGATTATCAAAAATCTCAATCTCTGCGTCCGTTCCATTTGCCTTGATCTGATTAATGCGGTTCTCCATTACGCGATAGCTTGCAATGCTGTCGCTGGTACCCACACATGCATAGGTCGGCGGTTCATTTCCGTTCACTTCGGAAAGCCCCGTATATTGCATGATGACCGCTGCAGGTCTCGGATACTCCGCTTCTCCATAGGCTGCTGTTCCGTTGGATCCGAGCCAGGCCGCCATCCGCGCACCTGCAGAGCCTCCCCACAGGGAATAATCCGCCGTGTCAACCTCAAGTTCATCCGCATTTTCAAAAACAAAGGCAATTGCCCGTGCAAGATCATCGGGGGCTGTCTCGGCTCCCGGCCGGTAAATCAGTGCGAATGCGTTATATCCCTTCTTCGATAATTCCAATGCATGCGGAAAGCTGTCATGCATGGCTCCCACATAAACAAAGGCGCCACCAGCATTTACAATGGCAAATTTCTCTCCCGGATTCCCCCGGAAAAAGAAAAGTCCGGTATTTTTCTTGGCGGGATCAGCGGCTTTTTCTTCATCCGTGTAGATGCCATAAAAAATCTGTTGCCCCGCCTCTGCTTTGCTTTTCATGTAATTTACGATTTCGACTGTCCGGTCCGGATTCACATAGTTGTAATAAGGCAGGATGCTGCCGACCTCACTTAAAGTCATGCTCTTTTCAATCGACCTATTAGTAGGGAAAATCAGTCTCCCATACCCTTCAAAGGCAGGATCATCAACGACATCCCATATTTTTGTGTCCGCCTTGTAGTCAGTCTTTATATAATCTTCTGGTGCATCTGTGGATATCTCGGTATCCGCTATTGCTTCTGTAACAGATTCTTTCACTACAGCCTGTCCTTTTTCGACAGTTTCAATGACTGTTTCTGCTCTTGGTGAAGAAATCTGCTCATCTGTTGTATGTCTACCACATCCTGTAAGCAGAGCAATGAACATCAAAAGGATGGCAAACACCACTCCGTACTTCCTAATACTGCACACTGCCACCTCCTTTAATATCCTCCGAACAGCCATCCCATAATCGTTTCATCATGCGCAAATGCCATTAGCAACACCAATAACAAACTAAAATGATTTGTTTTTTGTGTATCATATAAAATTTTCCAATCTATAGGTTCCCTTTCGGGGAGCGGAATTGCCCTCCAGTCGGTTAACCCGTTATTTGCCTTGAAAGCGTTGCCTATGAATGCAAATAACAGACGACAGGCGCTTTTTATCTGCGATTAAACATCCAGTTTTCTTTCGCCCAGCCATTTCACCATTTTGGGGTCACGATGGTCAAAGAAACTACTGGTCTTTGTGTCCAAAGTTTTAATCGCCGCCATATCTTCGGCGCTTAATTCAAAATCGAGCACATTGATATTTTCCAACATTCTTTCTTTGCGAGTTGATTTGGCAAGCGCAATAATGCCTCTTTGAACAACCCAACGAAGCATCACCTGGGCAGCACTTTTGTTGTACTTTGCGGCGATGGATAGCAGAATTTCGTTTTGGAAAATATTATTCTTGCCCTCTGCAAATGGAGCCCATGCTTCCACCATTACGCCGTTATCTTGCAAAAACGTTTGTGTATCAACTTGCTGTTGGAAAGGATTGACTTCGATCTGATTGACCGCAGGCGTTATTTTGTTATGGATCATCAAGTCCATGATGCGGTCAGGTTGAAAGTTGGAAACCCCGATGGCTCGGGCTTTGCCTCGGTGATACAGTTCTTCCATCGCGCGCCACTCGCCATACACATCCCCGTAAGGTTGATGGATCAGATACAGGTCAATGTAGTCCAACTGCAAGCGCTTCAGGGACCTTTCAAAGGCTTTGAGTGTGCCTTCGTAGCCCTGGCTCTGGATCCAAAGTTTCGTGGTGATGAACAACTTCTCTCGTGCCACGCCGCTTTGTTTGATGCCCCTGCCAACCGCTTCTTCGTTCATGTAAGAGGCAGCAGTGTCGATGTGGGTATATCCACCTTCAATGGCATCCACCACGCTTCGTTCACATTCGGCTGGATCAGCGATCTGAAAAACGCCAAAACCCAAAATAGGGATTTCAACGCCATTGTTCAATTTTACAGTTTGCATCATTTTCTCTTTCTTTTTTTGTTTACTGGTTTTGCTCTGGAATAAGCAGTTTGGTGAACGAGAGCGACGCCAGCTTCCAGCTACCCTCTTGCTGCACATACACTTCTGTCACCATGAAGGGATTGATGACCTCATTGCCGCCGACTACGGCTAGCAGGGTAATTCTGTTTAAAAGGACGGCTGTTGCGCCGATGATGTTCACCGACACTTCATGGATATCCGCTTGCTTGTAGTGGATCCCGCCACTCTTGATGATCTCCATTTCCCGCTCCTTGCCCCACGATCCGCCCATGTGAACAAAGACAGACTTTTCATGGAAGAGCGCGTCCAGGGTCTCAGCATTGCGCTCTGACATCCAGCGCCATTTCTCTTTCGAGAGATCGATCACTTCTTGTTCCGGGTTTATGTTTTGCATAGCTCACTTCCAATATTATTGCTCATAATCGTGACTCGTGAATATGTGGTTTCAAGTTATTTCTTGAAGACTTCACGTGCGACCTTGATAGCCGACATCGCCCGCGGCCACCCGGCATAGAGGGCCAGGTGAATAATGACCTCGGCAAGTTCAGTTTCAGATAGACCATTATCCTTAGCCAGATTCAGATGACCTGTAAGCTGTTCCGTGTTCCCGTTGGCAATAAGCGCAACGACGGTGATCAGGCTGCGGTCCCGCTTTGACAGGTCAGCACGTTCCCAGACATCGCCGAATAGGACGTCATCTGTAAGTTCCGCCAGCTTGGGTGCGAAATCGCCGACCAGCTTTTGGGCAGGCGTTTGTTCTTTTGACTCAGACATCGCATATCTCCTTTTCCTGCTTGATTTTTGTCACGCCGCTCATAGCCCGGTCATTCTATCCAGCTCTTCCGGATAGCGCGCCCCTTGCACTTCAATCTTCGCTGCAGCATTTTCGATCTCCTGCAGATCGTCCGGAGTCAGTTCAACATTCACGGCTCCGATATTTTCTTCAAGGCGCGAAAGCTTGGTCGTACCCGGGATGGGAACGATCCATGGTTTCTGAGCAAGCAGCCAGGCAAGCGCGATCTGGGCAGGTGTTGCTTGCTTGCGTTCGGCGAGCCTGCCAAGCAGATTAACTAATGCCTGATTTGCTTTCCGAGCTTCGGGTGTAAACCTTGGGAGTTTGTTGCGGAAGTCGGAACTATCAAACGTAGTGCTTTCGTCCATTTTGACTGTGAGGAAGCCTCTACCCAGGGGACTGAAAGGAACGAAGCCGATCCCGAGCTCTTCAAGCACTGGCAGCACTTCCACTTCAGGAGTTCTGGTCCACAACGAGTATTCGCTCTGCAGGGCAGTGACTGGCTGCACAGCATGGGCGCGTCGGATGGTTTGTGCACCAGCTTCCGAGAGCCCGAAGTGCTTTACTTTGCCTTCCTGAATCAGGTCCTTTATCGTGCCTGCCACATCTTCAATGGGCACATTTGGGTCAACACGGTGCTGATAGAACAGATCGATGGTTTCGATCCTGAGCCGCTTAAGCGATGCATCGGCTACATCTCTGATATGCTCTGGGCGACTATCCACGCCATCCGAATCTAATTTGAAACCGAACTTGGTGGCGATCACCACTTGAGCACGGACTGGAGCCAACGCTTCACCTACCAACTCTTCATTCGTAAATGGTCCGTAGGCCTCCGCCGTATCAAAGAATGTTATGCCGCGTTCTACAGCCGTGCGGATCAGTGCAATCATCTCCTGCTTATTCCCAGCCGGGCCATAACCGGAACTCATGCCCATGCAGCCAAGTCCCATGGCAGAAACTTCCAGCCCGTTGTTTCCAAGTTTTCTTTTTTCCATTTTTGAATTCCTATCTTCTTGTTGCTGTATGATTTTGAGAGATTGACTTTAATCTCCAGCCATAACTTCTTCAGCTTGAACAATTTGCTTTTCTTTTTTCAAGACAGCTTTCTCATAGACTTCAATTTTGTGTTCCAGAATATCCAGGGTTTTCTGCATTTCGTTCATTCGGTCGACAAGAAGCTTTCGCTGTTCGATTAGGATTTCTTTTCTGGCTTCAATGGTTCTGTCCCCCTGCTGAACCAGCGCGACATACTCGATCAACACTTCAACAGGAAGCCCTGCGCTCCGCATGCACTTGATAAAGTCCACCCGTCTTAGATCAAGCTCGTTGTAATCTCGAATGCCGCTATCATTGCGGTTGACCGTCGGGAGGAGCCCGACACGCTCGTAATAACGAAGCGTATCTACGGAAAGACCATATTTTTCACTGACCTCTGCGATTTTCATATTTCACCTCGACAACAATATAACACTTGGAGTCGACTCCAAGTCAAGGGTTTTATGATGAGAATTTGAAACAAAAATTCTTGTAGAAAGCTCGGCAGAGAATGCAAACTATGGAGTAAAAAAAACGTCCCGCATCTCTGCAGGACGTTTCACTAATTACTATCAACTATTTCTCAAAAACCCAACGATCTATTTCACGCTTCCAATCCACAAGTTCTTCAGGCTTGAACCACAGCGCAGTTTCGCGCACACCAGTTTCAGGCTTGTCTGAAGCGTGGATCAGGTTGCGTCCCACCTCAAGGGCAAAGTCGTGACGGATGGTTCCGGGCGCTGATTCCGCAGGCTTGGTCGAGCCAACGGTTTGGCGGATCGCCGCTACAGCATTAGGACCTTCCCAAACCATAGCCATCACTGGCGCAGATGTAATGTATGAGATCAAGCCATCATAAAACGGCTTACCTTCGTGCTCCGCATAATGCGCCTTTGCCAGGTCCTGACTGACTTGCATGAATTTTGCACCCACCAGGCGTAATCCACGACGTTCAAAACGGGCGATTACTTCACCGATCAAGCCCCGTTGTACACCATCGGGTTTTACTAATACGAGCGATCTTTCCACAGATTCCTCCAGAGAATAAATTCGTGGGGCGGGATGCTATCCCGCCCGCACATTTTGAAATTTTATATAAGGCGATTTGACAAATCGCCTTATGAACTAACGTAATAATTCTTCTGCTTTGGTGTATGCATCCAGCGCATCCTGTAGACGATTGGCACGCATGTACGCGTCACCGAGTGACTGCCAAATGCTCACTTCCACCGGGTAACGATATAACGCTTCACGCAGATCAAAGATCACTTCATCGAGGAAGCGTCCCTTCTTGATAAGCTTGGCATACGTTTCCAACGCACCAGGGATGTTACTGCGCGAAAGTTCACTGCGCGCCGAACCAAGGATCGGATCAATTGGCATAGTTAACATTCCGGCACCTCTTTGTGTCACAGGTTCGCGATAAGGCGCAGGCGGCGTTGCGGGTTTCACTTCAGTGGGCTTGGGCGCAGCTTTCTTCACAGGCGCAGGCTTCAGCTTTTCCTGAACCGGCTCAACCAGCCTGGGTTCCTCTTGCACAATTGGCGCAGGCGGCTCGGGTTGTTTCTCTTCGATCGGATGCCAATCCGTCGGACGTGTCGGCTCGATCTTTGTTGGCTCAGCCACCACTTCGCCTGTCTCATCACGCATCCACGCAGGCAGGTCATCCTGTGGCAAAGATGCAGAGATAATTGACGACTCTTCATCAATGCCCTTCAGCCAACTCGGGATATCCTCATCCGCAACGACAGGCTCAGACGCAGCAACAGGCTCTTCGATCGCGCTCATCCAATCGGATTCGTCCACCGCCTCGTTCGCAGGGACAACTGATTCAGCGACTGGTTCCTTTTCATCATCGATACCTTGCAGCCACGCAGGCATGTCATCCGTTGGTGCAATTTGCTGAACCGGTTCGGGCTCATCAAGCGTCTGTAACCACATTGCCGTTTCATCGTTGACAGACACAGGCTCGGGCTTTGCTTCTTCTTCATCCAAACTGCTCAACCAAGCCGCAGTATCATCCACGGGTTGCTGTTCATAGGATTCAGTGGATTCAGGCTGTGCGGGCGTCTCGGGAGTCTGCGGTGCACTCTTGACTTGCTTGACCCAATCAGGCTCAACATCTTTGCGATCTTCAGGTTTGATCAATAAACCTTCGGTGGCACCCTGTTTGGCAGCGAGACTTTCAAACCACGCCAATGAATCATCGATCTCGGATTGGCTCTTGCCTAAATCTTCCACATTCGCGGCAGGTGTCGG
>Ga0137333_1000454_pt1 | contig 10736 bp, 5 predicted proteins | sample EasRivERMLT231_2_FD_102286 | JGI IMG/M metagenome (GOLD analysis project Ga0137333, IMG submission 102286) | Soil microbial communities from meander-bound floodplain in the East River, Colorado, USA - East River MetaG ERMLT231_2 | ecosystem: Environmental > Terrestrial > Soil > Floodplain ... | reverse complement strand
CCTTCGCCGCCGATGAGCACTTGCAACCCACCGATGTTACTGTTGAGCGTCGTGCGCGCCAGCAGGTCCTGTAATGTGGAACGTTCTTCAAAAATTTTCAAGGCCCGGCGGGCATCATCTGAACCCGAGAATTCAGGCTCAGATAAAACATTGGTCAAGCCGTCGGTATAAATTTCACCTGAACTGCTCTCTGCAGCACGACGCATGTCCTGTGTAATCAGGATCAAAATATCCTGGTCGAGCGCATCAGGGCGAGTCGGGAGGGCGGCAATGCCGTCCACGGCCAGACCAGCTAAAAGTCCGTTGAGACGCGCGGCGGTCTGGCTGAGGCGTTCCTGAGTTACGGGTTCCGCTAAAGTCAGGATCTGCTGACTGACCTCTCCGCCTGCCATCACCAAAACCATTAAGACTTGCCGTCCCTGGGTCGAGATCAATTCAACATGTTTATAACGTGCCTGTTCAGTATGTGGCGCGGTAATGACAGAAACACCCTGCGATTGATGCGCGAGAATGGATGCCGCGAGCGTCATCCATTGGTCCATGTCCGCACGGGATTGATGGAATTGATGCGCGATGGTATGTTGCACGGCCTGCGGTAACTCTGCATTTTGCATCATCTGGCTTACAAAGTAACGGTAGCCGTCTTCACTGGGGGTGCGCCCTGCCGAGGTATGAGGCTGGCGCAGATAACCCATTTCGGTGAGTGCCACCATCTCATTACGAATTGTGGCGGGGGATAATTCAAGATGGTAATGTTCAACCAGCCGCTTCGAGCCAACGGGCTGAGCAGTATCAATATAATCACGAATGATTAAGAGAAGCAGGGTCTTCTGGCGTTCGGTAAGTTCTTGCATAGGCTTCACACAGTTAGCACTCTCGCGCAGAGAGTGCTATACAGTCTGGAATAATGATAAACGAGGCAAAAAGGGAAGTCAATAAGAGGAGTGTAAGAAAATGCCCATCACTTACAACAGTGATGGGCATTAACATCCAAATTTCTATTTTAGCGGACGCCAAACTGCGTCAAATTCATCGGCTGGATCGCTCGTCAGGCGGGTGCGGTCCCCGCCTGTGATAGTCATGAAATAGATATCTCTGTTGAAGCCATTATCCAGGCTTTCATAGACCAGCCATAAACCATCTGGAGAGAACTTCACATCTTCAATGGGCTTGGGGAAATCCACCAACTGAGTGGGTTTTTTAGATTCGCGGTCTTCATAACGAATGGTCATCAACCACGGTCGGGTCGGACCCAGGTCACGTTGATTGAAGAGCAGCGTTTCCCCATCAGTACCCCAGACCGGGAAATAATCCCAAAATTGCTGACCGCTCCGGGCAATTTGAACGTTGCTTTGACCCGTATCAGACATCACCCAAATTTGATAGGCACCAAAACGCTTTACTGTGTAGGCGATCTGATTACCAAAAGGGGACCAGGATGGTTGGATGTTTTCAATATCACCCGTTGTGTTTGTCAGCCGGGTCACATTGCCAGACTCGATCGTTAAGACATAGATCTCTTTGCGTCCATCACGCATGGATGTAAAGGCGATCCGTTTTCCATCCGGAGACCAAGCGGGATCATAGTCTGAACCGGGGATGGTCGTCAGTTGTTTTAACCCGGTGCCATCTACATTAATCATATATAGACTGGCATCGCTATAATAATCATCATGATGAAACTCAATGCGTTCACGACATGGTGAAATGAAGACAAGTTGTAACCCGTCTGGTGACCACGAGGGCTGACAAGCGCCATTTTCCATGGCAGTGACAAGCTGTAAGCCAGTGCCGTCAGTATTGATAAAGTAGATCTGAGGAACACCAGAACGCGCAGATGCAAATGCAATCTGTCCGTAACCGCCACCCAACTGGGTAGGTCCAGGAATGGGTGTGCCATCAGGTGCGATAGTAGCATCCACTACAGGTGGTAATGTCTTTGTGGGCGCAATTGTAGCTGTAAGCGTGGGAGGGACTACAGTGTTCGTGAGTGCAGACACTTCAGTCGTTAATGCGGTATCAATTGAGGTGACAGTGGCTTCTGCAGCTGTCACTGTCGGAACCACAATCGGCGCTTCCGTCGGTACAAGTAAAACCACCGGCACATATTTCATTAGTTCAGGCGGAACAAGGTATGGCGCAAATCGCACCACACCCACAACACCCGCGGCAAGCAGGAACAATATCCATAAAAGAATTGGGATGATACGGATCTTCCGGCGTTTTTTACGCGGCTTAAATTCCTGCTCTTCTCGTTGAGGTTCGGCTGGCTTGCCAAAGGAAGAAAGCGGCTGGGAAGCTTTTTCGATCGCGGACGGTTGTTGTGACTCGCCAACTTCCTGCGGTGGGGGCTGGATCACATATTCGCCGGGCAATCTTTGAGTCTTTGATTTGGAACCCAGCAACGAACGCTTGAACTCTTCAGCATTTTGGAAACGGTCGGCCGGATCAATGCCCATCGCCTTTTCAATCGCGGCAGCAAGGCGACGCGAGATCTTGCTGTTGCGTTTGCGCAATGGCGTCAGTTGGGTATTATCCATGGCGCGCGCCAGACCATCTTCGGGGATAATACCGGTCAATGAAGCATACAATGTCGCGCCGAGTGAATACACATCGGTGCGCGGATCGGTGCGGGCAGTGCCGTATTGTTCGGGAGGTGAATAGCCAGGTGTCATGGCACGTGCGCCGGTCGTTGTCGCTTGATTGCCATGCAACACTTTGGCAAGACCAAAGTCCACTAAAAAGATATGACCATCGGGTGTGATCTTGACGTTGCCGGGTTTAATGTCACGATGCAAAATGGGAGGTTTGCGGGTATGCAGATACATGAGCGCATCACACATTGCCGCACCGAGCAGGATCGCTTCGTCTTCAGTAATGTTCCCCACACGCTCCATGCGCTGACGCAGGTCCTCCCCCTCGATGTAATCCATCACCAGATACTGACCTTGATCGCCGATCACAAAATGGTCGGTCACACGCGGCAGGTTGGGGTGACGTAAATTGGCAAGGATCACCGCCTCCAACCGGAATTGGCGCGCATATTCATCGGTGGTAAAAAGGTTTTCCTTGACAGCACAATCCGTGCCCAGGTTTTCATCGACAGCACGATAAACAGAGCCCATGCCGCCCTGGCCTAAAATCTCAACTATGCGATATCTTTTATGTAATAACGCGCCGCGTTCAAGTGTCATTGACGTAGGGACTCTCCCGAGAATTTTTCCGTATATTTGGGATTATATCAGAAGGGTAACCTACATCTTGGGCTTATCTGCCAATTTGAAACGGAAAAACAACCATGGCGCGCCGCCTGAAACCCAGAAGCCGACCAGTATATAACGCACATAACGCAGGAAATATGAGAGCAAGTCGGCATTATCGGGGAAAACCTGGCCCAGCCCCATCCACAGGATGACTACACCGATCAAGCCGATGACATAGCGAAGTGCACGCTTCGCCACCAGACCTGAGGCCTGATACCCGCCTCGAGCAGATATCCACGCCGCTCCAACCGCGAGCCCAAGCAGAGTCCCGGCTAAAGTGATGGAGCCTTCTATCGAAACAGGAGCAGGCAATTCTCCCGTACGAAGCGCGTTGTCCCGCCATTCTTCAGGGAAGGTATATCCATCCAAACGCCCCACACTGACAGCACCCAATGCGATGAAAATCACAGAAACGATGAATGCGATGAGCACTTGATTTCCAAGTGTTTTCTGTTTGAGCCATGCCTCGACCGGATTCCAAAATTGCATGAATGCCCAGAGCAAAATGCCACCAAGCAGCCAGCCAATAAAAACATCATGTGGGAAGTGGACGCCAAGATACCAGCGTGAAAAGCCAATGAAGAAAACCAGTACAAGCGCCACGCCCCATGCCCACTGCTTACGGACACCCGAGGCAATCATGCCCCAGACTCCCACAGCAGTTTGCGCATGATTCGACGGAACCCCAAATGATGACTCTGCCGAAAATGGAATCACCTTGGCGCTCACCCAATATGGGCGCGGACCGGCAAACATGAGTTTGAATATATTGTTCACATAACTACTGGTGATTAGAATGAACCCCACCCTGATGCCCAAATTGGCATCTATGCACCAATAGATCAGCGGCAGAACCAAAAAAAAGAAGTTTTCAGTACCCAAAAAGGAAAAGAATTTCATCGGCGCTTCAAGCCACGCACCCAGGGACTGAATTGCTATAATCCAGTTGACACCCAAGGGAATCAGAAAATCCATGTTATCCTCCTATCCATTCATGAAAATTAGCGAACACGAGCCACGACTTGTGTAAATCGTCAAGCCGTTAAAACCCCTCTACAGTATTTGACGATACGCTGATTCCTATTGTACACTCAGGCTATGAAAAAGTCACACGTCCAGCCTTATTGGTGGGATTGGTCTTCAGTAGCCCTGCTCTTTATTCTCTTGCAGGTGCTGTCTTCACGCCTGGTCACTACCACCTGGACACCCCATCTTAATTTCATACAAATATTTACGACCATGGGAACTGCGATCGGGCTGGCATTGGGCTACAGCCAATTCACTCGCAAAAATGCGCGCTGGATCTCATTCGGCTATATGTTCATTATGCTGCCACTCATTTGGACACGTGTGATCGATGAACAGGTTGAATTGGATGAGCGCCTGCTCAGTGTGGGTGGACGTCTGCTTTATTCCCTCTCTGAATTTTTCTCGCGCCGGCCTGTGGAAGATCCGTTGTTCTTTGTAGCAATCATGTCGGTCACGTTTTGGGTTATCGGCGCATCCGCTGGTTTCAGCCTCACTCGTCATCAGAATTTTCTTGCCGCGGTTCTGCCCTCCGCGATCGGCATTCTTGTCATCCAACACTACGATAATGGCGTAGCGTCGCGGATCTGGTTTTTGGCGTTCTTCACTTTTATCGCATTGTTCCTGTTGGGACGCCTGAATTTTCTGCAAGACCAAAGGAATTGGCGCGAGCGGCGCGTTTTCCTCTCTCCTGAAAATAGCATTGACCTGACCAGCAGTATGGCAATTGCCGCAGGGTTGCTCATCATCACGGCGTGGACGATTCCCCTCTCCATTACCAGTAATGCCACGGTCCGCCAGGCATGGGAGCGTATCACAAAACCATGGACCGATTTTACCGATCGCATGGAAAATGCCGTGAGTGCACTCGAATCACCCAGCGGAGGCAGACCCGGCGAATTCTATGGCACCGAGCTTGAACTCGGAAGCGGCTTTCCACTTTCTGATACAGTCATGTTCACCGTGGAAGCCCCGGAACTGCCCTTCGATCAAAAACCTCCGCGCTACTATTGGCGCGGCCGTACCTATGATTATTTCTCGGGTGGTCAATGGTATACCACCGGCACAACTCGTGATGAATTTTCTCCGGCGGAATCAAGCCCGGCGATCGATGGTGCTGAAGACAATGATCCCTCCCGTTTCATTTTTTCCATTGGTAATTCGAAATTCTCCCTGCTGTATGCGCCAGGTCAACCCGTGTGGGTCAGCCGACCAGGTTCCTATTTAGCTTCGCCCGCCGAATCGGCTCTGAACATTACTTCCTGGAATGCCACCCCGTCCTTGTTGCCCGGCGAAACCTATCAAGTGGACGCAGTTTTGAAAAACCCGAACATTGAGGAACTGCGCTCGGCTGGCGCTCAATATCCCCAATGGGTCACAAACATGTACCTGCAACTGCCAGAGAATTATTCTCCGCGCATCAAGGCACTTGCCGAGGAGCTCACCGCCGCGGCAGAGACCCCCTACGATAAAACCATCGCCATCACGCGTTACCTGCGCGAGAATATTGAATATGCCCCCACCATTCCATCCGCGCCGGATAATGCCGATCCATTGGAATGGATTCTGTTTGAATATAAAAAAGGTTATTGCGTTTACTATGCCACCTCTGAGATCGTGATGCTGCGCTCCATTGGCATCCCAGCACGCATGGCAGTCGGATTTGCGCAAGGTACTGGCGCCAGTCAGGACGGTCTTAATGCGGAAGTGGAAGACATCATTATCAATGCCTACACCGTCCGCAAGAATAACGCCCACGCCTGGCCTGAAGTGTATTTTCCAGGTATCGGCTGGGTTGAATTTGAACCGACCGGTAATCAGGCTCCATTGGATCGACCAATTGCGCCACGCGAAGATACAGACTTAACTGGCGGATTGAATCCCAACAACCTGCCACAACCAGAATCTGATGGAGATAACCTGCCTCCCGATGAAACGGATGGACTCAACAACGATCCCTCTGCAACGGACTCAACGGTCTTCCCATTCCTCTACCTGCTTCCGTTATTCATAGCCTTTACCGCGCTGACAATTTACCTCAGCCGCCGTTATGCGCTGACTGTCCGCATCCCAGCATTTGTGCGCACAACGATGGAACGCTCAGGTATCGAAGTACCCAACTGGATCCTGCAGTGGGAACGCTGGAGTTCACTCTCCCCCATTGAACGCTCCTTTGAAAGTATCAACTTTGGTTTGCGCCAGGTCAAACAGCCTGCCCCGGTCCATGCTACACCGCTCGAACGTGCCAAAAGCCTTGCAAATATCCTACCCCAACTCGAAATAGAGATAAAAGTACTTCTGGACGAACACCAAACATCCCTTTATACTTCCAGAGTAGCGGACGAAAAGCAAGCCCGCCGTGCTGCATCTCAGGTCAGAACGCAAGTCATCCTCGCCCTCATCCGATATTTCTGGACAGGTCATTACGAAGCGACAGCCACAAAAACTTAATTGCAAATGTGGTGGTCGTTCACAAAGGAAACCTTATGGCTACAGCAAAGACCAAGCGCATTTCCATCAACGACCAAGTTATTGCGATCACCCAACAAACCACAAAACTTCGTAAATCACTGGATGAAAAACGCTCACCTGAAACATTGGAGGGTCTGAAAAATCTGGAAGATTCGCTTACCCGTGTCAGCGAAGTATTGATCCCCTTCGAACAACAATTTAGCCATCTCCAAGCCCTCGCTGGCATCGGACAAGTTGTCAACTCCACCCTCGAAGTGGATGAAGTATTACAAATCGTGATGGACACTATCGTGCGCCTCACCGAAGCTGAGCGCGGTTTTCTCATGCTCCGTGATGAACGCGGCGAAATGACAATTCGCATTGCACGTAATTGGGAACAGGAATCCATCAATCAAAACGAATCATCCATCAGCCGCTCGATCGTACAACGCGTCATTGACAGCGGCGAAGCCATCCTCACCACCAACGCGCGCGAAGACCCGCGCTTTGGCGGGCAGGAAAGTATCATTGCTTTCAATTTACGTTCCATCTTATGTGTGCCGTTGTTGGTGAAAACCGAATTGATCGGCGTGATCTACACCGATAACCGTATCCGCGCGGGCATCTTCTCTGAATCAGAACGCGACCTTTTACTTGCATTTGCGAATCAAGCCGCAGTTTCTATTGAGAATGCGCGCTTGTTCTCCTCCCTCAAACGCACCCTCGAAGAAGTGACCGAACTCAAGAATCTCATGGACGATGTATTCGCATCCATTGTGTCAGGGGTGATCACGGCTGATGTGCAGGATCAGATCACCCTATGCAATCAAGCCGCCGCGACCATTTTGGGGCAAACCTCGGCAGAGATCGTCGGTCGAAAACTGAATGATGTGATCCCCACGTTCGCAAGCGAGATCCAACCGCATATGACCCTGGTACGCGACAGTGACCAACCCATTTTTGGACTCGAACTGAGTCAAAGCCTGCCTGTACGTGGCAATGTGGACTGGCGCTTGAATCTCTCCCCCTTGAAAGACGCGGGACAAAAGACCCAGGGTGTTGCGATCGTGTTGGATGACCTAACCGAACGCAAGAAACTCGAAGCCCAACGTCGACTCTTCGAACGCATGGTCTCCCCCGCCGTGATCGAACAACTCGACCCAAATAGTTTACAACTCGGCGGCAAACGTACCGACATCACCGTGCTGTTCGCAGACGTGCGCGGGTTTACATCGTTCAGCGAAACACAGGAACCAGAAAAACTCGTTTCCATTTTGAACCGTTATCTCGGCGCGATGGCAGAGTCGGTGCTTTCAGTGGAGGGCACGATCGATAAATTCATGGGCGATGCAATCATGTCGTGGTTCAACGCACCCGTGCCGCAAGCTGACCACACGTTACGTGCGGTCAAAGCTGCGCTGGCGATCCGCGATGCGTTTGAAGGTTTATATAAAGTTCTTCCCAAAGAAGCACATCTCGCTTTTTGTGCCGGCATCCATTATGGCGACGCGATCCTGGGCTTGATCGGTACCGACCGCAGAATCGAATACACCGCCATCAGCGACAGCGTCAACACCGCCAAACGCCTGCAAGAAAATTCAGCCAAGAATCAGATCATCATCAGCCGTGAAGCTTATGCCCGCGTGAAAGATGATGTTGAAGTTCGACCCATCGCCCCCGTTGCGGCAAAAGGCAAGACCCAACCACTTGAGGTCTATGAAGTGTTGGGATTGAAATAGATTTCAGATTTATTGATTTACGAATTACGCGATACGTATTACACAAAACGTATCGCGTAATTTTTTAATTCCACACGTTACTCACAAACCTCACCAATTGCTCCATGCCTTTTTCAACAGGCACGGTATTAATAAATTCATCTTTCGTATGCGCACCACTGCCTGTTGAAATCCCCAACACTAATGCGGGATAATTTTTACTCAACGGAATATTCGCGTCCGTTGAACCGGTTGTCAGCGCCGCATCCAACCCCTGCTCACGCAAACAATCCACCGCAAGTTGAATCAAGGGCTGATCTGAACTCATCTCGCCAGCAGGACGCTGCCCGATGACTTCCGCTTCGATACTCAGCCCAGGCTTGCTCGCCTCACGAATTATTTTTTCTGCATCTGATACTAGTTTTGCCAAAGACTCCTGCCCCTCCGAGCGCAAGTCCAACTCCAGCCAAGCTTCGGCTGCAATGACATTGATCGAAGTACCGCCTGAAATTTTGCCCACATTCATCGTGGTGCGCGGTTCCTTCGGCAACCCCATGGAGGTCAATTGCACAACCAGCTTCGATAATTCATGGATCGCTGAAAGCTGACCATAATCAGACCATGAATGCCCGCCCCGAGTGGTGACCTTGACGCGATAACGCTTCACCCCCACCGCGCGATGATAGACATGTCCTAATGCCATGCCCTCTAGAACGAGATAAACGTGAACATCCGCGCCGAAACGCTCCACCACAGCCTTCATGCCGTGTAGATCCCCCAAGCCCTCTTCGCAGACGTTCGCCACAAACCAAACATCGCCGTTCAATTTTATATTTCGTTCGCGGATCATCCACATCAAACCGACCAACCCTGCCACGCCCAGTGAGTTATCACCGATCCCAATCCCATATACTTTCTCGGCTTCACGTTTGACTCGCAAATCCATCTCCAACGGAAAGACCGTATCCGTATGCGCGGAGACGATCAACGGTTTAACGTTTGACCTTCGACCTTCAACTTTCAACAACCCAAAGACATTCCCCACCTCATCAATGGAAACATCCCTTAATCCCTCTCGTGCAAATACCCCACGCACAAACTCCGCCCGCTTGAATTCATTAAACGTCGGCGCAGGGATTTGTTGAATCTCAATGGCAAGTTCGATAATGCGTTGAATAGTGTTTGTCATAATCATATTTTACCCCTCCTCTTAAATAAGGCGGGAAAAACCCTACAATACAATAAAATCTTTCTTCTTTCCCCTCATTCATCTTTCATCATTCACACTTCTCTTACCATATCCATCAACACATTCAAACGTGCTTCGGCAAGTCCTGGCATCACATCCAACGGATAGAACGCGCCACTCCCTTCCAACTTCAACGAAGCCGAGATGTTCCCATGTAACACACCCTCCAATGGATCATAGTTCTTACAATAGCCCGCCATGAACCCGCCGCCGAACGCATCACCGACGCCCGTTGGGTCAGCCAAACGCGCGGGATATGCCGGAATTTCATATTTGCGTTTATTGCTTGCCACATATAACAATTGTCCGCGCACGCCGCACTTGATCACCACATATTCGCAACCGTACAGCGCGATCCCATCTGCCATCTCCCACAGGTCATGCGTCTCTGCCTGGAACAGATTGCGTATCTCCACCTCTGACGTGATGAAAGCCGTCACGCCATGGATCAAAGGCAATTCGCGCCGGGCGGTTGGGGTCATCGAGGCAGGTGCCGGGTCCAGAATGAACGTGTGCGTCGTCCCACGTTTGAGAGCCGCGAGCATTTGTGCCTGAGTCATCAAATCCATTGGGCATAAATATGCCGCACGCGCATTCAAATAATCAGCGGGGATATCGGTAACCGAAAGCCTCAACGCTTCATCCAAAGGCTTGTCAGATTGATAGCCCAAAAGGGATTTGGGAAACGTCATTTCGCGCCGCGCAAATTGCGATACGGGATTAATGCGACTCAACTCAAAGGATTCGGTGTACGCCAAAAACTCGCGCGCATCTAGATCCTCATCAAGGATTTTGATACCGCTTGTATCGAGCCCGCGTGCCATGCAATCATTCAACCATGCGCGCGGAAAATCATTGCCCACGCGTCCTACCAAGCCGACGCCTGATTCCCAAACCCTCAGCCCTGCCGCCACGTACAGCGGACTCCCACCCGCCACATCGAGCCGTACAGGACCTGTGGGAAGAAGTAAATATTCACGCCGTAGTTGACCGAAGATCAAGTAGTTGGGAGTCATGGTTTTCAATGCT
>Ga0137333_1000453_pt1 | contig 10738 bp, 9 predicted proteins | sample EasRivERMLT231_2_FD_102286 | JGI IMG/M metagenome (GOLD analysis project Ga0137333, IMG submission 102286) | Soil microbial communities from meander-bound floodplain in the East River, Colorado, USA - East River MetaG ERMLT231_2 | ecosystem: Environmental > Terrestrial > Soil > Floodplain ... | reverse complement strand
GACCACCATGACAACAGCCCGAAGAAAACTCCAAAATTGGATTCGCTGGACTCTGGTTTGGATTCATCAGACTCGGTCACTGGTTCCGCTTCCAACGCAATATCTGTCTCCAGCATTTCTGACTCAGTTGCAGCTTGATTCTGTCCGAATAACTTTTTCATCCCGAGAACGATCGCAACCAGCGTGCCAATAGCTGGCAAATATTCATACATGGGAATCTGGATCAACACATAATAATATTCAGGTTGACTGCCGCGTTCCACGCCTTGTTGTACCAACCAATAACCGAGCGACCCGATCAACCCGGTGAAGAAGCCGGGTGCGTTGGTGAACACGGTTGTATAGAGAATGGTGAAGATGCCCCAATAGATCACTCCATATTTCCACCAATCCCGACTCCACAACAATCCGACTGCAATGGAGACAGCGAAGAACGCCGCGACAAATCCGCCAATGATCCAAAGCGACCTGGCATCGAGTCCATTAACTGACGCCGCATCGGTTGGGATGATCACGTTCAAACGTGTTTCCAGAAGTTTGATGGGGAGAGGGATCAGCATGGGGAGCACAAAGGTCCCGATCAAAATGATCAGCTCGAACGACCGCTCCTTTAGCAAGTTAGCCCAGCCATAGCCGATAAACAAGACCACAACGGCGACGACCAATCCAACTCCTGCCAGTATGAAGACAATGGTGGCTGGCGATGCGCTCTGGCTGGCTGTATCGGTTGGAGTTGCAATATCCGTGGGATTGGAAGGCGCTGCGGTCTCGGCGCTCGAAATTGTTTCAGGATGCCTATCGATCAGACTCAGCCCAACGCCGATGCTTGCGAATAACGCTACGGCAGCTAGCGCAATAATAAAAGCACGATACAAACTATACTTTTCTTCCCACGGCTGACGGGTGATGCGCGCTATGAAATAGAGTCCTAAAAAGAGCAGTGCTTGTGCCGTATAAATGAACGCTGTTTCTTTTGAAGTGAAATGCAGAAGTGTTGCCAGCGTGACAAAATATAAATATTTTTTCTCCCCGCGCTCCATATAGCGCAGGATCGCATACAACAATACTACGCGCGAAAATCCCACAAATGACGCGTTGCTGACATACCGGCCGTAATACAACATGTATGGCGAGATCACCATGAGGAAAGCCGCCACTAACATGCCCCAGGTGCCAAGATAACGCCGCCAGTACCAGATCATCCAAACGATCGCTATGCTGAATAAGACGGTCGGGATACGCGCCGTAAAGTCCGATACCCCGAACAGAAAATAAATTAATGAGATGATGTGGAATTGAAAAGGACCATGCATCATGGGCGTGTGCTGATAACCTTGCCCGCGATACAACAGCCACGAGAAATACGTGTGCAAGCTTTCATCGTGACTCATCACGCGTGTGCCAAGGTCATAGAACCTTGTCACAATTGCCAGCAAAATGATCCCTGCAAAGATCGCGACCTCATTGGTGATCGCTGGTAATGCAGGGTGGATTGGTTTTTGGAGCCAGGGGGATTTTTCGTTGGTCATAATACTCTTATCGATGTAGGAATTGGGTTGACTTATACTTCATTCTGAATGTTCTGACAAGTTTAGCGGTTTTATAGAGCCCACGGTAATGTCCAAGCTTGAAAAAGAAATTTTATTCCAGTGAGTTTAGGAGTGGATGAGACGCAGGTTGGTTGTCACTCAGCCCGGTGTGTTCGTGATCGGTTCAAGAAATGGTGTGATCGTGAATGTTGGCGGGTAGATGGTACTGGTTGGTGTGGATTTGCAGATCGGGATCAATAACTCCATATCGCGTTGAATGGTTTCTGTATTCAAGTTGTTCAAATTCATAATGGCTTCTTTTGATGTGGCATATTGATTTGCGATACTTTCGAGCGTGTCATATTCCTGTACCTTATATAAAATCTGCTGGCAGTTAAGTGCTAAAGTGTTTGTGGCCGTATATTGTGTGGATGGTGTAGGAACCGGCAACATGCCAGGGAAAATAGCATTTTTGGGATTCGTTGTCAGTGTAACCTGCCAACCGATAAAGATGAACGTACACACAGCCATGCCAATAAATGCTGTGCGTGTAACCAGTAAGGCGCTTCTGTTTTTCTGTGAATCTTTTTTCGCTTTCAATGTACTGAGTGAAAGAGGGGCAGGGCGTTGACTCCACTGTTTACGCATAACAGTTTGTAGAACATTTTCCGTATCCTTAAATTGACGGGCATATGCATTACATTGCGTGCAGTCCTTGAGATGCTCATGTAATAGCTTCTCTTTAGCGCTGGGAACTGCCTTGTCCGCAGTGTACTGGATCAGTTGAATGGCTTCCTCATGTGTGATCTGCATCTGACTATTCTCCACGCAAACTTCCCAATGATTTTCTCAAACGTTCACGGGCAGTGTGCAATCGGGAATGAATGGTCCCTTCGTTGATCGCCAGAATTTCGGCGATCTCTGAAACGGACAGGTCATGAAAATATCTTAGGATGACAACCGTGCGATGACGCTCGTCCAGCTTGTTCAGCTCAGCCCAGATCACAGCTTCCTTTTCACCTTGAATAAAAACATCTTCCGGAGATCTTGGTTTATGGCTTTCTTCCAGTTGAAAAATATTCGTTACGGTTGCCTTGAGACGCTCTAAAAATTTGTGCTTGCGTAAATGACTGCGGCTATGATTCAAAGTGATCGTATACAGCCAGGCTTTGATGGAGTTCCGCTCTTGATACGAGCGGAATGATTTCAGTACCGAGAGAAAAGTCTCCTGTGTGATCTCGTTGGCTTCGGCTTGATCACCGACAATCGACAACGCGAGTCTGAACACATCGGTCTCGTATTGGCGCACGAACGCTTCGATTGCATCTTCGTTTCCTGCAATGCACTCGTGGATGAGCGAAACCGAATCAGCGTTATTCATGCGTTCTATGTGATTAACGCCGGATGGGATAAAAACCTTCATTTGGATTTTATTATTTAGCGTGTAGCCAGTAAATCATTATACTTTTTATCTTTACCAATTTACCAATTATTAGATAATTAAGCACGTGACTGACCAGCCAATTGACCGCACCCCGCCTGGATATCTATGCCTCTTCGCATGCGGATCGTACATGGGATCCCCGCCTGCTCCAGCGCTTCTTTGAATTGGATCGCACGCTGATGGTCGGTCGCCTTGCCGGAGTATCCCGTAGTGGGGTTGAGGGGGATGGCGTTGACATGGCACATCAAGCCCTTGAGTCGTGATGCCAGCCGCTTTGCAACTTCGGGTGAGTCGTTGACGCCATTGATCAGCGCCCATTCAAATGTGACTCGTCGCCCGGTTAAATCAACATAATATCTGCAAGCATCAATAACATCTTTGATTTTGTGCTTCTTATTGACCGGCATGATTTGTAAACGTTCATCGTCATCCACAGCATGGAGTGAGATCGCCAGGTTGACCTGTCGTCTCTCGTCAGCGAAACGCATGATCTGTGGAACCAAGCCCACGGTCGAGATGGTGAAGCGGCGAGCCCCAAAGTTGTAGCCATCTGCATCGTTGAGCCGGTCAATCGCGGACATGGTGTTGTCATAATTGTGGAAAGGCTCGCCCATCCCCATAAAGACGATATTCGTTACGGATTCGTTCACATCCTTCAACATATGTGCGTAATACATCACCTGCGCCACGATCTCGCCGCTCGAAAGATGACGCTTGAAACCCATTTGACCGGTGGCGCAAAAGACACAACCCATCGCGCAACCCGCCTGTGTGGAAATACACAGCGTGCGGCGATTCTTCGCACCGCGCAAATTCTTGCTATCCGGCGCGGATGCCGTGATCTGCGGATTATCTGCCGGGTCGCCATAGCGCATGAGCACGGCTTCGATCAAATTCTTATCAGGCAATTCAAACAAGGTCTTGCGCGTAAAGCCATCGGATGAATCTTGAAAGACCTTCACTTTGAAAGGCGTAAAGGTGGTGTGTTCAGTTAGTTTCTCGCGCAATGATTTTGGCAGGTTGCTGAATTGCTCGGGCGAGTTGTAGAGATGCTGATACAAACCTTGCCAGATTTGCTTGGCGCGGTAGGCGGGTTCGTTCCATTCTTTGAATAAGTTTTCGAGCGAGGGGAAATCGAGATCGTAGATTAGCATACATACATTATACAGTAGGGGCGGAGCAACATTGCCCCCTTGTGGGATGCTCCACCTCTACGATTCATTCAACAAATCCAAATTCTCTTCCGTAGTCTTAATTTTCGGATGATCAGGTGGAAGATACTTTTTGAGAATGACAAGGGCGCGCTCAAACATCGTACGAGCGCCTGTTAAATCACCGGAGGTGTAAAGGACACCTCCCAAGTTGTTAAGGCGAACGGCAATCGTCGGGTGGTCAATTCCAAATGATGCCTCATCAATCTTGAGAGCACGTTCTAGCATCACATGTGCCCCCGCCAAATCCCCAGAGGCTTGCATCACCATTCCCAAGTTATTGAGAGCAGCAGCAACGTCGGGGTGTTCTTTTCCAAAAACATTTTCATACGCTTCCAGTGCTTGTTTCAGGTAGTTGCGTGCGTTATTAAAGTCACCTTCATACATACATAGAGTTCCGAGATCATTTAAAATCATTGCAGTGTCTGGATGTGCTTTACCGAGTTTATCTAAGAGAATCTTGAGGGTGCGTTCATACATGATACGTGCACTTACCAAGTCACCAGAATCTTGCAGAACCCTTCCCAAATGGTTTACATCTCTGGCGACAATTGGGTGGTCGGGACCATAAGATTCCTCATCAATTTTGAGGGCGCGCTCATACATTATGCGTGCGCCTGCAAAATCCCCTAACTCTTGCATAACATTTCCTAGGTTATTGACAAGTAATGCAACTTTCGGATGCACTTCGCCCAGTTGCTTTTCAAATATTTTGAGGGCACGCTCATACATACCGCGTGCGCCTGCAAAATCACCCTGCCGTCCCAATACCTCACCTAGGTTATTAATGTATGCTGCTTTATCTGGATCAATTATCAATGCCCGCTCATAAGCAATTCGTGCGTTTGAATAGTCAGCAATATCAGTCAAGTGATAACCATAGTTATTCCACAATGCACCTGCTATTTGTAAATCTGTTTCTTCTACATGGGACGCAATCACCGGTATATGAGAACGGAAAGGGACAAAGCGGGATGGCAAGCCAGTTTCGCCTGCTTCTTGTGATAAGGTTCTAAGCACATCCACAAGGCTTTCTAAAATTTCCTTCTTTTCTTTTGCTAAGCCGCGCGCATATTCCGCAAGTAAGGGGTGAATGGTTGGTTGATCATCTTCGTTTTTGCGAAGCAAACCCAAGCCGTATAAAGTATCCAGCGCTTCGTCGCAGGTTTCGCTGGTGATCTCCAAAGCTCCTTCAAATATTTCCAGTGGGATGGCTGAGTTAGGGGCAAGGTAACCTGCCGTTAGGAAAAGTTTCTGCGTGGTTTCATCTTTTACTGCTTCCCATGAAAGCGCAAAAGTATGTCCCAGGTCAAGGTCGTGTTGGGTCGCGGCGGGATGATCCTTGCGCCAGTCGCGCATCGAGGGGTGGTCAAAGGCTTCTTGTAACTGAGTCAGGTATTCGGTGATGGTGAGGCGTGCGTGTCCGTTCAGATAACGACTCGCCAATTCCAACGCGAGCGGCAAATGACCGAGTCTCTCCGCGAGAGTCTTCAAATCATCGTCTTTATCTTTGCGCCCTTCGATGGCTTTTTGCAGAAAGGCAAGGCTTTCCTGCGGCGTGAACAACTCGAGGGGCAGTGGATGCAAACCGCTGGCGGGCGTCCAGTCTGTGCGGCGGGAGGTGACCAGCAGGTGCAGGCTCGAATGTCGCAGGCGGGTCAGCACATTGTCCACCTGCTCCACGGCTTCGAAGTTATCTAGCACCAGCAGGCGGGGACCATCCGCTTTCCACGTGTTGAGGGTCAACACCACCTGTGAGGGCTGGTCTGCAGGGAAATTGACGAGTGACATCTGCGCACCGCACTGTGCGATCTCGGAATCCAACAGGCTCGGGTCAGCGAGGTCCAGCCAATGCACGCCGCGATAATAGCGCCCGTAACGATATGCAAATTCCACTGCGAGTTGCGTCTTGCCAAGTCCGCCCATGCCTGTGATGGCTTGATTGATGACGACATTCTCCCTTCTCCCTGTGGGAGAAGGGCTGGGGATGAGGGCTTCTGTCAACATCTTCAGCTCGTCGACACGTCCTTCAAAATTTGGATTGGGGGAAAAGGGGATGCGTGAACCGATAGGCAGGTCGCCGACGGGAGGCAGTTCGTCTTTAGAGATCAGGATCGTTTTTTTTTAGCATTACCAAGTTTTTTCCCCAACTGATTGGCACGAATGTTCAAAGCCTTAATGAGTTTCTCTAAACCATCCGAGGCAGTGTAATCGCCCCATTGAATGTCTTGTAAATCATACGGAGTTTCGCATTTGTCCAAGCGTAATGGAATCAAGAATATTGTCCCGCGTGGTTTTTCGTCTTGATGATCCTGGGCAAACTTTAGTTCTTTTTGAATATATCCCTCTTTATTCACTGAAATTGATGAGAGGCAAACAATCACTGCGTCGCTTGCTCGTAAGCCTTTCTTGATTTCCAAATCCCAATCCATGCCGGGCAATAACACGTCGCTATCCAGCCACGGTTGATAGCCTGCGGCAACAAGATCATCATTTAAATTTTTGACGATTGGTTTATTCTCGCTCGCGTGACACAGAAATACTTTGAGTTTTTCCTTTGTCTCTGCCATGACCCAACTCCACAGAAAATCTTCGCTTGAAAGTGACTGTTTTCTATTTTATCCCACAAGCGCTGATAAGTCATCCGCAATTATGTCTATCTTTGGATTCCATCCATTGGCTTGTTCTTTTGTCGAAACACCTGATAACACCAACGCACACGGACATCCCACTGCCTGCCCTGCGGCGATATCGGTTTCGAGACGGTCGCCAACGACGAGAGTCTTTTCCTTTTTGGTTCCTAGAATTTCCAAAGATAATTCCATCATAAATGGAAAAGGTTTGCCTGCGATGATTGGCTCAACATCTGTTGCAGTTGTTATAACAGAAATCCATGCGCCCGCCCCAGGGATTTCGCCGCGCGGAGTGGGGAATGTCTTATCGGGATTTGTTGCATAAAAAGGGACGCCGCTGCGCACCAGCAGAGTCGCTTCGCGCATTTTGTCGAAGGTGATGCCACGGTCGATTCCCATCACAACGACTTTTGCTTCAGGAGCATCATTGGTAGATAAGACTTCAAATCCCTTTTCTTCGAGCGCCACACGGATGCCATCTTCACCGATCATGAAGACCTTTGTTCCTTTGGGGTATTTCTGCGCGAGCATATATGCCACACCCAAAGCGGATGTGACTACCTGTGATGGTTGCACGTTGACGCCAAACCCTGCTAGACGTTCCACATATTGCTCAGGTGTCTTGGTGCCGTTATTAGTCGCAAAGACGTATTTCAATCCACACGCTTCGATGCGTGCAAAGATCTCGGCAAGATCGCCGATAGGTGCATCCGCACGCCAGATGACACCGTCCATATCGAGGATGAGGGCTTTGATGTGTGGGGGGATAATTGTTTTCATCGATTCTCTTCTAATTCAATAAAGGCAAGAGTTATAAATTCCTTTACCTCTTCATCTGTTACATTAAAATCCGGACATTCTTTCCAGTATCCATAGTAATTCAAGAATACCTGATGTCCGTTATCGAACCGAAATGACCGCTCATATACTCCAGCCAAATCATCTCCCCATATCAGTTCATAATTTGTTGAGATGATAGGCCGTAATGTTTTCAGGTCTTCTAAAGCAACTTCAGAATCAACCAATTGAGCAACAGTTTCAAAGTCTTCATTTTCAACAGCGGTAAACAATATGTTGAAATATCTTTCTTCTGCTATATATGGTACCTGTCCACTCATAGTATCCAAGCAGGATTGACCGGTTATTCTGGCTGTAATAAAGGGTAAAGAGCAAATTGCGATGCAAGCTAAGAGAGAAGTGAATACGATTGCTACTTTGATTTTACTTGTCATATCATTCCAAATATTTTTTCACTAAGTACTTCAAGACTGGCTTGTCAATCCATTGACCATTGGGATCAGCACGTTCTTCGAAGTTTTCGTTGCCGATGAATTCATTGAAAGCATTGCTGAAGTTGTTACTCTTTTTCAAGTAGCCCGCGCGCATGAGAATGTCTGTGACTTGCTGTAAAGCTTTGCCTTTGATCACCGTGCGTTCCTTTTCAGGACTCTTACCAAAATACAACTCATGCATTTCGAGCAGTTCACCGAGGCGTAAAACCGGGTCTTCGTGATCATCCACACGATAATCGATCCAGCGGTCTACGAAACCGCCATAACCGCCTTTGGGTTTGACCACGTAGATCGCCGCGGATTGACGTCCACGTTTGTCACCGCCCGCACGGTCCCCAGCTAGAAGTGCCGCGTGTAATCTGGTTGGCAAGTTCCCTTTGGTCTTGAGGAAGGTCTTCTCGATCGCAGGGACAACTTTCGCGCTCTTGAGAATATTGCCCTGAATGGCATAACCATTACCACTACCACTACCACTGACGCCACCAGCCCACGGAAAACAACCTGCACCGGTAAATGTCGCCGAACGACCCTGCGCATCCACCAAACCGACTTGACGCAACTCACTGTTAGGATCTTCTTGTAGCAACCTGGCAAGTGTCTCATCAGCCGATAAGCATTTGCTCATCAGTTCCAGTCCATGCGGACCGTAGGATGTATTCGCAAAAGATTGAGTCGCCACAGCGCCAGCATCCGCTTGTGCCCATGGGACAACTGCTCCCACTGCTGGAAACTTGGAAGCAACTGCCACGCCCCAGGCTTGTTCTTCTAGGTCACAAGCAACAATTGAAAACGTCATCAGTATTTCCTTTCGCGAGAAGAGATTATACCGTAGGACAATTTTGTCATCCTTCGACTACGCTGCCAACTTGCAGCAGCTCCGCTCACATCGTCCCGATGTCCTTCGGGAGGACGATCATTAATGGTAAACAAAAAGCCTGCCGATCACTCAGCAGGCTTCGCTTACTTTTGAATTACTTGAACATCTTCGGAGGCGCTTCGAGCACCTGATCCACCAGGCCGTAGTCAACAGCCTGTTGGGCTTCGAGGTAATAGTCACGGTCGCTATCGTGTTCGATCACTTCCAGCGGCTGACCGGTGTGCTTGGACATAATACCCAGTAACAACGCCTTCAAACGCAGGATCTGCTTGGCTTGAATTTCGATATCGGTCGCCTGACCCTGTGCACCACCGAGCGGTTGATGCATGTGGATGGTCGCATTGGGCAGGGCGTAGCGACGGCCCTTCGTACCAGCAGTCAGCAACACGGTCCCGAATGATGCGGTCACGCCAACGGCAACAGTGCTGATGGGGTTCGAGATCATCTGCATCGTGTCGTAGATCGCGAGTCCCGCATAGATCACGCCACCGGGCGAATTGATGTACATCTGAATTTCCCTTTCAGGATCATCATGATTGAGATACAACAATTGCGCTACGATCACATTTGCGACCTGGTCGTCAATGGCTGTGCCAAGGAAAATGATGCGTTCCTTCATCAAACGGCTAAAGACACTTACTTCGCGATCGCCATACGGCGATGATTCATGCACACCCGGATAAACATTTTTGAAATTAGGGATCATTGGGTCTCCTTATATTTCGCCAATCATACACAGTCCATGTTGGAATTGTGTTAATTCTTTATCAGGTCTTCTTAGGAAGCTTCGCCCGTTTCGGACTCAGTGGAGGCTGTTTCTACCTCGGGAGCCTGGGCTTCACTTTGAGCGGACTCAGCCTCTACAACCTTGGCAGCTTCTTCTGCTGCCTGACGTTCCTCAGGTGACTTGTATTCACCCACCGCGATGGACTTCAAGACATCCAGTGCGCGGCGTGTGAGCACGCGGTTGGCTGATTCCATGGCGATGGCTTGGGCGAGTTGCTGCTGTCCCTTTTTGCCGCCACGGACTTTGTTGAGGTCCATGCCTTGCATTTGCAGCGTGGAGAGCGTCTGGTTGAACTCAGCATCCAGCGCGGCGTTATCCACTTCAAGTTTCTCAGTGCGGACGATCTCATCAAGGATCAAAGAGCGTTCAAAGCGTTTCTTGGCAACTGGTTTCACTTCTGTTTCAATAAACTCTTCGCGGGTGGTGTTGCGCAGTTTGAAGTAGGTATCGAGATCCATGTTCTGTTGTGAGAGACGCTGGCTCAGGTCGTCCAACACGTGTTCGCCTTCGTGCTCGAGCGAGTGCTGATGATATTTGAAAGTTGCGCCTTCTTTGATCTTCTCGATCAAGTCTACAAAGTATTTGTCATCATAATCGCTCTTGGAGCGGTTCTCAACATCTTTGGCAACCGCTTCGCGGAGAGCATCAAGTGTTTCGCCAGCGCCGACCATCTTGGCAAATTCATCGTCCAACTCGGGCAGCGTCACCGCGCGGACAGTTTTCACTGTGACTTCCATCTCAGCTTCCTTGCCTTTGAGTTCATCGAGTTCGTGATCTTCAGCAAAGGTGTGCTTGATAGTCTTGGTGTCGCCAGGTTTCAAGCCGACCAGTTCATTGGCGAAGCCGTTATAGGGCCATTCAGTATCGCGCTCGTCCTTGCGGATGAATGCCGCAAAGCCGGTGCGGGTGAGTTCGGTGATCTCGGATTTGACATCCACGAGCACGTAATCGCCAACCTGTGATTC
>Ga0137333_1000452_pt1 | contig 10749 bp, 8 predicted proteins | sample EasRivERMLT231_2_FD_102286 | JGI IMG/M metagenome (GOLD analysis project Ga0137333, IMG submission 102286) | Soil microbial communities from meander-bound floodplain in the East River, Colorado, USA - East River MetaG ERMLT231_2 | ecosystem: Environmental > Terrestrial > Soil > Floodplain ... | reverse complement strand
CGTTCTCCATGCGCAAGCGTTCCAATTCCCTCTGCTCTGTCTGCGCCTTGGGTGGGCGTCCGATTAGCTTATGAAAGGATAACTCTCCTTCTTGCCGATACATGCGCACCCAGGCTTCGATCCTGTCCGGTTTGCGGATCGCAAGTTTGGCTGCTACTTCAGCATAGCTTAGCTGTGCCTCCAACACTAATCGCACGGCCTCTTGTTTGATCTCCACCTGGTAATGCAACATCCCTTTTCTGCCTGACATAAAAGCACCTCCTGTGAGAAACTAGGCACAGGAGGTGCTTTCTTTTCTTGTCCGTTTTTATGGGTGCAGTTCAAGTCGAGGCTGTTTTGTTTTCAGAATCTGCTTTGCACCAAAAAAATGATACCTACATACATACAGTTTTTAGAGTTAGAGAACGCTTATTGGCTCTACTCCATCGACTTAACTTTCTCGGCTGTGACTTCGATGATGGCGCCACTGTGGAAGAACCAGCTTAAAACTGAGATTGGCAAAAACAGTATGCCAATCAGTGTTGCTAGAACTAGATGGATAATAATAGCTATATGTGGATTTTCAAGCTGCATAAGAAAACGAGTTAATAGGTTATGTTTCTTAAAAATCAAGTTTAATATACTTTGAGACCATCCATATGGATCGTGTTCGAAAGATTTATAGCTAACTTGGGTTATGGCGAAACCAGATTCATTCAGGCAATATTGAAGGGATTGTGGTGAGAAATGAAAAAGATGCCGAGGCACATCTAAATGAAGCCATTTTGCACCCCCAAATTTAGCTTGCCATCCGCCAAAATTGGGGACTCCAATAATTAATTTACCAGCCGGTTTGAGTAGTGGATTAAGTTGCTTTAATGTTTTAAGCGGATCTTCCAAATGCTCTAATACCTGAAATAGGATGATTAGATCAGCAATTGGAGTGGGGCTTAAAGCGTCTAGTCCACCTACAAATATTGGCACATTGAGCTGATGTCGCGCAAAGTGTGCCGCGCCAAGGATCCGCTCATTTCCAAATACTTGCCAGCCATACATGCGGAGAGAATTTAGCATGATGCCATCCCCGCAACCCATTTCAAAGACAACACCTGGTGATTTAAAGCCGCGAGACCACTTTGCGGCTCGCATGTTGTAGAAGATTTTTAATATATTTAGGATTATTGGATTGTAGCGCCGGTATTTTTCTGGATAAAATGGAGATACATCGCTGGGTCTGGGGGTCGTAAATGCTGTGCTACAGTCGCTGCATTTTTGAACCTGAAAAACACTTCCCGTAATATAGTCTGGGGCGACCGAGTATATTGTGCTAAGCGATTCTGATGCACATATAGGGCATTTTGATGTCATTAATGATTCACTCCTCATCCAGCGGTGATGCGTTAATAAGCGTATATTTCTTGTCAACGATAAAGACTGGGCGCTGAACTCCATTTTTATATATGCGGGCTATATAAATACTGATGGTCGCCATGAAAAACACAAGATACATAAGATCGATCATTACTATCACTTCAAAAGCTTTATCCACGGAATTCGTAATCTCGAAAAACACAGCAAGTGTGTTAAGTAATACAAGCACTGCTCCAATAAATGCCGACAGACGAAGTAGAAAAGTGGATGAACTGAGGATCCCTCCGACTGCAAATTGTGCCATCCCCCAGAAGTTGTAGTGTGTTTTGCCGTATTGACGTGCCTGGCGGATGTAGTTGATGCCAACCTGGTTAAAACCTGCGTAACTGATCTCTGTGCGAAGGAACGGGAAAGTGGATTTGTTGTTTAGTATCTCTTGTCTAACATCCCTTGTGATCAATCCGAACTCTGCCATATTCATGATGATTTCATGATCGCCCACCTTATTTAGTAACCAATAAAAAAAATTGCGAGATTCTTGAACAAGAATATTTTCCTGTCGTTTTTTTCGGATCCCGTAAACAATATCGTGGCCTTCCCGCCATTTTTCAATAAAACTCGGTATCATTTCTGGTGGGTCTTCACAGTCTACATCTATAACAATGCTTGCATCGCCTTTGGCGTAATGAAGACCAGCCAAAACGGACGCCTGATAGCCAAAATTCCTTGAGAAGGTGATTAGCTGAACTCTTTTATCAAGTTCACGCAGGTTCGATATGATTTCTACTGTGTTGTCTGTTGACCGATTGTTGGTGAAGATGTATTCGAATTTATATAGGTCGCGAAGGTTGCTTAAAGCAGTTTCCATGCGATTATAGAACATTTGAATATTGACTTGTTCATTGTAAACCGGACAAATAATCGATACTAGTTTTTTTGTCATAGTGATCTAAATCCATTGATTATTTTTCGCCTTTGATATCAGCTGTTGTGAAATATAAGATGAAAGCCAAGGAGTCGTTCTTGATTTCCTTTGTAGTTATTAATTTAAGAGTGGCATTTCTAGACACGAGAGCCTGATCAGCTTCTGCCATAACTTCACCAGCATCGGGATTGCTAGAAACGATTATGATATTGTCTCCTTCTTGTAACAGATCTTCATCTCCAAAGGTTAATACAGCAGGCGGCGCTTTGCCTGATCTTGGCTTGTTAATGGCGCTTCCCCATGGGTAAAGGTAAAGAGCGGATAAATTAAAGAAAGCATCGTAGTGAACATCATTACGATACCAAAGGCGGAAGTCCATATACTCATGGTTGGGGTAACGAGAATCGATTGCATCGCTCGCTTCAATTAGCGCTGTAAAATTATTCCGTCCTTGTGATGGATCCGATATAAAGACGTAGGAATTAGCGCCTGCCAGAAATGATAGAGCACCAAAGGATACTATGATCGGGAAAACGACTACACCCTTCTTTCCGGAAGCTAAAGCGAGAGTAAATATAAGACTAAATAAAGTAATAAGCAGATTATTACCCTGCTGTTTTTCCAATGATGGGATGGCTGTTACAAGTAAAAAAGGTGCAGCCGATGAAAGAAATGCTGCAATACGCGCATATCGAAACTGATTTTCGGAAAGTTTGCTGGTAATATTTCCAAGCGATGCCCCGAATAGCAGAAAGATTACCGGAATGGTAAAAGATGAGTATAAAAATATATTCAAATACGGCAAGGTATAGAAGTGCCAGAAAATCAGACAACCGTATGTGATGACAAAGAACAGTCCTGTTGCCACGAACGATCGATGCAGCGGGGTCTTTGTTGATCTAATGAGCTGCCACGCCCCAACTGTTGCGACTAACACAGCTATGACATGCCAATAGGGAGGCATGTGTCCATAGAGACCCAGTATTAAGTTGGAAAAAACTTTGTTGTGGGCTATTGAGACAGAGAAAGCGATGCTGTTCTGTAAAAAATAATTCCCGGTCAGGGAAAAATAATAAAGCGCGACCACAGCAGTGATGATCAAATTCCCCAAAACGAAATAATCAATAAGTTTCCATGCTTTTTCTTTGGCGATTGGGTGACTGATAAATAAATAATAGATAAACCAGCCTGGAGTAAGCCCGATCCAGAATAGGTTGGTGACGAGCAATGTGGCATGAATAATTCCAGCAGAAAGGACGAGAAGCTTCCAGTGCTGGGAAGAGATTGATAATGTAAGAACATAAATCATTAATAACATTAATGCAATACCGACACCATCAACATAATCCCACCCTGCAGCACGTAAGAACCATGGATATCCTCCCATGAGCAAGGTACTCAAGATGGCGGTGCGGCGACTGAATAATAGGGTTAGTATGCCGTATAGCGAAAATAGCGCAATATAACAAACAGTCAGATGGATTACATAATTTGCATAAAGAGGGGAGAATATCTTGTAAACAAAATAACCAGGAGCGTTCCAGGTGATTCGTTCAACAAAGTAGTAAGTGTTGGATGGAAAAACAGGTGCATAGCTATCGAAGTATCGAAAAAAGGCAGTATAAAACCAGGCATCAGGTAAAAAATTCGTGACGGGCGAAAAGATCCAGTTGCTGTTTAATATAACCATCAGTATTGGCAGAGCAAGAATAATTATTCCATCTGAGAATTTGATTAAGGATTGATAGATTCGTTCTGCAAGCATAAAATTGTCTCCTTCAGCCCAGTTTCGAGGCTGATTTTTGGTTCCCATCCAAGCTTTGAAAGCTTGCTGTTATCTCCACAAATAAACATTGGCTCCCAATTTCGATAGGGGAGGGCACCATGGATAAGTAATTCTGGTCTTCCTGTTAAATTGCCAATTAAATCCAGGATAAATCGTATTGAGACAGCCTCGGATGAGCATATATTGTATATGCCAGCTGCTCTTTGTTCAAGCATGGTCAAAAACGCATTTGCCACATCTGTGACGTATAAATAGTCACGAATTTGCTCGCCGGGTGATGCTGAAAAAGGTCTGCCGTTTTGAATGCTGAGAATTGCTGATGGGATAATGCGCCTAAGATCCTCTTGTTTCCCATACAGATAGAATATGCGCCCCCAGGTAAAAAGTAAACCTGTTTGTTCGGCGATTTTTTCCCCGAGCACTTGAAAAGATAATTTGGCTGCCGCGTATAAAGTCTCCGGTTTGGTTATACCAGTTTCTTGCAGGCGGTCGTGTGTTATTTCATATTCTGCGCAGGTACCCGCGCCAATAAATTGACCGCAGCCATTTTTGGCTAGTAATTGTAAAAGATCGAGACTTCCCTGCAACGACACGAGATTTTCGTTTGAGTTCAAATATTTGCCGGGTTCAGCATACCAAGCCAGATGAATGCATGCCTGTGGTTGCCAAGACAGTAATTCATCCTGAATAGCGTGGAGATCCTGCAGTGTCCCACGTACTATCTCGAGCTTATGGAGAACATCGTTTATTCTCCATAAGCTCGCACTGGGTGTAACCAAAGCGAGTACATCATGTCCAGCATTGGTTAACGCCCTTGTTACGTGAGAGCCGATAAAGCCAGAGGCGCCTGTAACGAATACCTTCATGCGTCCTGCCAGTTTGGGTAATTATTATCTTTTTCTGATATGACCATTGTGTTTATTGGCCAACTAACATTAAACGCTGGATCGTTCCAGCGTAACCCACGCGCGGCATCGGGATGGTGCTTTTCTGACATCTGATAAAAAACTTCAGTGTTGTCGGTAAGTGTTTGAAACCCATGCGCAAAACCTTCCGGGATGTAAAGAGCGCGTCGATTTTCGGCGGTTAATTCCATGGCTATCCAATTTTTAAAGGTGGGAGAGGCGGGGCGCAAATCAACGATGACATCATAGATTTCTCCCATGGTACAACGCACGAGCTTCGCCTCTTCGTAAGGTGCTACTTGATAGTGGATGCCACGGAGTGTGCCCCGCTTCTTATTAAATGAAATATTGCACTGTACCAATTGATTGTTGAGTCCATGTTCTTCAAACTCATCTATGCACCATGAACGCCCAAAAAAACCACGCCCATCTTCCAAGCGTAGGATGTCAACGATAAATGCGCCATTTAATTTGGTCTCAGTGAAAATCATATGAACGGTTATTAGATAATTATCAATTCTGGAATGGGGATGATAAATTTTCCCCCGGCAGTACGATATTCAGTTTGCTGGGAAAGTATCTCGTCTGCAAAATTCCAGGTTAATAATAAAACATAATCAGGGCGGGATTTGATCAGAATATCTGGTGAGTAAATAGGCAGGTGTGTGCCGGGGGTAAAACGTCCCTGTTTCACTGTGCTGCGGTCAACCACGTAGTCGATGGTCTCTACGCCAATCCCAAAATAGTTCAATAAAGTTGTACTCTTGGCAGAAGCGCCATAGACAGCAATGTGCTTGTTCTCTGTTTTGATTTTTCTCAACAAGGCTAACAGGTCACGTCGCAAGGTTTCCACTTTTTTGCTGAAGTTCTCGTAGAAACTAAATTGATTTACACCCCATAGTTTTTCTTCTTCAAGTAAGGCAAATACCCGTTTTGAGCCTTCACGGGCAAGTGAGCAAGGACCGTCTTCACGCTGAAAATATGCACGTAAAGAACCGCCATGGATTGGTATTCGTTCTATGTCAACCAATCGAAGTCCATATTGCGCGAAAAGATTTTGGAACGAAGTTGCTGAATAATAGCAAAGGTGCTCATGATAAACCGAGTCAAATTCCACATGGTCGATCAAGTCCTTTGCGTAGTGATTCTCGATAACCGCGACACCGTCAAGCTTTAGTAAAACGGATATACCCTCTACTACGCTGTCTAAATCGGCTACATGTGCAATGACATTGTTAGCATGAATGATATTTGCCGACTTACTTTGGCTTAGTAACTGTTCTGCCAATTCCACGTCAAAAAACTCGCTGATCGTAGTCACCCCACGTTCTTCAGCTAGCTGTGCTATATTGCGCGCTGGTTCTATGCCCAGAACCGGGATCCCCTTTTCTTTGTAATTCTTTAGCAGGTATCCATCGTTACTCGCTACTTCAACCACAAGACTATTACTATTTAAATTACAGCGTTCAATCAATAAATTGGATATTTCTTGTGCATTATTCAATACTGTGTCTGAGAAAGACGAAAAATACAAATATTCACGAAAAAGTTTTTCCGGCGATACCGTCTCAGTGATTTGCAGTAACGTGCATATAGGACAAAAGACCAAATCAAGGGGAAAAGTTGATTCGGGGGTGCCCAATTCGTTTTGCGTAAGTAGGGCGTTTGCCAACGGCATATTGCCTAAAGACAGGACAGGCAATACCTTTGATCCACCACACGAGCGGCATTGAAACATTAATTCGTCTCCAAGAATTTCTTGTACCATTCAACGGTTTTTGATAATCCATCATCTAAGGTAAACAATGGATGCCAATTGAGCAAGGTTCGGGCCTTTTTAGCGCTTAAGTATTGATTGCGGATTTCGTTTGTGGCTTCGTTGCGAATATCTGGATTGACATTGGATTCCATGATATGGATGATTTTAGCCACGATCTCGCGTACCGACACTTGAATCTCGTTCGAAAAATTGAATGCCTGCCCTTTGAGTTCCGGTTGTGATGCAAGGTGCTCCGCTAGCAACATGTATGCTGCTGCCCCATCTTCAACATAAAAATAGTCGCGGCTATATTCCCCGTCTGAACGAATGACAGGGCGCTGTCCCCGTAAGATCGAGCGGATCGTCCCGGGGATAATGCGATTCCAATTCAAATCGCCGCCGCCATAAAAATTGCCGCAACGCGTGATGGCAACTGGCAGGTCGTAACTTTTGGCGTATGTGTGGGCGATCAAATCTGCCGCAGACTTGCTCACATCGTATGGATGTTGCCCTTGCAAGGGTGTATTCTCGTCATAAGGCAGGATTTCCTGATCGCCATATGCCTTATCCGATGAAGCCGCAATAATTTGTTTTACACGCGGGCTTCGGCGGCAGGCCTCCAGTAAATTCCATGTGCCTGCAATGTTCGTTTCAAACGTGGAGATCGGATTGCGGTTGGCAATCGTCACAATGGTCTGTGCCGCCAAATGGATAACTGTATCTACTTCGTATTCACCCAATGTACGTTCCAGTATGCCACGATCGCAAATATCGCCGCGCACAACTTTTACATGCTCCAAACTTTTCGTGCGGACCAATTCACTTTGCGGCACCCAATCCCTAACAAGGCAGATTACATCCGCGCCTGCTTCGATGAGGCGTTTTACCAACCATGAACCAACCAAGCCCGTTCCGCCGGTGACAAAAGTAGGGCGATCCTGCCAGAATGTACGATTTACCATATTTTCCATGGCGCTCTGCCTTCCTGCCACATTCTGTCAAGTTGATTTACATCGCGCAATGTATCCATGCACTGCCAGAAATCTGTATGACGATAAGCAAGTAACTGTCCTTCAGTTGAAAGGCGTTCCAGCGGTTCACGCTCCCAGATGGTCTGATCACCATCTATATAATTAGCGATTTGCGGTTCAAGCACGAAAAAGCCGCCGTTGATCCAGCCTTCACCAATTTGTGGTTTCTCCTCAAACTGCTTTACGCGGTCATCTTCAAAAAGCATTTGCCCGAAACGGGCTGGAGGGCGTACCGCAGTGAGCGTTGCCATTTTACCGTGTGACCGATGAAAATCTAATAGGTTTGGAATGGAAACATTGCAAACCCCGTCTCCGTAGGTAAGCATAAATGCTTCATTCCCAATAAAATTTGCTATACGCTTGATGCGCCCCCCCGTTTGTGTTTCTGCGCCCGTATCGAGAAGATGAATGACCCAATCCTCGCCATCTTTATCGTGGGTGACGATTTCACCCGTTTTCAATTTCACAGTTAAACTGCGTGAGCTGTAATGATAATTGATGAAGTAATCCTTGATGATTTCGCCTTTGTAGCCTAGTGCGATCACAAACTCCTTAAAGCCATATGCCGCATAGATATTCATAATATGCCAGAGCATGGGTTTCCCGCCAACTTCCACCATGGGTTTGGGCTTAATGGTTGTTTCTTCCGAGAGACGCGTGCCTAAACCGCCAGCAAGAATTGCCACTTTCATATCTGAATCCTTATCGATGAATACATAGAATGATCAGTTGAATGAATGTATAAAATTATACCTTTGGTCCCCCTCTGAGATCTCAACTTTCAATATTGAAAAATAAAGTTTACTATCTCATTTTGTATACTTCTTCTGCCACTCGAACAGCTTGTTCAAAGCCTCGATGGGGGAGATGGCATTCACATCGATATTCTTTAACTCATCCAAAAGCGGACTAGACTCCGGAAACAGCAATACTTGCTGTGCGGCATGTGGATCAATTTTCACGGCGTGCCCAGAGGTCTTCTCAAGCTCTGCCATGATCTCGCCCGCGCGTTGGATCACAGGTGCGGGTAAACCTGCCAGTTGTGCAACGTGGATACCGTACGAACGGTCCGCACCACCGGGAACGATCTTGTGCAAGAAAACGACCTTGCCATCAGCTTCGCTGACAGCCACATTGTAATTTCGGACGCCTGGCAGTAATTCTGCAAGTTGAGTCAGTTCGTGGTAATGAGTCGCAAATAAAGTTTTTGCGCGCAGATGTGGATGATTGTGAATATATTCGATTACTGCCCAGGCAATTGAGAGTCCATCGTATGTTGACGTGCCGCGCCCAAGTTCATCGAGAATCAGAAGGGAGCGCGATGTGGCATGGTGCAGAATATTGGATGCTTCAATCATCTCCACCATAAATGTGGATTGCCCGGCATGGATTTCATCCTGTGCGCCGATGCGGGTGAAGATGCGATCCACTAATCCGATTTTTGCAGAGTCTGCGGGCACAAAAGATCCCATTTGCGCCATCAACACGATCAGTGCTGTCTGCCGTAGATACGTGGATTTACCGGACATATTTGGTCCGGTGATGACTCGCACGATCTCGCCTTTTTCATACGTGACATCATTCGGAATGTATCGTTCACCATGTAGTAATTGTTCAACAACTGGATGCCGACCTTCGTTAATTTCTAATTCCCTTCCATCATGAACCTCGGGCCTGCTATAGCCTCCGAGTGCCGCGACTTCAGCTAAAGCGGACAGTACATCCAACTCGGCAAGTGCTCGCGCAGTTCCCAATAGCTTGAACGCGGATTTTGAAATTGTTGTGCAGATTTCCTTGAACAGCCGCAACTCGATCTCGCGGATGCGGTCTTCGGCGTTGAGCACCAGAGTCTCGTACTCTTTCATTTCAGGCGTAATAAATCGCTCGGCATTGACCAGCGTTTGTTTGCGGATATAGCTTTCAGGCGCACGTTCTGCCGCGCCACGCGAAATCTCAATGTAATAGCCAAAGACTTTGTTATAGCCAACCTTGAGAGTCTTGATGCCCGTTTTCTCGCGTTCCACACCTTCGAGATTCGCGATCCAATCGCGGGCGTGTTTCGATGCCTCGATGACAGAATCTAATTCCTGTGAATATCCAGAATGGATGATGCCCGTATTCTGTAAAGTGGATGGTGGATCATCGTCAATAGCAGATTGGAGAAGAGATAATTCGTTATTCGATAATTCGATTTTTGGTATGGGTTGGGATTGTTCCTGCCCAATGACCTCGACGATATTTGGCAATCGATTCAATGTATCACGCATGGCTACCAGGTCACGCGGTTGTGCCTGACCCGCTATGACACGGTTGACGAGTCGTTCCAGGTCAGCTAATGGTTTGAGCGCGGCGCGCAATTCGGTGCGTTTCATGCCATCATCAAAGAAATATTGCACACCTTTTTGACGATGATTGATCTTCTCTACATTGAGCAAAGGTTGACTTACCCATTGATGCAGCATACGTTTGCCCATCGGGGTCACAGCTTGATCGAGAGTCCCAAGTAAAGAGCCTTTGCGGTCACCACGTAAGGTTTCATCCAATTCAAGGTTGCGACGTGTGGCTGCATCTAATGTCATGAATTCGTTGATGCTATAGGAACGCAAACTTGTGAGCAGAGCCAGCGAATCAGGACGTGTGTCTTTGAGATATTGAATAATCACACCTGCCGCGCGGACAGCCAGACCGTGACTTTTGAGTCCGAAGCCCGCCAGTGTTGATGCTTTGAAGTGTGCAAGTAGAGTCTCCTCACACTTGCCAGGTTCAAATCTCCAAGCGGGGTAAGAGGTAAGATGTCCTTGAATGCCATCATTTAATTTTTGATTGTCCGCGAAAAGAATTTCTGCGGGATGTAAACGTGTCAGTTCGGCGCGCACGGCTTCGAGCGGAAGTTCGGTGACGGCAAATTCTCCAGTGGTGATATCGGCATACGAAACAGAAGCAGACCCTTCATGAAGAATGACCGAGGCGAGGTAGTTGTTCGAGTCTCCGGG
>Ga0137333_1000451_pt1 | contig 10751 bp, 6 predicted proteins | sample EasRivERMLT231_2_FD_102286 | JGI IMG/M metagenome (GOLD analysis project Ga0137333, IMG submission 102286) | Soil microbial communities from meander-bound floodplain in the East River, Colorado, USA - East River MetaG ERMLT231_2 | ecosystem: Environmental > Terrestrial > Soil > Floodplain ... | reverse complement strand
TGCACATGCAGAACACCATCGCACTCACACGGAAGTTGATCGACGCCGGCAAGGACTTCGACCTGATGCTCTACCCACAGAGGGATCACGGCATCGCCAGCCCCGCGGACCGGATTCACCTCTACCGGAAGATGACCGAGTTTTTCGATCGGAACCTGCGGGGGAATTCGGCTGCCGCCGTTCAGGGCCTCACGCCGTGATGGCCGATCCGCGGCGGAGACGCCATCGCGCGGGTCCTGTCGCCTCGTCACCCCGCCGGCTGCGCGCGGCGGGGGCCCCGTCTCGGCGCCACCCGCGCTTCCTGCAAAGCCGAGAGCCCGGCCGTGTAGGATCGGCCGGGCTCTCGCGACACCCATGCAACTGCGTCGATTCCTTCTCAGCAACGATTCAAGAGACCTCCACAAGCAACCTGGATGTTTCCTGTTTGCCCCGGTCTCTCATACGGCGATTTGGAACGCGAGTTCCCGTTTCCCGCCGGTGGTCCGCGGTGGCGTTGGCCACGCCACCCGCCCTATCGTACTAACGCGTTGCTGCCAAACCGGTTCTGGCCGTGCGTTCACGACCGGCGAAACTCGACCCGACTTCGGGGGTTCAATCGAAACCCCGGGTTGCCGTATAATCGCCGGATTCTACCGACACTTCCACCGATGAAAGGACTACCCATGCGATTTACCCGTGTGGCCGCCGCCGCGCTGGCCGCCGCCATCATTACGGCCGCTCTCTCCTGCCAGAAGGACGATCAGGAGGCGGAGAAGTTCGAGCGCGCGGACCTGGAGACGTTCCAGCGCGACATGTCGGAGCTTTCCTCGTTCGAGCTTGCCAACGGCATCACGGTCTACCTGCAAGAGGAACACACCACCAACCAGATCGCGATCGAGACGCTCTACCCGGCGGGTTTCATGGACGAGCCCAAGGGCATCCCCCAGCTGTCGCACGTGACCGAGCACCTCACCGTCTACTGCGCGAGCGGTCCCTTCGGCCCCGAGGAAGCGTGGGACCTCCTGCGCACCGACCGCGGCATGGCCAACGCCGAGACACTCGGCGATTTCATCCATTTCGATTACGTCGTGAAGACGAGTCACTTCGAGGACGTCCTTCGCGTCGAAGCTGCCCGGCTCGGGGGGATGACGTGCGACGAGGCGATTCTGAAGCGCGAGCAGGACAAGGTCGTCAGCGAAATCGACCAGACCCTCGACAACCCGAAGCTCCCGCTCACCAAGTTCGCGATGATGGCGCTGAACCAGGCCATGAACTACGGCCAGATGCGGGTCGACATCCGCGAGGGCGCGAAGCGCGTCACGATGGCGGAGGTCGAGCGCTTCCAGCGGGACTATTTCCGGCCGGACGACATGGTGATGGTCATCATCGGCGACTTCAAGAAGGCGGACGCCGAGGCGCTGGTGCGCTCGCACCTCGAGTCGATCCCACGCCGCCCGGCGCCACCCGTGTCGGTACCGAGGCTCGCGCGTGACCTCCGCGCCACCTGGGACGTGAGCGCGAGCGCGATCTATTACGTCGCTCCCGGCCCCTACGACGACTACCGCGAGCGCCTCGTGCTCTCCCTGTTCGGCTCCTTCTTGAATCAGTTCATGAACTCGTCGCCGGCGCTCTACGGTGGCAAACAGCTCGTTTACTGCACGAACCAGGTTTACCGCGTCAAGGAAATGCCGTTTTTCCTCTACGCCCAGCCGACCGCGGGCCGGACGGTGGCCGAAGTGGGCCCGCTGCTCTTGCAGCACCTGGATGGCGCGCTAAAGCTGCTGGACGAAGACTCGCGCGTGGACGGCATCAAGGCCGGCGCAACCAGCTTCATGACCTCCAGCATGCTCAAGCCGGACACGCCCGACTACCCCATGTCGCACCACCAGGTGATCGGGCAGGAAGCGCTGAACGTGGGCATAAGGCACCGCCTGCGCGAGGGCCGGACCACCGACGAGTTCGTCGCCGAGGTCAACGCCATCACGCCGGAGCAGTTTCGCTCGATCGTGAAGTCGCGGCTGGCGCGCGCGAAATTGTTCGAGGTCACCTTCCTGCCGAGCCGTTGATCGCGGTGAGTCGGGCGGGCGGGATACATTCCGGGCAGGCGCTATATCGGACTCCGCTGGGCGGGATGCACTCCCTCTTCCGCCGTCCTCCCGCGCACATGTTGAAATGCGCGACTGCGGATTGGCGGTGCGAGGGAGTGCGTCCCACCCTGAGGCAGACGATATGTCGGGCGAAGCGCGATTTCGCGAGTCGCGCGTGTCAACTTGTGCGCGCGAGCGCATGAGCGCGGAGTCCGACATATCGCCTGCCCGGTACCCGCAGAGCAAGTGAGTCGATTCACCAGCGCGCCTCCAGGAATCTTCACCCCGCCCCTTGACAACTGGCGTTTACTGGATAGTTTATGTGCGGGGCTAGGAATGCAGCGCCGTTCCGCTTCGACGCGCATCGCCGTGCAGGGCATCCAGACGAATGATCGAGGCGCAACGCGACGGGATTCTTCGGAATCACGCCAGGGGCAGGGTACGCGCTTCGGCGCGAGTGAGTTTGACGCGCCATCGACACCCGGAGCGTTTGCCTCGCGTCGAAGCGCGGGCTTGGCGAAAGGAGGACCACCGCAGTACCGCGAAGGCGACAGAATCGGGCCGACCGAATCGTTCGGTAACGCGGTGCGAACCGACGGGTCGTGGTGGTGAGCGCAGCGTTAACGCAGTAGGAAGGCTCGAACTCGTGGGTTCCTCTTGGGGGAGGGATTCATTCGCGACACCAAGTAACGCGCGCCGATCGTTTCGACATTCTCTCCAGAGAGGCTGTGCGGGCACCCCAGTCGAAGAGATCGGCGCGCACTGAGCTACGGCAACCTCGCCACAGCGGAAGAAAAGGGACCGCCTGCCCTCCGGCGGCTCCCTTTTCTGTTGCTACACACCGGCCGGTCGGCCCGAAGGCATCGTCACTCCAGGTACCCCATGGCGCGCAACCGCGCCCGGATTTCATCCAGGTCCTCGGGCGTCAGCTTGCCGTTGACCTCGAGCTCCGCGAGCGGGTGCAGGATCTTCCCCCACTTCACCCGGAGCCAGATGCGTTCGTGGAAGTAGTACAGCACCATGCGTATGCTGTGGAAGAGGATGGTGATGATCGACATCTCCTTCCAGTCCTTGGTGACGCTCCACACGATGCCACCCAGCAGGAAAACGCCGATGATACGCCACGTGATGGACTTGACCATCGACCGCTTGTGAGTCTCCATTCCGCTCCATCCTCTTGGTTCAAACGCAAAACGGCGCGCAACCACAACTCACGTCATGGCGCGCGCCGCCTCGGAGGCTTACCCGACGGCCTTTCGGCCATCGGACCCCCACCCTTGCATGACCCGACCGCCTGCGCGGTCGGAACAGAAATATAGCCACGGATTACCGAATCGGCAACGTGACATTTCGTACGGTCGATTCGTCGCGCGGAATGTACTCCGGCGGCAGCAGACACAACGCGCGCCCCCCGTTCTGCACGAGCTGGCGCAGATACATGACGTCGTAGTCGCGCAGATAATCCTCCGACTCCGCGTCGCCGTCGGGCTCGCCGGACTCCCACGGGAACGCCCACGGCGACCCGGCTGCCTCGAAGGGAAACCAGGCCGCCAGCGCCCCAAGGCTCGCGAAGGGGGCGTTGATCGACGGCGTGGGCACGTCGAACCGAAACAACCCGCGCGGGGAATAGTCGACCACGTCCACTTCGTCGTCGGGGCCGATCCTGGCCAGCTCGCGCGCGAGCGCGATCGCGTCGTCGAGACCGCCGATCCGGTCGACGAGCCCGTTTTCCTTGGCCGCGAGGCCGGTCCATACCCGCCCCTGCGCCACCGCTTCCACCTTCTCGGCCGGCAGCTTGCGGTGCTTCGAAACCGCACCGACGAAACCGGCATAGAGCGACTTCATGCTCGCCAGCACGAGGTCGCGCTCTTCGTCGGTCGCGGCGCGGTGCGGAATCGACGCTGGAAAGAACGGCACCCGCAGCGAGAAAAACAGGTCCGCGTGCTCGCCGCGCTTCACGAAGTCCCCCTCCATTCCGACCTTCTCGCCCACCCCCTTGTCCCAGACCCAGCCCGCGATGACGCCGATCGAACCCGTGATGGTGGTCGGCTGTGCCACGATCTGGTTCGAGCACATCGAGAGCCAGTACCCGCCCGACGCGGCCACGTCGCCCTGCGACACCACCACCGGCTTCTTCGCCATGACCTTCTGCAATTGGCCCGCGACCACGTCCGACGCGAGCGCGCTCCCACCCGGCGAGTCGACCCGCAGCACCACTGCTTTGACGTCGCGGTCGTCGCGGAGCCGGCGCAGCGTCTTCTCGAGGCGGCGGGCGTTGATGCCTCCGTCCATCGCGCATGGGCCGATGGCGTACACGACCGCCACCTCCGGCCGCAGCCCCCATTGCTTCGACGGGTACCAGTTCTGGGCCAGCTCTCCCGATCCGACGAAGCGCTGCCGGCGCCCCTCCATCTTCTTCACGTCCTCCTTCACGTCCTCCCACCGCCCGAGAGCATCGACGACCTTCTCGTCCATCGCCGCCTGCGCGGTGAATATCGTCACGTCGTCGATCCACCGATCCACGGTTTCCGGCGACACGTTGCGGCTCTTCGCGACGTCGTCGCGCAGCGTCGTGTACGATTGGTCGACCAGCGCCTGGCGCTGCTCGCGGTCGGCGTCGCTCATCTCGTGGCGTACGAGCGACTCCATGGCACTCTTGTACTTGAGGAACCGCCACTCCTCCACGCCCACGCCCAGCTTGTCGAGCATGTTGGCGATGTACGTCCTTCCCATGACGTAACCCGGCAGGAGCAGGAGCCCTTCGGGGTCCATGAAGACGCGGTCCGCCACGCTGGCGACGTAGTAGGTCGTCGTACCGGCTTCGTCGATGTAAACGACCACCTTCTTCCCGCCCGCGCGCAGCTCCTCGAGCTTGTGCCGAATCTCCCAGGCCGTGCCGCGCGAAAGCCGCGCGCCCGAGAGGTTCAACGCAACGCCGCCGATGCGGTCGTCGGTACGCGCGGCTTCGAGCGTGGAAATGATCTGGCGCAGCGTCTGGCGCGAGTCGAGAAAGCGATAGGTGGAGTAGGCGACCTCGCCCCCGACGCGCAGGTCCAGGTACCCGCTGTGGTGGTTGAGCGGCTTCAGCATATCCGATCGCTCGGGGAAGCCGAGGCGCACACCCCAGTTGGTGTACACGTGGTCGTTGTCCGAATCGAAGCGGAACGCCGCCGAACCCCGCGCCACACCCTGCCCGAACCCGCCGCCGAACGAGTACGCAACCGCCAGGCTGAAGCCTTCGTCGGCGACGAGGTTGTCGTCGAAGTACCGGCCGATGAGCTTCAAGCCGGAGGGGATCTCCACCATCGCTCCCACGCTGAAGGGCGGGTGGTCTTCGTAGTCGCCGCCGACGCTCGTGAGCTCGATGTCGCCGAACACGGTCAGGCGTTCGTCACCGAGCGGGCGCACGCCCACGTCATAGAGCTCGCGGCGATCGCCGCTTTGCATGCCGAAGTCCCAGACGCCGCCCAGGGACAGATACCGCATCGGGCGATACGCCATCCCGACCTGCATCAGGTCTTCGCGGCCGAATGCGCTCTCGTTGCCGCCCGACCAACCGTACCCCAGCCCGAAGGTGAATGCGCGCGACCCTCCGCCCAACCCGATCCGGTAGTCGGTGACGCTCGCCTCCCCGCTCGAAAACGGGGCCTGGGTGTGCGTCACGCCGAAACCGAGGTGTTTGGCGCCAAGGAAGAGGCCCCAGCGGCCGACGTCCTGGAACTCGTCCGAGTTGAAGCTCGACCAGTAAAATTCTGCTTCGGCGCCCGGCATCATCGGATACACGGCGGGGTTCGCGTAGCCGCCGACCGCCTCGGCCATGCTCGTGGGCCCGGTCAGATTGAAGTCGAGCTGCTGGTAGTACGACGGGATGCTCGCCGCGCGGGCCGTCGGTGGCTGGGCAGCGGCCGCCGACAGGAGCAACGCGGTCGTCAGGATTCGTTTCGGCATGGTTTTCTTCTCCTCACAGGGTCAAGGATCGGCTGGGCGCCCCATTCTAGTGGGTGGACGAGCCCGGCGCAACGCTGCCTTGAGCGTCGCCGGCGGACCGCGTAGAATACCCGTATGTTCATCTCATTCTACGGCGCGGCAGGGACCGTGACCGGCTCCAAGTACGTACTCTCGATCGGCAAGAAAAACATCCTCGTCGACTGCGGCCTGTTTCAGGGGCTCAAGAACCTCCGCCAGCGCAACTGGGAGGACCCGCCGTTCGACCTCGGCAGGATCGACGCGATCGTGCTGACACACGCGCACATCGACCACACCGGATACCTCCCGGTGCTGGTCAAGCGCGGCTACGAAGGTCCGGTGTACTGCACCGAGGGTACTCGCGCCCTGTGCGAGATCCTCCTTCCCGACTCCGGCCACCTGCAGGAGGAAGAGGCCCGCTACCTCACCCGGCACAAGTACGCGCGCCACGACCCCGCCCTTCCCCTCTATACGCGTGAAGACGCGGAAGCGTGCGTGAAGTTGCTCACGCCCCGGCCGTTCGGCACCGACATCGACCTCGGCGACGGCGTAACCTTCCGGTACACCCCCGCCGGGCACATCCTCGGCTCCGCCTGGGTCGCGTTCATGCACAACGGGTACCACGTCGTCTTCTCGGGCGACGTGGGCCGGATGAACGACCCGGTCATGAAGGCTCCGGTCGGTATCCCGCACGCGGACGTGCTGGTGTGCGAATCCACCTACGGGAACCGCCTCCACCCCGAGACCGACCCTGCCCACGAGCTGGCGGCCGTCATCACGCGCACCGTGAAGCGCGGGGGCACGCTGGTGATCCCCGCGTTCGCGGTCGGGCGAACGCAGGCGCTCCTGCATTTCATCTCGGAGCTGCGCAAGGCGCGCGCGATCCCGGACGTGCCGGTGTACCTCAACAGCCCCCTCGCCATCGACGCCACGGAGATCTACTGCGAGCATTCCCGCGAGCACAAATTGAGCGAAGCGATGTGCGGCGAGATGTTCCGCGTGGCCGAATTCATCAAGAGCGAAGAGGCATCGCGCGCGCTCAACGCGACCGGCTCCCCGGCGGTCATCATCGCGGGCAGCGGCATGGCGACGGGCGGGCGCGTGGTTCATCACTTGCGCACCCTCCTGCCCGACGCGCGCAACGCGGTCTTGCTGGCCGGATTCCAGGCGCCCGGCACCCGCGGCGAGGCGCTCCAGAACGGCGCGAAAGAGTTGAAGATCTTTGGGGAGTTCGTGCCGGTGCGGGCCGAGGTCGTGGAGTTGACTTCGATGTCGGCGCACGGGGACTACCTCGAGCTGATCGAGTGGCTGGGCAGCGTGCAGGGCAAGCCCAAACGCGTGTTCCTCACCCACGGAGAGCCGGCCGCCGCGGACGCGTTTCGCAAACACATCGATCGCCATTTGGACTGGCAGGCCGAGATCCCCGAGCACAAGCAAACGGTGCGCTTGCAGTGAGCTCCCGTCCCGACTCCTCCCCCGGGCGCGCCCCGGAGGTCAGGAAGCTCGGCCTGTGGTCGTGCGTCGCGCTGGTCGTCGGCAACATGATCGGCTCGGGCATTTTCCTGCTACCCGCCTCGCTCGCCCCCTTCGGCGCGATCTCGCTGGTCGGTTGGGTGTTCACGGCCGGCGGCGCGATCTGCCTCGCGCTTGTGTTCGCGCGCCTGGCCACGATGATTCCGAAAGCGGGCGGTCCGTTCGCGTACACGCGCGCGGGTTTCGGCGACTTCGCCGCTTTCTGGATCGCGTGGGGCTACTGGATCGCGCTCTGGTCGGGCAACACCGCGATCGCGGTGGCGTGCGTGAGCTACGCCGGCGTGTTTTTTCCCCCGCTGGGGGGCAGCGGGATGGCGCCGGCGGTGGCGTGCATCTGCGTGGTGTGGTTGCTCGCCGCCGTGAACGTGCGCGGCGTCCGTTCCGCGGGCCGCGTGCAGAACGCGACGACGATCGTCAAGTTGATACCGCTCTTCGCACTCGCCACGGTGGGGTTGTTCTGGGTGAAGCCGGAGCATTTCACGCCGTTCAACGCCTCGGGGCAGAGCGCTTTCGCCGCCGTGTCGGCCGTCGCCACCCTCACCCTGTGGTCGTTCCTCGGCCTCGAATCCGCCACCGTGCCGGCGGGCGACGTACACGACCCGCGACGCACGATTCCGCGCGCCACCCTGATCGGGACGTTGCTCACCACCGTGGTCTACATCCTCGGGACCGTCGTCGTGATGGGGATCATGCCGCGCGAGCAACTCGCCGCGTCGGGGGCGCCGTTCGCGGACGCGGCCGGCTCGATCTGGGGCGGCTGGGCCTCGTACGCGGTGGGATTCGGCGCGGTGGTGTCGTGCTTCGGCGCGCTCAACGGTTGGATGCTGCTCACGGGTCAACTGCCCGCCGCCGCCGCGCGCGAGGGCTTGTTTCCCCGTCGCTTCGGCTCGGTGAACCGCTTCGGCGCACCCGCGTTTGCGATCGTCTCCTCCGCTTGCCTCATGACCGCGCTCATCGTGTTCAACTACTCGGGGTCGAAGGGGCTCATCGGTATTTTCAATTTCATCATTCTGCTGGCGACGCTGGCCAACCTGGTGCCCTACGCGTTCTCCGCCCTGGTTCCGCTCCTCTATCGCGCCACGGACGACTCCGGGCCCACCCCGTCCCGCTTCTCGTTTCGCAGCGCCGTCGTGCCGGTGCTCGCGTTTCTGTACTCGGTGTGGGCCACGTATGGCTCCGGCCCCGAGACGGTGTTGTATGGTTTCGTGCTACTCTTGCTCGGCATTCCCGTTTATGTGTGGCTCAAGCGGGAGTCGGCATAGAGCTTGTTGGCGCAAGCCGGGTTTCCCGCCAGCGGGAGCCCTCCCGTCGTGCGCCCCAACCATGGGAGTGACGTCGCAGTGACCTCGAATCTTCGCAATCGACATCTGTTGGAGCTCGCGGATTACACGCGGGAGGAAGTGCGCGAACTATTGGACCTCTCCAAGCAGCTCAAGATCGAGAAGGCGGCGGGAACGTTCCAGCCGCGCCTGCGCGGGAAGAACATCGTGCTGATCTTCGAGAAAACGTCGACGCGCACGCGCTGCGCGTTCGAAGTAGCCGCGTACGACCTCGGCATGGGCGTCACCTACCTCGACCCGTCGGGGTCCCAGATCGGCCACAAGGAATCGATCAAGGATACGGCGCGCGTCCTCGGCCGCATGTACAACGCCATCGAGTATCGTGGGTACGCACAGTCGGTGGTGGCGGAGCTGGCGAAGTACGCCGGCGTCCCCGTTTACAACGGACTCACCGACGATTCCCACCCGACCCAGATGCTGGCGGCGCTATTGACGATGGAAGAGCACGGCAAGCGGCCGCTGTCCGAAACGTCCTTCTGCTATATCGGCGACGCGCGCAACAACATGGCAAACTCGCTCCTGCTCGCCGGGGCGCTCATGGGCATGGACGTGCGCATCTGCGGGCCGAAGTCGCTCCAGCCGGTGGCGAAGGTGGTCGCGCGCGCGCAAGCGCTGGCCAAGCGGTCCGGCGCGCGAACGCTCGTCACCACCGACCCGAAGCGGGCCGTCCAGGGCGTGGACTTCGTCTATACCGACGTGTGGGTCTCGCTCGGCGAGCCGGCGGAAAAGTGGGCCGCCCGCATCAAGCTCCTGAAGCCCTACCAGGTCAACGCGCGCCTGATGAAGGCGACCGGGAACCCCGCCGTCAAGTTCATGCACTGCCTGCCCGCGTTCCACAACCGCGAAACGACCAAGGGCGAGGAATTGTTCAAGAAGTACCGGATGAACGGGCTCGAAGTGACCGAGGACGTGTTCGAGTCGGCGGCGTCGACCGTGTTCGACGAAGCGGAGAATCGCATGCACACGATCAAGGCGCTCCTGGTCGCGACGCTGTCGTGAGGTTCCGGCGCGCGCCGCGTATCCCGCAAGGGGCCGCCGCGGGTCCTGTCATCTCGCCACCCCGCGGGCTTCGCCACGCGGGGACCCCGTCTCGATGCCGCCCGCGGCCTTCTTGATCGCTGCACCCCGGTCCCTAGTGCAGTCCCCACCGCCCGCGCACGCGCTTCTCGATGTTGCCGAACACCACCTTGTCGGCCACGAGCCCGATGGTGATGATCACCAGGATCACCGCCACCACTTGCGCCATGTCGTTCAACTCGCGCCCCATGTTGAGCAGGTTTCCCAGCCCGGGTAGCGTGTAGAGCAGTTCCCCCGCCATCAGCGACCGCCACGCGAACGCCCAACCCATCTTCATCCCGGTCACGATCGACGGCAGCGCCGCAGGAAAAATGACCGCCGTGTACAGACGCGGACCCACCGCGCCGAGATTCCGGGCGGCGCGAAGGTAGACGGGCGGGGTGTTGCGCACGCCGTCCTCGGTCGACTGCGCGATCGACATGACCGCGCCCATGATCACCACGAACAGGATTGCGTGCTCGTTGAGTCCGAACCACAGGATCGCAAGCGGCAGCCAGCAGATGCTGGGGAGGGCCTGGAGTCCCATCACCAGGAGCCCCACCGTGTCTTTGAGCCAGCGAATCTGGGCCATCAGCATGCCCAGCACGAGGCCGCCTGCCAGCGCGATCGCGTAGCCCTGCACGAGGCGCCAGACGCTCCCCGCCACGCCGATCGGGTACGACCGATCGGCGAAGCCGTGCACCATCGCCGCCAGCACTCTGGACGCGGACGGGAACAGGTAGTCCGGCCAAAGCTGCGCGCGGGCGAGGAGCTCCCACGCCGCGATCAC
>Ga0137333_1000449_pt1 | contig 10778 bp, 12 predicted proteins | sample EasRivERMLT231_2_FD_102286 | JGI IMG/M metagenome (GOLD analysis project Ga0137333, IMG submission 102286) | Soil microbial communities from meander-bound floodplain in the East River, Colorado, USA - East River MetaG ERMLT231_2 | ecosystem: Environmental > Terrestrial > Soil > Floodplain ... | reverse complement strand
CTGCCATTCCTTTTCTACCCTCCCAGCTGGCCAACTTTGCTTGTTGGCTTCGGCGTTCGTAAACAAATGATCGGTCAAGCTGATCTTTTTGCTCTCGCCATTGTTGGGGTCCTGTTTCCTTTTCCTGCCGTGATCATGTCTCTGTTTGGCTTCGAGGCGTGGCGCAGGTGGTGGGTTCGTCGTGGGAATTGCGGACTCATCCCAGCATTGCCCGGACTTTTTCTCGGCTTGGCGGCATACAGCCTGGTTCAACTCGTCTGGTCTCACTACTTTGTTTAGGAGTCTTCGCGTCGGTCGAGGGACCACCCCCCTTACACAGCATGTAAGATACGGATGTCAACTGACCCCACACCCACAGGCGGAGGCTTGTAGGTCGAACCTACGATAGGCTGGTTGACAACAGCCCGCCAGCATCAGCTATACCAACGCTGGCAAGGTACTTTACAGCAATATTACGACTGCCGTTGAGATCGGCGTTGAGTTCAAAACCGCAATTCCGGCACTTGAAACGAGATTGAGATTGGCGATTCGAACGATGAATATGACCACAACGAGAACAGCGCTGAGAAGTATGGTGTGGATCAATATCAACGACCACACAACCCCACTCTTCCGCCTTGTAGATAAGCAAGTCACGCAGGCGGTTGAATGTCCACTGATGCATGGCACGTCTTTGTTTCTTTCCATTCTGTTTCGTTGTGTTTCGGATTTCCCTCAAGTTCTCAATCACGATCGTAGTACCAGGAGCAACACTTTGAACCAACTGCCGACTGACAACATGGTCGCAATCCAAGCGAAACCGAGAGACCTTGTGCGAGAGTTTCTTCAGATGTCTCTTCGCACTATCGCTGCCTTTGCTTTGAAGCGCACGCTTCAATCGGAAGTACCTACGTTCCGTAGCTTTCGAGGAACGTTTCCCAAAAAATCTATTGTTCGATGCAACAGCTGGACGGGTGATCCCGAAGTCCACGCCGACAACTTCCCCGTTAGGAATGAACTCCGCATCAGGCAAAGTCACGACCAAATGCAACCAGAACCTGCCTTTTCGGAAGATCAGGTCAGCACTGTCATATTCGATACTTTGCGCAAGCAATCGTCTTGCATAAGGATACAGGTACAAACCAATAATCATCCGTCCTGCGACCGTTGTCAGCGAGACACTCGTTCCTCGGATGGCATAGGCGTGATGCTCATAACGAACGGTTTGAAGGCTACTTTGTGGGCATTGAACTGGTTTGAAGGTTGGAGCAGGTTTTGCACGAGCGAGAGCCTTTGCAACCTTTTTAGGAAAGTCTCTTTCCTTTTTGATCTTCCAAGTGAAAGCCGACTTGAGAGCTTCGGCTGCTTTCGACCTAGCGGAGATCACCAATTGAGAGTTCAGTTGTGGGTAGGCTTTTCGCAATGGGTAGTAGGTGGCTTTATGCAACTCAACTCCATTCTTTTCCCCGTGTTCCCACCCATGAGCCGCCACTGCATTGAAACATTCCGTATATTGCTGAATGGTTTCAAGCAACACGTCGTATTGTTCAGCGGTTGGCAGCAGTGGAAAGCGGATGGTTCGTTGCACGACAATAATTTTAGCACAAATATTCTAAAAAGGAGACGGTCTCATCCCCACGCGTGAACGCTGGGATTTACGATTGACGGGTTTCTCAATGGCACGCATTGGCTCTACAGGGATCCCAAATCCCTATCACTTCTTTGGCACATTCGCCGGGGTTCCCTTCTGGGGTGGGGGATTGACCCTTTTATGTGCCGCACCTGGCATTGGGAAAACGAGCTGGATGCTGCGCATGTTGCTAGAGGCCGCGGCTCAGCGTGTGCCTGCCGCCTTGGGTTGCTATGAGCACACAGAGGATGAATTGAAATATCGCCTCAGCAAGCAGGCACAAGCAAAGATTGGTAATGCTCATGGGCCTGCCGGGGTTGTGGATGTTGAGGATGTACTCGCTCAAAGTGCCGAAGGTGTACTACTGGCTTTGAATGATAAGGCTGACACCATTCGTTCCCTGGAAGAAGCGTTGATCAAGCTCTATGGATTTCCTGAAAAGGGTGATGCTCTTGTGTTGGTTGATTATCTCAACCGCGTACCGGTTGTGGGTCTTACGGGAGTTCAGCCCATTGAAACCCGAAGTGGTGATGCGGCCATTGAGATACGTGAAATGGCAAAGAGGCATAACTGGGCGGTTCTTGCTGCGGCAGCGCTAAAGACATCGAGCTTTTCCAAAGACCCGGAAACGTTTGACCTTGAGGATCTTCTTGGTGATGAGCGCGTGCCGTACACAGCAGACCGTGTTTACTTGATGTCCAGAGATACGGCGATTGCTAAAGAGTGTGGTTGTGTCGATCTCAAGGCTCACAGCATGAAAGATCGTACAGGTCCAATTAGAAGGCTAAAGATGCAATTTTGGGGTGAACGGTTTTATCCAGTTCTCGAGAGTGAAAAATATCTTCATGATGCGGTTGAGGTAAGGGTATGAGTGATGCAGGTGGCGTTCTTTTAGTAATCTTTCAACACGCCTGGACCACCCTGGCCGCGCTGACCATCATTGTCGCTATGCTGGGCGGTTTGGCTCAAGTAATGAAATTAGCAGGCGGTCAAATGATTGGTTCGTCAATGTGGGTGGGTGAAGCAATCGCCGGCATTGTTGGCGTTGTGATCATTGCCCTGGTTGGTTTTCTGGCTGTTCCTGCAATCGTTCGGTCTGTCACTTCCAATAATGCGGTTTTGGGGTGCGGTCCGATTGCTGAGATTGGTCAATTCTCCGCGCTGTTGATCGGCGGCATTGGATCTCTGCGTATGTTGAAATCGGTTTTTATTGCTGTCGCCAGCGCGTCGATCGGCGCGAGTGGCGGCGTTTCAACTGCGCTGACCGAAGTCGCCGAGGTCATTTTTGGAATGTTGTTGATCACCGTTGCGGCTCCTGTCGCTGCGGCATTTTTCGGTGCCTGCTAGGGTGCTGACATATCATCATCGATAAGGAGAATGTATGGGTGTATTTCAAACAGTCTATGACAACATAGCACGCCTCGCGGGGGATGCATGGGGCTTCATGGTCGGGCTGCTGATCATCGTCGCGATGCTCGGTGGTCTTTACTATACCTTGCAGGGTGGTGCAGGTATGGCTTTCGGTGGAAGCAAGATGGCTGGCATGGCGATCATCGGTATCGTGAGCCTGGTCGTCCTGGTTCTGGTCGCTTTCCTGATTTTGCCCGAACTTGGAGATGTGTTGAAGAACAACACTCCTAAAGTTCCCTGGGATATGGGTACGGGGAGTTTCTTCATCCCCTTGAATCTACTCAGGTTCAGGCGTAAATCAATCCCATAAATAAAAGGTGGCTGGAATGTTTAACGATCGTGATCTTTCAATTCTTGGTGCAGGCGCTGTTGCAGCGATTTTATGTTTGATGCTCCCATGGACATTCGCCGTGAAAGTTGCCGTAGCTGTGGTGGTCCTCGTCATTGCGATGGCTCTTGCTTTTTCTCGCATGGGCGCTGACAGACTCACGCTGGAACAGTACTTGAAACGCCAGCTCGTTTTCAGATTCCAGCCTCGTAAATATAGCTATTTCCAAAAAGAAAAAGTTCCTGCAAGAGGCGCACCGGCAGTTGTTACGCAGCGACACGCGGCCGCTCATCCTTCTTTCGGTCCTCTCACACTTGATTTCACCGAAAAAGGATTGTATTGGCTGATGACTGTATGGCTGATCGTCATTAGCGCTTATGTATTGTATTGGGCACATTTTTTGGGCGGGTTGGATCAAGCTGCCTTTTGGATTAAGCATAGCTTTAAATTTAAATAGGAAGAGGTTTGAATGGAGTTCATATTTGCATTGATCGCAGCTTTGTCTCTCAGCTCGATTCCTTTAATTCTCGGATGGAGACGAACAGCTGGTGAAGAACAGACAGCGCGTGTACTTGGCATCGCCGCTCGAGGAAAGAAGTTTGACCCTGAAAAATTTGCATTGCAAACTGGAACAGGGTTAACGTTCAACCAGATTGCCATTGGCTTTGGAGCGTGGGTTGGTGGAAGCTTCTTCGCAGGGATGGCTTTGGGCTTTTTTGCTTCCCTCTTGTTTGCTATTGCCGGTGGGCTTCTATATGCGGGAACTCTCGCAGATCGCCGCCAGGCATTTACCCTGTCACAAGCCAAAGATATTTTGCGTGGGCTTCAGGTTGTTGAAACCCTCTTGACCCAAGGTAAAACCCTGTTCGACTCTTGGACAGAGGCAGCGCATTCCGTTGGTCCCGATGGTCAGGTTGTCCTCGTCGATCTGGTCACTCGTTTACGTGCCTGTCCCTCAGGTGAGGAGGGAACGGCGGTGCGACAATGGGCAGATGGTTGGTCAAACCCTGCGGTTGATATCGTTGCTACGGTTCTGTACAGTCACTATACCCTGTCGATTGACGTTGTGCCGATGATCGTGAGCTTGCGAGATACATTGGCGGCTGTTGTGGAAATTTTGTCGCGGGCGCGGGCAGCCGCCAAGGGTATTGAGTGGCAGGCGAAGTTCCTGGCTGTCTTCCCGCCCCTCGTCCTGATCACGGTTGGTTTGACAACGCCAGAAGCCGGAAAGATCTACGCGCGAAATCCGTTGTATTTGTTCCCAGTTTTGATCGGTTCTGCGGTGTCATACTGGTTGTCCATGAATATGGTTCGAAATGGTTTGTCCATCGAGTCTTCGATGGGACTCCAAAGCGAGGGTTCTATTCCTGTTGAAAAGATGGGTCAAATCGACGCCATTACCCCATGAAAGCTTTCGCCGGCTTCACCGCTTTTCTCATCGGAATGTTATGTGTCGGCGCTCTCTGTTTTATTGGTGCTTATGTGGTCGTCGTAGATCAAACCATTCCTCAGCTGCCTGGCTGGGCTCAAGAGCCAGTTGAGGAATGGATGCTTGATATTCCGCAAGACTCAGAAGCACTCGATCTGGATAATGATGGCGTGCCCGATTCGCGCGATCATAGTGGCGGCGATAACGGGAATGATGGGGGCGGTAGCGGTGGAGGTGGCTCTGTTCCGGCGTTGCCCGGCCCAACAGAATGGGGCGACTACGTTGGTCCGAATGGTATTCCCAGTGGATTGCCGTTTATCGGACCGGTTCAAAAATGGGGTGTGTTGTACGACGCTCCCTTGCATGGTTGCGGGTTCAAAGATCCACACTATAAAAACCATACAGGATTTGATTTCCCTGTAAACACGGGCACGCCCTTATATGCAACAATGGGCGGGCAGGTGATATGGACGGAATATACAAAAGGTGGGTGGGGTCGTTTGCTTATTATCCAGAATGGTGATTATCAGATCTGGTACGCCCACATGACAGAATTTGATGTGCAAGAAGGTGATATCGTCGAGCCTGGTCAGTTTGTCGGCACGAGCGGCGGAGATCGCGAAAATGACGACCAGGCGGGAAATAGCTCAGGTGCCCATTTGCATTACGGCATAAAGAAGAGGACGGGACCTGATGCCTATGTTTGGATCGATCCAGCCGATTACTTTGACATCACCAGTTTGACTCCCTGGGGATGTTCCGAATAGGTGCAGTTATGGCTACTCGTGTTGGTTCCGCTGTCTTTGAAGATCATATTTCCATGGAAGTGTGGCCGGGTTCGTGGACGGACACTTTTGTTTTCCCAGTCAGGCATGACGCAGCTCTACCTCCCTGGGATTATGCCGAAGTGGTGAAAACAACGATACCGGTTCTCAAAAAGCTCCGCAAAGGTGTGGCGTCTCTTTGGGTTCCTGTAATGGCTCCGGGGACATGGTACTTTGAAGAAGTGAAATACGCTTTGCGGAATCCTACGATCCCTGTGGCTGTTACCAATGGTAAAGAACGACTGCCTCGTACGATTGATTTTTCTGTGATACCTGGCATCAGAGAAGTAGTATCTCCCCCTGGTCTGCCTGCCGACGAATTACCTACTTCCAACTTGAACGAACGAACCGTACGTTGTTTGCTTGCTTTGGCGCGACTAAGCGTTGCTTACACAAACGAAATAGCGCGCTACTGTTTGATAAATGAAGCATATTGTCTAGAGTCTCTTCGAGAGTTGGAAAGCCTCAGATATATAGAACATTGCGATGATCCCTTTATTGATTTTCATCTTATGACTGCCAGGCAAAAAGCAAGTATGGGGAATGTAAAAGATAAGGATAGTAGACCCTATTGGAGAATTAGGCGCCCCGGAGTGTCTGCGGCACTGAGGCAGTGGGGTGTTCCCGCTGGAGTGCCTTTTGACTTTCGTTTAGAGAGAAATAAACTATTGGATAGTCCGCACAGGCGCAGATCGCGACAGTGGCCCACATGGGTAAAAAAAGCTTTGCCTCATGCCAACATATATGCAGGCTGGAGTGAGGTCAGTATTCCTGGAGCAAGAGCGAATCCCGACTCTTTAGCCTGGGGAGATATAAACGGTGTGGAAACATTGTTTTGGATGGAAGTAGAAAGCGGTAAATCTTCCAGGCAACTTATCTTGGATAAGACTATAACTCGCTGGCGAAAAGCTATTATCTATGCTAACTACGTGGGTGTTCACTTGGTCTTTGTTTTTCTGGGTATGCCTTGGGTGAGAAATGCCGCGCGTTTGGCTTTTATGGATGTTCCAAAGTCGTGTGCTGTTGTTGTTGCTGACTGGTCCAAAGAAAAATTTGGGCAATTACCGTACCCAAAATGGGGCGAAGTAGTATTTGAATAAGGAAAAACCATTTTAGGAAAGGATATGACGCCTATGTTGCGATCAAAGTTTGCAAACTCTTTCATTCTTACACTAATAACTTTTGTGTTCGGCACTGCTTGTCTGGCTGTCGGATTTCCTGTGCCGTCTACTATATCTACGCCGGTTCCTACAGTAGCACCCGATCACGGTCCGTTGATCCTTCAATGGTCGGACAAGATAACCATGCTGGTAGAGGAGTTTGAGACGCTGCTCGGTCTGGCTCTTGCCAGTAAAGAACAGGCGTTGGATTTGAGAAAAGCTCAAGACCCCATCATAGGCATGGACGGCGGTTTTAGTACTCTTCCATACCGTGGTAGTTTCTGCTTCTTTTCTGCCATAGGGACAGTATAGAGAAGCTCGTGCGAATTGTCAGTAGGGGAGTTAGACGTAGGTTAGCAATGAAATTCGGACTGTAACGGGATTAATCTTCTGAAGAGAGGATTTCACTATATACTGGAAGTCTCGAGGCAATACATTATGAAAACCTTCCGAATTGTGCTTGGCATACTCGCCATTATCCCTGTAGCTCTACTGGCAGATAAACTTTTCTTTCACCCCACTGAATATGACGAAGATTCAATTAGAACGATGGCTTTTCTGGTATTTGGCGTTCCTATTATGACATTTAACTTTTGGGTGTGGGTATATCCTGAAATCATTGAGTTTTACTTTTCAGGGAAGGATAAACAGCCACAGTAATGGTCTTGCGCACTAGAGATTTTGGCTTTATGCTTGTGGCCTCGGCTTTAGAATAGTGAGATTCGACATATTGGGACTAGGAATCATTCAGCCTGCAAAGAAGAATAGCAGAACAGACACAAGTGAAATAGCAGCTACCACGCATGGGTCTTGATGAAATCTGTCAGGTCTGGTGATTTTGGATTTGCTGTTGAGCATGATCAATGTCAGTGTGCAGACGGTGGATTTGGTCAACGGACTGCCGAAACTGAAGTTTGAGTAGTAAAAGAGAGGAGACATCTATGGCTACTCTGAAAAGCATGATATATGAAAGCATTGAGAAAGTTAAGTCCCATCCAAGCTTTACCGAGTGGTGTAAATCTCAGAAACTCGGGGAGGAAGATTTTGTTGCGATTAACAATTCTTTCGTTTTTCGAAACGTAGATACAACGAAGGCAGAGTCTTATATAGTAATCAAGCAAGGAAAAGAAAAGCTCCAAAAGGAACCATCTATTGCTTATAACTTAAATCTAAAAAACGATTTTTCCTTTTTCTCTTCAAAACATAAAAGCCTACCTGCTTTAAAGCCGATTGAAGAGGCAATCGAAGAGCAAATAAGTCGCCTTGGACAAGTAGTTTTTCTTCTTGTTGGAAATATTGAAGACAATATTGTTTTGGAAGATAATTTCGCAAAAGTAGGATTCAAAACCATTACATGGAATCCCGCAAGTAAGGGCTTACTTGAAATCTCAGGAACAAATATTGAAATCAAGCATCCTTATGATGAACCTGCACTATGGAAAAAGTTCGTTTCTAAGTGCAAAAATAATAATATAGAGATTGATGAGGACTCTATCAAAATAGACTTTGGCATTGTTTTGGATAAACTTCAAGATAGGGCGGAAGCCAATTTAGTTTTGCCAACTGCTACATCAAAAGGAGGACAAGGAATTACCGACTCAATAATTGAAGCACTAAGAGAAAGAAGAGATGATTATGTCAAAGCAGTGACAAAATGCGAGGGCAAACCTGAAAAAGACAGAGATGCATTTAATGAGGTATTAAGAATTTCCTACAATTTTTCGAACGATGTAATACCACTATTGAAATTAATTATTAGTATCTGCGACTTAAAACCGATTATTCTTTGGGCGGCAATTGGAGAGCATTTCGCCCTTTCAGAAGCATTTAGGGCGTTGCCCTGGACTCGCTCGAAAAACAAAGCGTCCCTAAAAAATTACATTGCCACAGTTGGAGATGCTAGAAACAGTGTTTTTCATAATTTGTTTCCAATCCAGAAGACGCTGAGGTTTTCACTGCCAAGTGAAGCGTTTCAGGATGTCGAAATGCTCATCTTTTCGGAATACACATCAAAAGGTAATAAACTTACATATCAGGACAAAGATTTGATTAACTTGTTTCTGGAGTTTACAAGAGCACGCCAGAGACAAGTCCCTTCAGAGTTCTGGAAAAAGAATGTTGATGTGATGGATAAAGTGATAGACTTGTTTGATGCTACCAACAAGGTTTTGAAAGAGTTGTATAAAGTTACCAGAGCAAAATAGTAATATTGGGAAAGTATATTGTGTCCGAATATCTTGGTTTGTTGTTGAGTGTTATCAATGTCAGTGTGCAGACGATGGATTTGGTCAGTCAACTGCCGAGGTTGAAGTTTGAGTAGGTGAAGGCGGTGTTCTTTGAAGACTACTAGCGAAGAATTGCTTATCCAAATACGTAACCAAATTGCTGCTTATCAGCTGAACGTCAAAAGTGACAATAAAGCACATCGATATAATATTAATGACCGCGCTGAATCTTTTACCATTCCATTATTCAAGCTTCTTTTTAAGTGGAATGGGTTGGAGGATTTAAACAAGAAAGACGCTAACTTTCCTGGCATAGACCTTGGTGACTTCGACAATCGTATTGCAATTCAGGTAACTTCTGACACATCCCTAGAAAAGGTGAAAAGCACCGCTCATCAATACATAGAAAGAGAATACTACAATCAGTTTAATAGATTGATAATTTTCATGATTCAAGAAAAGCAATCAAGCTATAGCCAGCAATCAATCGATGCTATATGCAATAATAAATTCAACTTCAATGCGAAGGATGATATTTATGACCTAAGCCATCTGCTGCAATTTGCCAAGTCGCTATCTCTTGATGAACTAGAAAAGATTCTAAAACTATTTCAAGATGAGACTGGGTTCGTTGAAAATCAGCCTGTCAATCAAAAGCCAATATCTAAAAATTCACTTTTTTCAGCCCCAACAGACCCTCCATTTGAAATTGGTATATTAAACTTATTAGAAATTGGTTTTCCCGAAACACTTTTTATAGCCGAATGGAATTTTACGAAAAAACAGTTAGGTACACGCCTTAGAAATGACAGAAAATTAATACAAGAAGCATTAGAGCAAAAGAATCTTAAATTTGCAGCAGATTGGGTAACTAATGAAAAACAAATCATTACCTTTCACGATTTAGGCGATGAATTAATTCCATTGGCTAAGATTGTTGATCAAGGAACAGTTACAGAATTAGGAACACAAGAGTTTTATGAAAATCCAGTATATAGAAATAAATTCGTAGAGTTGTTGCAGAGGTGTCTTCAACGGAAGCTTTATAAGCTGGGAATACAGTGGCAGAATGAGGAGAAGGAGTACATTTTTGTTCCCGTTAATGAGCAAGATGCTATAAGGGAAATTCGCTGGAAAGGTGAAAAAGCTGACACAAGGACTGTATATAAAAAAATTCCTGATTTAAAGGACAAAACAAAAACTTATTGCCACGAACATTTTTCATTTCAATCAAGATTTTATGAATTTGATCTATCTTGGTATTTAGCAATTACACCCGATTGGTTTTATAGCTCTGACGGATACAAGCGTGCTTGGTATGCAATTGAAGAGAAGCGCAAATACAAAAAACTTGTCGAAGCAAATCAGAATGTTTCAACACATGTGAGATTTATACATTCTTTCATCTCGACTAATAACCCACAAGACAATCATCAGATCGATATGTTTGCTGCCTCAAACTCTACCCCCCATACTTATGATTTTCTGTGGATTAAAAGTCTACAAGAAATTGGTCATTTGCCTAGATTGCATGACGCAGACTGGAGACCTGTTTCTAACAATTATGAATCTAGCGACCTTGGAATGACAGTTTCACAAGATTCAGAGGATGTTTAGTAATGGAATTTGTCTATATCCCAGAGCCTCTATTAGATTTTGCAAATGGTGACCACATTTGCCCGCGTGCGGGAATTGCAGAACACTCTACCTACGATGCAAACAATCAACCCAGGAGAGATAATATTTATTTAGGAGCAATTGGAACTAACAAAAATATAGAATCTTTGAAGCTT
>Ga0137333_1000448_pt1 | contig 10783 bp, 9 predicted proteins | sample EasRivERMLT231_2_FD_102286 | JGI IMG/M metagenome (GOLD analysis project Ga0137333, IMG submission 102286) | Soil microbial communities from meander-bound floodplain in the East River, Colorado, USA - East River MetaG ERMLT231_2 | ecosystem: Environmental > Terrestrial > Soil > Floodplain ... | reverse complement strand
GTCGTATCAACTACCAGGCTCGCGCTGGGGGACGCAAAATCAGATTTCGTTATCACAGCCCTATACACATTGTTCGAGGAGAAGCTAGATGATATAGAACAAATCATTGCAAGCAACCCCGCCTTCGTCACGGCATTGCAACTCAGTCGTCCGGACTGGAAACCAAATTAATTCTCAAAGGAACTAACAATGAACTTTCAAAAACTCAAAGGCACTGGCATAAACCTCGGTGTAATCATTATTTCGATTGTCGTGTTCTTCGTCGCCCTCTTTGTGGTTATGGGTTTGGCAAACGCACAAAAGCCCGACACAATGGATATCCTCGCCGCGGCGCAGGACCTGAGCGTGGGTCACGTATTGACCTCTCAAGATCTCGTTGTAAAGACCGTGTTCGTCGATGACAACACAGCTCTCTACATCCCCGCTAACGAAGAAGGAACTGTATCCCTGCTAAACGGGATTGTTGTCGTGCCCGTGTTTGTGGGTCAGCCCATCATGCGTACTTCTGTTGTGGCTGAAGCTGCGGGAAGTGAACGTCTCTCCGCTGCTCTGGTCAATTATCCCGCTGGCGGCAGCTTATTCCCACTGCCTTTGGACTTCGCTAACGTAGTCGCTCCCAGTGTTGACTCTTTCATGCCCGGCGATCTTGTGAACATCACAGTGGTCATCAGCTCGCGCCCACAACCGCCAGTAACTCCAACGGTCATGCCTGAATTTATCACCGGCAGCGAACCCTATGTCCCTGTTGCTCCACAGGTTATTGCAACCAACATCCCAATGGAAACCGATATGGATAAAGCAAAAGCTTTGCTCTATCCCCCAATGGCAAAAGATTTATTTCCTGAAGGTGTTCGTGTGATTGAAGTGCAAGGTGGCACGCAGAAGGTAGATGCCGATGCCCAGACATCCGATACAGTGGATCCTGCGGCTGGTTACGTGGACTTCAATCAACCAAAAGTTTTGATTCTTCTTATCCCTGACAAGAAGCGTGAAGAATTATCCCTTGCTCTCCAGGAGGGCGACGCGCTCATTGTCACACTTTTGTCGAGCGGCAACGATGCGCCAACCGAAGGATTCTCTTACTGGGATTACGAAGAATGGATGAAAGCGCAGCGCGAACAGGCTATGAAAGATGCCTTGAGTACACTCACCGCCGTCCCTGCTAACCCGCCAGCGTTGCCAACAGCAACTCCAACCGCTATTCCAGCAACACCCGTTCAATAACAAGGAAGATCTCAATGAACATCATGTTAGTAGGAGCGGGTTCGGTAACAGCAGGCCTTGTCCAGAAACTTATGGAGCAAGGTCATACGATATCCGCAATGCTTGGACAATTGACTCCAAGCCAGCTCGAAATTCACAACTACAGTGGTGTGGTGGTTGTCTCGCCCGAGACCACCACCTCCACCGAAACACTGACCAAAGCCGCCGAACTTGGCAAACTTATTTATGTAATCGCCGGTGCAAGCGACAGCATTTCAGGATGGGCGGCAACAACAAGAGTCCCGACATTTGCATATCCTCCCTCACAAACAGATGTTGATAACCTGCTGACGGAACTTCGTCGCGGTGACGCAGGGACCACAAGAGCAGATGATCAATATCGGCGCGTAGTCCTGGGCGGCGATGTTGCGGCGCGCATTACATCAAATATGGTTGCAAGGAAAATTGCTGTAACTTCTCCCAAAGGGGGAGTAGGCAAAACTACGATCGCTGTCAATCTCGCACTGTTATATGCACTGTCAGGCTACAGCACGTTCCTCGTCGATGCCGATGGGAATGGCGGCACGATGTCTTATCTCACAAAGTTGGATGGCACTATCAACAAATATCGCTCCTCTGTGATTAATCTTTTGCGCCGCCAAACACCTACTCCCGCGATGGGAGTGCAAAACGTTATGGTGGCCGCCGGTGGTGCCTACTTCGACGCCTTTACGCCCATCTCTTCATTGCCAACATTGAAAGTTTTGCCAGGACTTATTGAGGTAAATGATCTCGCGGATCCTTCAATGAGTAATGAGCAAAAAGTCAATGAAGTCATGGCGGGTTTGTACGATGCCGGCGTCTCATCAAATGGCATTGTCATTATGGATGTTGGTATCAATCCGTCCCATCCAATTCACCGGGCAGCTCTCCGTAATGCGGAAGTGATATCTATCGTGGCAACTCCGGAAGCCAGTGACCTCGGTGCCGTGACCAAGTGGGTGGAAAACCTAATTGCAGCCCTGAGAACAACATCTAACAAAGAAGCGGCAATGCAGTTTGTGTGGCAGCGTGTCAAACTTTGCTACAACAAGGTCGATGGTAAAGAGTTCAAAAGTACCCACAATCTTTTGCTGAGAACCCTCGAGTCTAGGGGTCTTAATCTGCAGTTGGTGGCAAATGGCGTACTTCCCTACACAGATCGCAAGTTGGCAAGAATCGCAGTCAACTCGGATCGCATCGAAGATAACCTGGTCTGGAGATACAAGCGCGAGAAGTGTGAGGAGATCGGTGACTTTACCGAAGCACTTATAGACTACGCGGCTCAATTCGCCCCGAATATTCGCGAGACTGCGGCAGCTGCAGGCATTGTCCCTGGGGCCGCTCCACAGCGAAAGAAAAGCATCTTCAGTTTTGGAAAGAATTAAGCCATGTTCCCAGATCTCACGCAAAACGCGGTGCCTTTCGCTCCTGACAACACGATCAATAGTGGCCGTGAGGCTCATTGGATTGCAGAACTTTCCAGAATAGCCCAGGAACGCAAAGCAACTGCCGCTGCAACAAAAACACTGACACCGACAGAAACCGAGGAGATGGCGCGGCAGGTATATGCCGACATTGCCCCTAAAGCGTTCAACGAAGGCATCGACCTCTCTCCACGCAAGAATGAATTGGTTTTGCGATTGATCGGCGAACTCTCCGGTCTGGGGCAACTTCTCGAACTCATCGCATCGCCCGAAGTGGAAGACATCGCTGTAAACATGGGGCACATCTATGTGTATAAGACAAAAGAAGGTTGGGTGTATGTAGGTCCCGCGACATCCAATATAGGGAGCGGCTTGCGTGTGTTGATTGACCGCGCCGGACAGCGTGCTCCTACACCTGAATATCCAATTGCCGATGCCATGCTGCAAGTTATGGTTCCTGGTCCGGATGGGGAGGTGATTCGCAAAGGCGTCCGTATCAACTTCATTATGCCCCCGGCGTGCCCATACGGAGAAATCATTACCTTGCGTATCGCATCCTATCGGCGACCTGGCGCTATCAGGCAAGGAGAAAGTCTTTCTGTGTTGTGTGAACGAAGACTGCCTCCTGTGAAGCGACCAGATTTCAGCGCGATCAATCTGCCTGTGGGTAATGGTGTGCTTTCGCCGCAAGCAGCAAACTACCTGCTAGCCGTCATGGTTCATGGTGGGACGCTGATCATCTCCGGAGCGACTGGTTCCGGCAAAACATTCATCGCCCAAAAGATCCTTCAGGAGATGCTAACGTATTTCCCGCCTGGCGCAATCCGCTTGTTCATCGTCGAAGACTCAAACGAAATTGTTTTGAATGGCTGGGACGGTAGTACGTCAACGGATGCGCAGAACATAGTTTATACAGTCACGCGTCCGGAGGCGAAAGGTGGACCTCCACCCATCACAACCTATGATTTGATTCGTGCCGCTCTGCGTTCCAGACCCCACGGCGTAGTGATCGGCGAAGCTCGAGGCGCTGAAGCGTGGGAATTGATCCGCGCGGCAGCCACAGGACACGGACATTCGGCGTTTACCATCCACGCGACCGGTGCGGAGCATGTCTGGCCGCGCTTCCTGCAGGTGGTTCGCTCACACCCAGACGCAACACTCCTCGGCGATTTCCAAATTGCTCAAAGCTTTGCTGAAGCAGTCACGGCAGTTGTCCATGTAGAACGAAGCGGCACACACGGTCAGGTTGTGCGCGAGATCGCAGAGGTCTATCCAGTGGTCGAGCAAGTAGCCGCGCGTCCCGCTTTCAACTTCTTATTCAAATTCGATAGAGAGAAGAACGCATTGGTCTCTACTGGTAACAGACCTTCACGCATGGGCTTTAGAGCAAACGAGTTAGGTTTACCAGATAGTTATTTTGAACGAGGCAGATCATGAACGGACAAAAGCCAGCTTCAACAACAGAACAGGAAGAAATTGGGTTTACTCAGTCCTTTGTTCTCGCACGAGGATTTGTGCAAGTGGATGGTTTTGATGCCCTTATTGGTCACGATGGCAAGAAAAGAGTCTTTGCACAGATGACTGCCGACCCGGATCGCCCGGAGGTTCGTCCAGAGGCCGCGTATCTGCAAATGCTCAACTCGATGCAACCCAGCTGGACATTACGGATCCTGCAAATCTTCTGGCCGGACTCATTGCCGCGGCAGAAGTTCTATGACCTGGTTGAGACATGGCCCGAACCTAAGACCGAGGGCTTATCCATTTTGATGGATGGTCTCAAGCTGGCTATTCAGCAACAAGGAATCCCATACACAAGAAAGACAATTATCGAGTTTGTCCACATGGGCCCAGAATGTAGTCCATGGTGGCAAAGTGTTCCTGAAATGTGCGCGGTGTATGGTGTTCAACTGAAATATCTGCCCCAAGAAGAAGTGGAAGCATTGGCTCACTGGATACTCAATCCCTGTCTGTCTTTATAAAGAGGCGCTGTGTTTAAACGAAGTCAACCATCCCAACCACAACAAGACGATGCCAAGGCAGCCGAATATGTCTCAAGAGTAGCTCCTGCGGCACTCGCGCTCGATCAAGACCACATTCGCTTTCCCGCAGCGGTCCTCCTTCCGATTACAGCAAGAGCGGCCGGTTTGCCTGGTTCCAGTGAACGTCCATGGTCACGCATGAGTTACAGCGTATTCTATGGCGGGACACCAACAATGTATTCGATCTCGCTTCGCAGAGAACTTGCAGACGCAATGAAAAGCTCGATACGCGCGCGCAGGACACTTTCGGAAGGTTTGCTGATGGCTCTAGCCACAAAGACAGGTAGACGTCCATCCATGGCTGAAACATCACAAAACCAAAATATGGACCAAGCAGAGTCTTTGCTTGCCCTTGGAAAGCCTATCTTCAGAGCCACATTACTCGCGGCTCTCTTTGCAGAACCGGATAACTATGACCAGGCTGAGCGTGCACGCAAGCTTATGGAAACTGCACTACGAGCGCGCGGCATGCAGGCACAACGATTGATCTACGTGGCTGAGCGCGCGCTGCACTATCTCCAGCCGGGTGGCAATCTTTTCCCAGAAATGGATGAACCGATTGTCTTTCCAGAAGAAGCTTTGCCACTTCTACCGCCACCCACGCGCCAGGTATTCCCTGCAGACGACTCTGTATTTATAGGCACACACACCATAGAGGGACGTGATGTTTATTTCTCGACGACAAAGGGATTGGACCCGACACTTGCCCCGCCTCCGCACGCGATCAATTTGCTTTTGGGCGAAATGGGATCTGGCAAAACAACCCTCGTGCGTTGGATGATGCTCCAGCGTTTATTACAGGGGCGCACAGTTCTATCTATTGATCCGGAAGGCGAGAACAATTCGCTTTGTGAGGCAGTTGGCGGGAAGGTTGTCCCTGCCGGCATTCCTGCCGACAAAGATATGTGTTTGCTTCATCCATTACAGGCAGACAATCCATCTGACATGCTTTTGGCGGTGCGATTCATTATGACAATTCTCGCCGGCGAATCGGCAATGACTCCCAGCGTTAACGCGGTACTGCATGAAGCTGTGCAGTCTCGATGGGAAAGATTTCCAGGCAACATGGGAATGGCAGATCTTCGAGACGCAATCGCTACGGTCAATTCACCCGACATCGCTATTCCTTTGGCTATTCTGAAAGAGTATCAAAACGGTGGTGTCAATGATGGTTTCTTTGACAGAAAGAATGCTCTGCTTTCGACAAAGCTTGAGCCTGGTCAGTGGTACAACTTTGACCTTTCCACGCTTCGAGAAGCAAATAAGAAAATCGTTCATGCTGTCCTTGCATGGTTTATTTACCACGTGGTCACAGTGGGCAAGCAACCAATGGACATCTACATCGACGAAGGCTGGCGTCTCCTTCGAAGCGGAGCGTTTGCAGATCTTCTCGACGAGCTGGGACGTCGCGCGCGCAAGCGTGGTATTGGCGTGTCTCTGGTCACCCATCTCCCCGGCGATCTCGCAAAGAATCCAACATCCCTCAGCATGGCATCCACAGCGTTTATCGGTCGCATGAGTCCAGATGAAGCAAAGGTTTTCTTCCGCTCGCTTGGTGTACCTGAGAGCGAAGCGGCCGCAAATGCCGAGCGTGTTTCCCTGCTACCTCCTCGAGTCTTTTTAGCAGCTCCATCAGGTGGGCGCGGCGCGCTATTCCCTGTAAATGTAACTATTCCTCCTGTCTGGATTGACTTCTGGAAGAAACTGGGCGCCACCACATTTGTCAGGTCACAGGAATGAGTATTCCCCAGACCTTTTGCCCTACCTGCGGCACTCCGTACGCCGACACACGGACTCAAGCGGAATATTTGAGCGGTGCCCTGCCTCCCTCTTGTCCTCTTTGTAATTCTGGTTGGGATGTCTGGGAGCTTCGCTTTGCTCCTATCCCTCTTGAAAAGAACCGCGCGCAAATTGCATCATGGCTTGGACAACTCCCGTTTCCATCAGCCATTGATCTTGCATGCACCGAGAAGGGTATTCGAATGCGTATGTTTACGCCGCCCGGGTCCGCAGATGGAGCAATACGTTCATGGGCTGCCATGACTCATCAGCAAACGCGATGGGTGAAACTGCCGGCGAGCGCAATCCCGCAATCAGAAATGAGATTTGCCCTTAAGGACACAACACATGTTCCCTCGGTATCTCTCACGGATAGGGGAGGGGATCCAATGCTGGCTGTCAGTGGATACCTAATGAATCATCGAGAGAAAAACGATAACGGCATTCGAATGTGGTTTACAGGCAAGGATCCTGAACTGCAAGCCAAGTTGCAGGCGCTTGTTTCTTACTCGTATGGCACGGAGTCGGGTGTTGGTGACTCATCACCCAATCCCTGGGGTATGCGCTTGACTATGCTGAGAGTGTTTGTAGCGATCGGCATCATCATCGCCGGTGTTTTTGCCGGAGCGACAACCGCAGGATGGATCAATCTCTTTGTCGGCATTATAGGCGCGCTGGCCGGGGCAATCCTAACACTCGTTGCTACGTTTGGCGTTCTCGATTGGATGAATTGGCGTTCGATTCCTAAGACAATCATCGAAGCGAAGATTGAAGACATCCTGCTCATGACCACCATTGTTTATTATGGCGACTCTGCACCCAACGGGTTATCTCTCCTGACGGGACACAACCAATGGATTCCAATGAGGCCAGAGGATAAAGAATGGCCGTTTATTCGTTCATGCCCGATCACTCTTTCGGCTACAGATATGGCCACCATGGTCGCGCCTCCGGAGATGGGCGAAACAAGTGGCGTGATGGCAAGAGAGGTTGTTCAGGAAATCCCTGCACCGCCGCCGTCCGAGCCGCTTTTAGAAGCGCCTTTCAAAGTGGGAACCAGCGTCGCCGACGATAAACCAGTTGGTATAGATCCCGATGCCCACGGCATTGCAACCGGGGGGAGTCGTTCGGGTAAAACATCAATTGCTTACTCAACTCTCGTTCAATTGATTCAAAGAGGTGATGACGCACCTGGGATTTTCCTCGTCGATCCACATTTATCCTTGGCAGATGGGATCCTCGAGGTAATTCACAACCTGCCTGCAGAACAGCGCGAAAAAGCAATTAAGCGTCTCCGCATTATTTCCCCCGATCAGCCGGAAGTCGTGCCGTTGAACCTGCTCACCATCAAAGATTTTTCGTGGGCAGGTAACGCTATTGTTCAAATTGGCCGTCGCATTTGGGATGATTACTGGGGACCTCGTATGCAAGCCGCACTCCTTGGACTTTTCCGTTTGGCCCATGCCTGGAACCAGGCGCAGGTCCAGCGCGCAGCTGAACTCGCACAATTACGGGCAAATCAACCTACTGATGATAGCGTGGTGATATCTCCAACCAGCGCATCTCAACCAGATACGCAAGCTCCCCAAAATGAAACGACTCAACTGGCAACCCAAGAGCCGGCGCAAGTAGCAACACAACTGTCATTGGACGATATTCCAGATCCATCAGAAACGGAAGCACAAGCGCCCATTTCTGATGAAAGAGATGCCGAACAAGAAGATTTGGATATTCTCCCGGACCCCTCAGAATTGGAAGCTCATGTGCAAGAAGCTGGAAGAATGGGATTAGATGAAAGTCCACAAATGCCGGGAATCTTGGGATTGCTTCATGTGGTGTTCTCAGCATACAACCAGAAGTGGCGACACATCGCAATGAATTACATTCAGGGCGCTGATCGCCTTGGTGTTCTCGCGCTCGATGCTCTCCTTGGGCAATTTGGTGCAGATGACAACAATAACAAAGGACAGGGCTGGATTACCGAAGTTGTATCGCCGATCTTGTCAAAAGTCATGGCACTAGAACTCTCTCCCTGGCTGTTCTCAGCACTACACCAAGACTCATTTGTAGATATGGAGCAATGGGTCAAGGATCGCTCATGGGTCATCATGCGCCTGCCAACTGGTCAAATAGGGCGAGAAAGCGCCCGGCTGATCGCCAGTGTTGTGTACAACGTGTTTGATGCAGCCTTTAGAAAGGCAACTTTCAAAAACCCGATCCCGTTTTATTTTGTTATCGACGAAGCTCAGGAAATTGGAACTGGCATGAGACTGGAAAGCATGCTGGCTGAAGGCGCAAAGTTTGGGGCAAGAATGTTTGTCTTGACTCAATCGCTTGCCATGATGAAAGACACAGAAAACATGGAGGCGCTTGTTCAGTCTCTACTTGCCAACACATCTACCCAGGCATTCTTTTCGCCAGATCCCGATGATGCTGACACCATTCGAGCAATTTTGAGCAGCTCCCATCGTTACGGCGATATCACCTTGGATCTGCCTACGCTTCAATGCTGGCTCCGCGCTCGTATCAAAGGACACTGGCAGCCGCCCACATTGGTACGTATCCCTCACGTTGGCACAAATAATCCTGATCACGTCCAGCAAGTTATTCGGGATGTCATTGCAGCTCATCCGGAAGATTACAAGCAAGTTGGTGATTGGGAAAAATCTGCGATCAAGGCGATCAAGCAAATGATCCCCGAATCTCAATGGAACCTGTTGAACCAAGTGATGACTCCAACTGAAGTTGAGCACATGTTCATTACCAAAACTCAGCAGGAAGCTCGCGACGAGAAGAAAATGCAAAACAGGATGCAAAGAGAAAAAGTGGCTGCCGCGGCGAGAGGTGAAGATCCAGGAGAAGTGCGCCGACCTGATCAGAACCAAACCAAACAAAAGACTGAACCTAAAGAACCTTTGACTGACGAACTCGCTCGCTTCGACGATTTCAACATAGACTACCCACAGGAATCACATCTCAGGCCATGAAACACACCTACATCCTACTCTCCCTGGTTGCCGTAATGGTTATTATTCCACTGGCAAAAATATCTGGTACGAAAGATACATCTACCCCGATCACGGCACCGGAAAAAACAACAGAAAAAATATTTGTTATTACAGACACATCCCTTGAGGAAGCAGCTCCCGCGGCATATTACAGCAAAAGCGACAACTCATGGTCTTTCTCTGCACAGGTGCTTGAAATTAAGGATGTTTCAATTTATGGGCGACCAGGCTCAATTGCCAGGATCGAATATGTGCATAGGGGAGTGGTGCGCGAGGCGTGGGCAGTCCTAAAAATAGACGATTATTCTTTCAGTGATAGCAGCAGTGATATTGCTGTGGGCGACCAGATTACCTTGCGAGTGTCCGGGAGCCATGTTTCATCCAAGGGGGTGGATTGGAGCGCGTGCGCTGCGAGCGACAAGTTTTGTCAACACGCCGGCTTTATTGAGGGAGGGTTCCCCACAAGTGAGGATTATGGCGGCTTGACCATTAGTCCGTCTAACATGCTTATTTATTCAGGTAGTGCAGAGGTTGACTGGATCAACGGAATGCTGGCATGGCGAATTATTTTAGAAGATTGATATCTAACAAGGACGTACGTGAGACTGTTGCCCTGGCACTCATAGGAATAGTCTTGCTTATATTGACATACTTTCTTACCGTTTTTGTTGTCAACCACATGCCCGCTCCCTTTGGGTCGTTTGAAGAAATGATGAAACCGTAATAACAAGATTATGCCGCGCGAATGCCATATACCCGACTTCTTCGTCAAACGCCGGGCTGTCCGTCAGGCGGGTGATGTGGCTTCCATCGGCGTTCATGACGTATATCTCGTGGTTCCCATTACGATCCGAACTGAAGGCAATTTGCTTTCCGTCGTGCGACCAAGCAGGTTGTAGGTCCTCTGTCGGATTGTTCGTCAGGTTGGTTTGACCGCTACCATTCGCGTTCATCACATAAAGTTCAAGGTTGCCGTCACGATTGGACTCGAAGACCAGCTGCGTCCCATCTGGCGACCAGACCGGAGCGTTATCGGATGCCGGGTTATTGGTCAGGTTGATCAATCCAGTGCCATCGCCATTCATCACATAGATTTCGTCGTTGCCATCGCGGTTAGTTCCAAAGGCGATCTGGCCTGTAGTGACACCTAGTGGGTCAGTATTGAAGAGCGTCCACAACTGGTGGAGCAACGCGAACGCCTGGGTGACTGGGAAATTGACACCTTGATTGGCAAGGGGCATCGCGGTGCTCTGGTAAGCCTAGTCGAGCGAAAGTCTCGCTACACCTT
>Ga0137333_1000447_pt1 | contig 10797 bp, 12 predicted proteins | sample EasRivERMLT231_2_FD_102286 | JGI IMG/M metagenome (GOLD analysis project Ga0137333, IMG submission 102286) | Soil microbial communities from meander-bound floodplain in the East River, Colorado, USA - East River MetaG ERMLT231_2 | ecosystem: Environmental > Terrestrial > Soil > Floodplain ... | reverse complement strand
GGTTGTGGCAAAACGCCTTTTCCTTTGGCAATGAAGAGACCGATTGCCATAAGGGATGTCATCATGACGAAAACACCAAGCAAGGTAAATACCACGCGCGATGATTCGCCGCGTCCACGAATGGTCAGGTACCAGGTCACGCCAGCCATTGCTGCACCCAGACCAAACCTGATGAGCCATGCGGCATTGTATGAATTTGTTAGCGAGAGGAGTTGGTCCACACCTGAAAGGCTTGAAACCACGATGGTGAAGATGTAGTCTTGGATCAAAACTACTGCGACCACCAGACTAAGCCCTGGCGAAAGATAGCGCATGGAGGCAGTATATGAACCGCCACCTTCATTAAATATTCCGAGCGAGTACATATAAAGAAAGCCGAAGACAGCGTTGAAAACTGCGATCACGATAACAGCAATATAGCCATATTGCTGCAAACCATGCGGATGCAACGCGCTCATCATTTCGCCTGTGGCATAGTAATAAGAAGTAAAGTAATCCACACCAAAAAGAGCCAGGGCGGCTAAAAGACCGATCTGACCTGCGCCGTGAATGTGAGCGTCTTCCTGAGATTCCTTTGGGGAAGCGCGTAGCGCGACAACGAATACAACGATTAAGATAGCGATTGAGAATAACATTCGTGACCTATTGATTTAAAGTTTCAAATGCTTTTTCAAACAGCTCAAGCAAATGAAGCAAATGTTTACGGGTGGATGGGTTGAAGCGCGTATCCTGGCTGACTTTCATTTCCTCCTGGCGCACAGCGCGCACAACAAACGCAGGGACGAACATGATGCGTCCCGCGGGGATGATTTCAAACCTTGTAATATCAACGCGGAGCAGTTGATCGTCAAAATACGGCAGGCTCAGGCTGAGTCCACGATTCAAGTTGCCAGCGTCGGCGCGTTCCTTGATGCGGGCGATGATCTCCTTTGCCTGATAAATCGCCAGCGCACGCGCCTGATTGACCAATTGACCGAGCATCCCATAACGCTTCTTGGCATATTCTTCATCCGCTGAAATGTATGGCGCGAGTGCCACCGCCAGGAACAGCACTTCCATGAAGCGCTGCATGGATTTAATGTGCGCTTCCGCCTCTTTCACAGAATTGACCAACAACTCGCCATTCTCATCGAAAGCCACCCATTGAGGTAGGAAAAATTTTCTGGCAAATGGGACAAAAGGCACCAATAGATCGCCGCGCCCTTCTTCAGTTTTCCCCTCTTCGGCAATCGCATCAGTGGACGCGGTGATGGCTGATTCTGCTTCGAGGAAATCACTCTCAGGGACGGAGGGAATCGTCTCCTCTTCATCCGCAAGTTTGTAGGCAACTGTTCGCCCTGCCGGCAGCATGTTGTAAACCATGTGCGCCACAGCGGCGTGACGCAACAAACTCGTTGCGACCGATACAGCGCGGTCTGGTGATTGTTCCAACTCGGTCAACGCGTGACGAAGTTCCTTATAAAGTTCCACCTTGCGCAGGCGATTCATAAAACTACCTGCCGAGTATGTGCGTTGATTCTGCGGGATGGTCACCAGCGCGGGCTGATCTACATTTTCAAGCGTGCATACAACTCGATCTGGCAATGAAAAGCGGACTTGTGATCCGCCTTCAACAATGGCTTCCGCGATCTGTTTTCCCTGCGTTTCCAGAAAACGCTGGATGATGGCAGGCTGTGCGGAGAATAAGGCCTGCTGGCGTTTGTATTCCTCCGTCAGGTGATCTGACAATGAGGTTGATTTCGATTTTGTTTCTGACATTATTAACCTTTTTAGAATGATGATTTTTTATTACATACCGTCCCGCAGGTTTCCTCCTGAACAAGTTCGTAGGACACACCCTGCGGGACGTTTTATATAAAAGATGAAATTGGTCTTACGTGAACAATGAGTTCCATAACCAAATGAAGGCGAACTCTGCGAAGAGACATACATAGATCAAGGTGGAATGTGCCCAGTCCTCTGGCAGTTGAACGAGGCGTGCCTCAGCCCAGAAAAATCCGCCGACGATCGCCAGTGAACCCAGCCAGAAAAAGAACTGTGAGAGAAATGTGGACTTTGGATTTTTGGCAGACTGAACATCCGCGAGAATGTACACGGACATATTCAAACTGGAACGCAGGATCTGATCCAAGGCTTTGCGCATAATACCCACCTTCTGGTTGGCGTAACATGCGACAATATCCCCTTTGCGCCAGAGTTTTTTGACCTGCCCTACCCAATCATTGCCATGTTCGATCATGATTTCGGTAGATACATAGGGGTCCTTGATCATGGCAGCCATGGTGATCAGCTTACGGCGAAGTTGAGCCTCCTCGTCCAAATCATTGGTTAGGCTGAGCAGCAGGACATTCAGTTGTAGTGAGCGGGCGATTTCCCAGATCCGATTTTCTAGATCATGTGTGTCAGGCTCGGAGGCTGGGAAAAGGACAATGAGACGCGGGGCAGGCCCGGTGTCGGAATGAGAAGCGGGAGCTAATGCGAATGTAGGGGTACTTACGTCAAGTTTGTTCATGTCACCTCACAGATAGATAAATCCTATCAAGCCCACATAAAGCGGTGACAAAGAAAACAATCAATCGCATAAAGAACAAATAAAAAATCCCCGTCAAAGGGGAATTTAAGAAATATGTCACTAGCGCGTCAGTGACAAATGTTACCTGCATAGCTTACGCAAAACGTCCCGAAGGTTCTCTTGAAAAATCTTGTTGAGCCGGTCAAACCTTCAGGACGCTGAGTGAATATTACCCATCCGAGATAAAGCGATAACCAATGCCAGGCTCGGTGAGGATGTATTGCGGGCGTTCAGGATCGGCTTCGAGTTTCTTGCGCAGTTGCCGCATGTACACACGCAGGTATTCGGTGTGGTCAGCATCGGCAGGACCCCAAACCTCGGTGAGGATGTTTTGATGGGTAAGCACCCGTCCGTGATTGGCGGCGAGATAGGCAAGTAGTTTGTATTCAGTGCCGGTTAATTTAATTTCCTCTTCGCCCAACTTAACGATATGCCACACAAGATCGATCGTTAGCGTGCCGGCTTTGATAACTTTGCTTTGCGTGCCCTGTGTGCGCGTGGAGTGGCGCAGCGCCACCCGCACACGCGCTAGCAATTCTTCGATGCCAAATGGCTTGGTAAGGTAATCGTCGGCACCTTTATCCAGCGCAGCGACTTTATCGCGTTCACTGTCACGCACCGAAAGGATGATGATCGGAGTTTGAGTCCATTCACGCAGACGCGTACAGACTTCCACACCATCCATATCCGGCAGACCCAGATCGAGGATGATGATATCGGGTTCATTCGTCGCGGCGAGCGTAAGACCCTCTTCACCGCGACTCGCCGTTGTGACTTTGAATCCTTTTTCAGTAAGGATGGTACGGATGGCGCGTTGGATTTGCGGCTCGTCATCGATGACGAGAATATGCGGCTCGTTGCTCATTCAGTCTCCGTATCCATGGGCAGTTTAGGTGGCGGCATGCCTGCCCAGATCAATGGTAGAGTGAAATTAAAGGCGAGCCCGTCAGTTATATTCTCCGCCCAAAGCTTCCCACCATGCGCTTCGATGATGCCCTTGCAGATCGAAAGCCCCAGACCCGTGCCTGTGACACGATCCGCGGCTGTGACGCGGAAGAACTTATCGAAGATCTTTTCGAGATGTTCCTGCGGCACCTGCGGTCCCTGATTACTGACGATCACATGTAATACATCGCCATCTACAAACGCACGTATACTTATTACGGTTTTCTCAGGCGCATACTTCACGCTGTTGCTAACCAGGTTCGTAAAGACCTGCTCCATCTGTACAAAGTCCACAGGCACGAGCGGCAGGCTCTCGGGCATATCCACTTCGACGCGATGTTCCTCAGCCAGATGTTTCATGCGCACCAGAACACTGCTGACGATCTCAGACAATATATTCCAGTCACGCAGCGGCTTAAGGACTCCAGACTCGATGCGCGACATGTCGAGCAGATTGCCAACCAGCATATTCAAATGGTCCGCTTCATCATCGATCGCGGCGATCAACTCGGGGCGTGCGGCGGAATCCCAATGGACGTCATCACTTCTCAAACTGGAAGCTGCCGCTTTGATGGTGGAAAGCGGAGTTCTCAGTTCATGTGAAACTGAAGACAAAAGAACGGACTTCAAATGATCGCTCTCTTCAAGGACTCGTGCCCGGGACTCTGCCTGGGCAAGCCGCGCCCGCTCGAATGCCAATGCACCCTGGCTGGCAAATGTCTGTAACAAACGCTTCTCACCGGATGTTAGGGCTGGTCCTGCCCTCCAAAGCCTGATCTCCCCGAGCACACCGCGCGCTACTTGTATGGGCCCAACCCATTCCGCTGGACGAGGCGGTTGACCTGATTCAGGCAAGCGTAAAACAAAAGCCTCCGTCCCTGTGATATTTAATTCCACTGCTTCGCCGTGCGAAAACTCCTGTACCTGTTTGGCGATGATTTTCGCGATGGTGTGCCGGTCATGGAGACCTGCAAGGGCAGTGCTGAGTTCATAGAGTTGGGTGGCTTCACGCTCGCGTGCGGTTGCCGCGGCAAGGCTGCTCTGCATGCGTCCGACCAACTGGCTGATCACGATCGCTGCGATCAGAAATATGACAAGGATGACCACGTCGGTCGGGCGATGGACCGCGAAGTTGTAATAGGGTTGGATAAAAAAATAATTGAATGTAAGGAATGTCAAAAATGCGCTGGTGAGGCCAGGTCCAAGCCCCCAAAAGGCGGTGATCAGACTCAAAGGAATTAAATATAAAAGAGACACCAGGGCTGTATCAAGCGCTGCGCGCAGGGTAATTAAAAACGCAGTGACCAGGGCGACGGAACCCCATGCCAGCAGGTAGTGTGAAGAACGCAGGATAAAAGTTGAATTTCGCATGGCTACGGATTTCATTATACCTTTTTGGAAAATGAAGATGCGCGACATCAACGATTTGTAGCGCATACAGAAAAGCCGTCAAACATCTGTCTCCCCGCTGTAGTTTGGTTGCTAAAAAAATGTCGGCTATAGATATTCCCTTTGCCGCAAAACTCCCGCGCTGTCAGTATTATTGTGACTACTTAGTAAATGCAATATTATGATTTGTGTGGGTATTCTCTATTGTCATATGTTGATCTTATCAAGAAAAGGCGGTCTACAAGATTCTCATTTTACGAGTATTGCGCCAGCCTTTTCCAACTCAAACCCGGCGGGCCATTGAGTATATTGATTATATTTGGCGCCATGCAGATCAGCGCCAGCCAGGTTTGCGTCGGTTAAATTGGCAAAGCTTAGGTTGGCTTTGTTTAACTTGGCTCCGCTTAGATCAGCTCCACGAAAGTCAACGTCTCTTAGGTCAGCTTCTATCAGTGTTGCCCCATGTAGGTTGGTCTTGCGCAAGCTGGCGTCTTCCAGCTTTGCTTTGCTCAAATCAGCATAACGTAATCTTGCATCATCGAGGAAAGCGCCATTTAAGTTTGCGCCGCTTAGATCTGCTTTACTCAGATCCACTTCGGTGAGATCAGCCTTGTTGAGGTCTTGACCTGCTAGTTGCAAGGGCTTGGAACCATTTAGTAGTGCGCTAAGTTCTTCTTTTGTATATTGCATTTTATTCCTTTTCAGATCTTTGTTAGGAGAACAGTTAATTTGATTGTTTTCTTCATAACTGTTTGATGGAAACACTGTTGGGGAGAGCGATGTGGTGCATATGGCTCTTTCATGAAAAGTTTATCACGAAGTGCACAACATCTCTCGTACTGACAAAAGAGTTTACTATCAGGGCAGTTGTATAATTCTTGCAAAACAATTCATTAAAACCTTGTTTTTTGCAATCAGGAGAAAATCATGGCAGAACATTATCAACACCTTGGCATTTTCAGTGACTGGGTCGCCGTAGCGCAGCGACAACAATCACTTTATCCCATAGCAACTCCTGGATCGCAAACGCAGACACTCATTCGCGAATGTTTGGGATTCTGTCACGTGGACGAAAATCCTATGAATGTAAAGATCGAACGTGAATGGGAAAGAGACGGCTTGATCGGACAGGAAGTGTCCTGGTCAGTGGGATTCGGTCCGCGCACTTATGCCTATGTCTTCAAACCTGTGAATGCAACCAGACCTTTGCCTGGCATCGTCGCCTTGCACGACCACAGCGGTTTCAAGTTTTATGGAAAAGAAAAGATCGCCGATGGGCCGGAAGAAACGTTGCCGGTGCTGCAAGAGCTTCGCAAAGTTCCCTATGGCGGACGTGCATACGTCAATGCATTAGCGCATGAGGGATTTGTTGTCCTCGTCCATGATGTGTTCTTGTGGGGCAGTCGCGGTTTTCCAATGGAGACCATGCTGGAAACAATGGACAGCAAAACAGCCGCGCTTGTGGAGGCACAGTCCAGTGAGATCGAACGATATAACACAGCCGCTAATTATCACGAGGATCGTGTCTCAAAATACTGCAACATCCTTGGCACCAGCATGGCAGGTGTCGTTGCCTATGAAGACCGCATCGCCTTGAATTACCTGCTCTCTCGCCCGGATGTGGACACGCAACATGTTGGGTGTATCGGTCTATCCGGCGGTGGGAATCAAGCCGCATTATTGAGTGCTACTCACGACAGTATTCAAGCCACAGTCATTATCGGGTTGATGACCACCTATCAGGCTTTGCTCGACCATAACATGTCGCACACATGGATGTTGTTCCCCTTCGGCTGGGTGCGTCACGGCGATTGGCCCGATATCGCTGCATGCCGGGCACCGTTGCCACTGCTGGTTCAATATGATCTGCAGGACTATTTATTCACAGAGACTGGCATGCGAGAAGCACATGCGCGTTTGCAAAGTCATTATGAAAGCGTTGGAAAGCCTGATGCGTATACCGGGCAGTTCTATCCAGGTACACACAAGTTTGACTTGGAGATGCAGTCCGCTGCTTTTGACTGGTTAAAGAAACAGTTGCAATAACGACATGGATAGCTATTCCAGTTTAAGAACAAACCGTGTATCTTTGGCAGGAATACTCCTCTGCTATAATCCTATTCATGATTCTAGTTACCGGCGCGACCGGTTTCATCGGTCGCGCGCTTGTACGTCAACTCTCCGAAACGGGACAACAAGTCCGTGTATTGCTGCGGCCCTCACCGAAATCGCCGCGCCTGCCGAAAGGTGTGCCAGTGGAAGTCTCGGTGGTGAGTCTCAACGATGAGCGCGGTGTACGCGCTGCCTTACGCGGCGTGGACGAGATCTATCATCTCGCCAGTGCCGCGGCACATGGTCGGCAGGGCAGTCTGCTCAAAACCGATATCGAAGGCACACGCACACTCGCGCAAGTTGCTGCCAGTGCCGATATCAAACGCCTCGTTTTCCTCAGTCACATCGGCGCCGACCGGGCATCTGCATTCCCAGTTCACAAATCCAAAGGCATCGCTGAAGAACATATCCGCAGAAGCGGTGTGCCATATACGATCATCCGTTCATCCATCGTCTTCGGCCCTGAAGATGGTTTCACCACTGACCTCTCCGAGATCATCAGATTATTTCCTGGTTTCGTGCCCATCCCCGGTGACGGCAAAACATTGCTCCAGCCCTTGTGGGTTGAAGACCTCGTCACCTCTTTGATCTGGACCTTGGGCAACCCCGATATGATCAATCAGACCTATGAAGTTGGTGGCGGTGAATACCTTACTCTACGTCAGATCATGGAAACGCTCATGGCCGTCACGCACACGCGCCGTACGCTCGTCTCACTGCCGCCGCCGTACATGCGCGCGCTCGTCGTGCTGCTTGATTCATTCGCGCGCAACTTTTCCGCCTCCACCTACTGGATCGATTATGTAGCAGTCAACCGCACCTGCCCGGTGGATAATTTGCCGCGCACCTTCGGGCTCATGCCCGCACGTTTCGCCTATCGCCTCAATTACCTTGAGCGCGAGCCGTGGTACAAAACCCTCATGCAACGTTTTATAAAACCCCGTCAACCATAATCGGATGAAGAACACGCTTCGCTAACTACCCTATGCCTGTTCCTATTATCAAGATCATTGACTCCCCCGAAGAGCTGACCGCCGTTGAAGAACTGCAACGCGCCGTCTGGCCCGACAGTGAAACGGATGTGGTGCCCGCGCACATGTTCATCGCTGCTATCCACAATGGCGGGCTGGTCATTGGCGCGTATGTAGATAATCAGCTCATCGGATTCGTTTTTGGTTTTCCCGGTCTTGAGTCCACGCCGGATGGTCCGCGCCCGAAACACTGTTCGCATATGATGGGCATCCACCCTCAGCACCGCGATTCAGGCGTCGGCTTCGTATTGAAGCGCGCGCAATGGCAGATGGTCCGCCATCAGGGACTCGATCACATCACATGGACGTATGATCCGCTATTGAGTCGCAATGCGTATCTCAACATCGCCAAACTCGGTGCCGTCTGCAATATCTATCGCCGTGCTGAGTATGGAGAAATGCGCGATGGTCTCAATGCCGGTCTGCCATCCGACCGCTTTCAAGTGGATTGGTGGATCAATACCCGCCGCGTCGAAAGAAGACTCGGCAAACGCCCGCGCCACCCGTTGAAATTGGATAACTTTTCAAAAGCCGAACTCGAACCTTTATATTCGCTGCACGACTCAGCGGGTAACTGGCTGCGCCCACCCGAACATTTCTCACCGCTTGAAGAGCGTCTTGCCCTCGCTGAGATCCCCTCTGATTTCAACGCCTTGAAGGAAGCTGATTTTGCGCTGGCGCGTGACTGGCGCTTCTTCTCGCGCGAAGTCTTCGAGACCGCCTTCGCCGCAGGCTACATCATTACCGATTTTGTTTACGATGTTGGTCGCAGTTTCTATGTGCTTTCACACGGCGAGAGTACCCTGGAACCGTAATTCCATTGCAGTACCATTCTCAAATTAAAAGCAGGTAACCAACCCAATCGAAATGCGTCTTAATGACATGACCAACACAAGACCCGACATTACAAACTGGTGGGCGGTGGAAGCAATGATCACTTCCTACAATCATGTTTACCAGGTGGTATACAAAACAAGCTACGAAGAACACGGGGCGATCGGCGTATCCATCTATGACAACGCCCCAATTGCCTCCTTCCATTACGAATTCCTCGCCCTCAGCCCCGACCTTCAGGCAGTGACCGAAGCGATTCGCGCCTACCCCATCCCGGATGGCAAAAAATATATCGTCAATATCTTTCATCCCATTCCCGCCGATCCCGAATTGAAGGGGCATTTTTTGAAACTGGGTATGGAATTCATCCGAACTGGACCGATCTTGGGATATGATCTGCCGTTGCACGTCAGCACCATCCCGCTCAATGTTCACAAGGCGAAGACACTTCAGCATACCGAAGCCGCCAATAATAATCTGACCACTGAAGGGGAGCGCATCCATGTGGAAACCCTGCGCGATAAGCATATCCACAATTTTTACGCCAAGGAAGATGGGCAGGCTGTGGGCTGGATTCAACTGGTGACCAAATATCCCGGTGTTGGATATATCAATCAAGTGTACGTTATGGAAGAATTTCGCAAGCGCAAGCTCGCCACCACGTTGGTGCATGCTGCGCATTCCGAGGCGCTCAAATTGGGCATTAAGAAGATGGTGGCGATTCCATCGAATATGTCCCTGCACCTCTTTCGGCGGTTTGGTTACCGCCCGTTATTGTTTTTCTCCGCGTTTCGCCCGAAACCCTACAGAAAGTTCCCGGTCTACGAGCAGCCGACCTATTCTCAAGTGCAAGATTAACCAGAGTAAAAAACACCGCGCAACGCGCGGTGTTTTTTGTTGGATGTTCAATTGTAGGAGGTTGTTCATGAAAGCTTTTTAAAGGACCGGCTTACCTCCTTGTATAAGTATCGTTATTTTGATTGGAAGACTGCGCCGCCATACCGATAGGGTGATAGGTGGGCTCGTTATAAGCCGGTTGTGAAATATTCACAGGGGTGGGTCGGGGCGCAGGTCGTGGATATGGATTGGGCACGCGGTTCGTTTCATTTGCTGGGCGATAGATCGGTTTGTTCTGATTCTGGGTATATTGAGCGGGCCGCTCGTCAGCCATGGTGAAGATCCGCTCACCGGCAATGGAGAATGTATTGATCAACAACACGCGGATCAGCAGTACCATGCTCGCGACAAAGACCGGGACGATATTGGTCATGGCTGACTGCCCGAGCAAGGCGCCGCCTTCGGCATTATGTTTGAGGATGGCGACGGAGACACCCCACCAGGTAAGGGTCGCATTGAAGCCAGCAGCCAGCAGCCAGGCACCAAAGAGGTACCAGACCTCGGCGGGTTCATCACGTCCCTTTTCGGGGGTGAAGATGCGGGCAATCCCGGCAAAGTCAATGCCGCAAAAGGCAATGGCGAGAATGGTTGCCCATTTAAGCGAACCGAACGATAGGTCGCCTAGAATATCCTGCAGGGCAAAGGCAGTACTGAATAGTTGAAAACTTCAAACGCCAGCAAAGCGGTAAGGATGATCCCACCGAAGATCAGACCGCGATTTTGAGCCGCGCGCTGAACAAGCGGGAGAATATTGAGTTTGATAGGTAGAGAACGGTTCATGGGAGCCTCCTGGATCCTGAGCCTGATAGCAGGGAGGATCCACATAACAGATCGAAAAGCAACGATGTTTGGATTCTAGAACGTTTGTTCTATATTGTCAAGGTTTTTAGAACAAGGGATAGTGCAACAAGTCAGATAATGAAGAGAGACGCGAATAATAAGTGAGCCACCATCATAAATATGGGTTGAACGAAATTTGAAAAATCCAGCTGCGCAACAAGTCAAGAATGTGAACGC
>Ga0137333_1000446_pt1 | contig 10799 bp, 8 predicted proteins | sample EasRivERMLT231_2_FD_102286 | JGI IMG/M metagenome (GOLD analysis project Ga0137333, IMG submission 102286) | Soil microbial communities from meander-bound floodplain in the East River, Colorado, USA - East River MetaG ERMLT231_2 | ecosystem: Environmental > Terrestrial > Soil > Floodplain ... | reverse complement strand
TTCCCCTCCCACCACCCCATCAACTCACTCAACGCCAGGGACGGCGTCGCATCGCCCTGCCTGCCTGAATTCCACGTCACGATCAAATCCCTCTTCGCGCGCGTGATGCCCACGTACAACAAACGCAGGCGTTCCTTCACGTAGCCCAATCGCGAACGCATCGTCGCTGCGCCTTCCCCCTCCTCGTACCAATCATATTCACTTGTCGACCCCAACGCGGTCAACTGCGCCAGCGACTCCGCCGCCAAGTCCAACCCGCTCCGCACAAACCACTTCTCCGAAATAAAACGGTCGTTCGGCATGTTCGACGGAAAGTCATAATTATTGACCGACATCATATACACGCGGTCCCACTCCAGCCCCTTCGCCTTGTGCATCGTCGTCACCACCACCTTGCCGCGATGCCGTTCCGGGTCAAAGCCCGAATCGTCCGACGAGAATCCGATGAAGCGCCGTTCGTTCTTCGCGATCACCGCCAGTTCCGACGTCAACTCCGGCAGGCGCCAATCCGCGTGATCGTCCGCGGCTTGTCTCAGCACCAGCGCCAGTTTATGCGCCAGCGCCAGGTCCGACGCTTCGCTGAACACATCCTGCGCCAGCGTCAGCACCAGTTGATCGATGGGCAGAGTCACCGCGTTCAACCATCGCTGGACGTTGACTCGGAACGCGCTCAATTCTTGGATGACCGCTTGCGCGTCCGCTTCTGACTCAGCCAAAGCTGCCAGCCAGGCATCGGCTTGTTTCGGCGCGATAAATGTTTCCACTTCGCCCACGCGGCGAATCAAGGCTGATGTCGTTGCGAGGAGCGCACTTCGCGACGAAGCAACCCCCTCATCGTTAGGAGATTGCTTCGACAGAAGATCACCGTCTCGCAAAGACATGCCCGTGCGCCAATCCCTGCGCCAAACCTGATACGCCCTCTGCAGCTTGCTCGCGGACTGTGGGTCTGCCAGGTATGACAACAAATAATTCAACGATCCCGCCGCCGCCCGCGTGGTGGACGTGGACGAGATCAACTCGATCACTTCAATATTTTTCTTCTTCAACGCTTCGATCACTTCAATACCGCGATTGTTGCGTGGCACCAGCACTGCAATGGTTGGCTTTAGCTCATCTTCAGCAAACGAATCCAAATGACTCTTGATCGATTTGACAACCGCGTCCAATTCTTCTTCGGGCGTGTACTTCTTGCTGACGAACCGAATCCCTTCCGGGTTATCGGGCGGATTTTGCTGCGGGTCATCTTCAGGGACAGGCACGATATGCGGCAGCGATAACGCAGTACTCACATTTGGATCAGGGTGTGAATTCATCGTCCAATCGATCAAATGATTCGCGATGGCAAAGACAGAGGGCTGTGATCGCCCCGACTCGGGCATATCCGCACTAGGATTATTTTTTATAAAATCACGTAACAGATCAGGGTCCGCTGTGGTGAACGTTTCAAAGATGGCTTGATTCGGGTCACCCACACGCACCCAATTGCCGCCATCCCCGCTCAACAAACCCAATATCCTCTGCTGTGACAAACTCGAATCCTGCGCCTCATCCTCCAAAATAAATGGATACCGAAAACGCAGACGCTCCAAAAATTCTTCGTCGCTTTCGAGCAGAGTCAACGCAAGCCGTATCAAATCATCGAAATCCACGGCACCGCGATAAGCGAGAGCGCGTTGATAGTCCGCGTAAATGCTCCAGCCGAGTTCAGCAAGAGGCAACGGGGCGAAAGAGGCATCTAGTTTAAGTCGCAGGCTTTCGGGAGTCAGGAGGCGGTCTTTCGCGGAACGGATGAACGCATTCGCGAGCGAGTCCACCATATCGGGCAATTGCTTATGTTTCACCCAATCCCGTTTTGAATCATCGAGCGATGCGTCGAGATAATCATCCAATGAATGTGACGCCAGCCACGCATTGACCGACTCGCGGCGGATGAAACCCGCCTCACGTTCGTCAATGATGCTGAAGCGCTCCTCCAGTCCCACGCGCGCCGGCTTCTCGCGGACGATGTCATGCGCCAATCCATGCAGCGTGCGCACGCGATATTTGTACAGCGCCTGCAGAGGATTATCAAAGAAGCGTTTGATGCGCGCTTCGAAATTATCCACCGCCGAATTGACAAGCGTGACGATAAGCACTTCCTGATCGTCATCGAGTGCGCCGCTGTGAATGATCTGCGCCGCCAGCGCCGAGAGAATATGCGTCTTACCCGCACCCGGCACCGCGGCAATACCCAGCCGCCCGCCGTCATAGCGGAGGATATTTTGTTGAGAGGGTCGAGGAGTGAAAGGAAGTGTCATGTGTCAGGTGTCAAGTGAGTAAAATTTTGCTAATTATTTTCACTGCTATAATACCGTAAACTCTTAATTAGGGAAAACCCAAAAGAAGGTTTCTATGGCAAAGCAAAAGGGAATGTCGTTTGTAGAAAAAGCGGGATTATTCTTTGGAATAGTTGGGGTTTTAGCCGATTTTACAGCCCTAGTTTCATTTACTTATGGTTTCGCAAGTCTTGACCAATTTACACCATCACACATATCACCTGACGCTGCTACTTCCTTCTTTAAGTGGTTTAGCGGGCTGATTATTATCTATGCATGGCTTATTGCATCTTGGTATTTTGTTCGACGGTCATTTGTGCTTAGATATGAAAAACCCAGAGGATATAAAAATCCATTAGATTCTCGTTCACAACGAACTATATTTGGCATCGCGTTATTCCTTTTTCCAACTTTTATTTATTGGTCAATTGTGAACATTACGTTTTCAACGAAGTCTCTCTTCTTTTCCATTCAAACACAACAAATCGAGACAACGTTGACTCCAATAATTGAAGCAAACCAAACATCAACAGTTTCGATTACCGATACACCAATTGAAACTATAACTGAAACACCCATAATTACTTCCACAACTATGTTCACATTAGAAGCTGATTTAACCTTGACTCCAGTTTTGGCGTCTGAAACACCAAAACTAGTTGCTACAGAGACAGCAATACCAGCGAGCCCAATCATAAGAAATATTTCTCCTGATGAATTAGCAAAACAAAACTCTAATATGAATGCGGTTATGTATTATGTTTTTGGTTTACCAATTCTTCTTCTTATCTTTGGTGGAGTAATATTTCTTTGCATAAATTCTCTTATGCCAATTGTTCATATAGAATTATTGGACGATTATGAATAGCAATTCCAACGCCTTCTATACAACTACTATACCACTTCGCATCCTTTCAGGACATAATGCCGCACATAACCCTGCGGGGCATACGTCCGTTGCCCCCACAAATGAGGATTGCCCGATTTCACCCAAGAATTCGTAACACCTTCAATTCCCCATATTACGAAGAAAGTCTTTAAATTGAAAACTGTCAGGTAGAATAAAACTAAATCAACCCGGAGGTGTATTCATGAAAATCAAAATCCTGTCTGCTTTGCTTTTGGTGTTTGCATTCACCATGAGCGGTTGTGGAAACGCCCCAACCACTGTCCCATCTGCCCAACCTCCTGCCGTGGAGGATCAAGCCAGTTTTCTTGCCGCATTACAGGCTGCCAATGCAACAGCGGAAATTGGCGATTTTGTTATTCAGGATTTCTTTAGTCCTGAAGGCACGATCATCACTATCAATGGGCAAGATGTTCAGGTCTTCGAATATGAAAGCGCAGAAGCAATGGAGAATGAAGCTTCACAAGTTGCGCCTGATGGTGGTTCCGTTGGCACATCCATAATGATGTGGATGGATGCGCCGCACTTTTACAAGACCGGTCGCATGATTGTCCTTTATGTTGGAAGCGATGAAAGCACAGTCAATCTACTACAACAGGTGATCGGATCTCAATTTGCCGGACAATAATAGTCGCTTGTTGTAACATATCGGTACCAATAGGGGTAACCTAAAACTCTGTTCAACGTCATGATTTTAACTATAATTAGGATGATGTGAATAAACATACTCTGAATTTCACATTATCCACCTCACAGGAATACCTCGCTCAAGCAGCGAGAGGAGGTACGCGAAAGCAAATACATTTCATCTCTTTTAGTTTGGCTGGTTTGAAAAATAAACATCAACTTAAGAGGAGATTTTTGCAATGCGTACAAATAAAGTTCGTCTCGTAATCATGGTCGTCATGATCGCAATGTTGGCGGTATTCCCGCTGGCAGTCAGCGCCGATCATTCATGGGGTAATTATCACTGGGCTCGTACCTCCAATCCCTTAAACCTGAAACTGGGTGACAATGTGAGTTCTGCATGGGACTCCTACCTTGCCACCACATCCAGCGACTGGAGCCAATCCACGGTGCTTAATACCACGATCGTCGCAGGTAGTGTTTCAAGCAAAGCCTTGAGGCGCTGTCCCGCCACAAGTGGACGTGTGGAAGTCTGTAACACGACTTATGGCAACAATGGCTGGCTGGGCGTGGCGTCCATCTGGGCAAGTGGTAATCACATCACCCAGGCTACCGTAAAGCTAAACGACACCTATTTCAATACATCCACCTACAACACCTCTGCCTGGCGTAATTTGGTCATGTGTCAGGAAGTGGGCCACACCTTCGGGTTGGACCATCAGGATGAAGCCTTTGATAATCCCAATCTGGGCACCTGTATGGATTACACCAATAACCCTGGAACTAATCAACATCCCAACGCGCACGATTATGACCAGTTGGAAGCGATCTATGCCCATCTTGACAGCACCAATACCGCCACCTCCGCGCCTGCGGGCTTTGCCAATGCAGATATGCATGCCATTGAGAACTGGGGCGAGAAAGTCAGTGACAATGGCAAAACTGCCCTGTTTGTGAGAGATTTCGGAAACGGTTTCCAGATCTTTACTTTTGTGATCTGGGCTGAATAATCCGAACACCCCATTAAAAATAACTCACCTCGAATGTTTTCGAGGTGAGTTATTTTTAATCACGAAAGTTTTATGGTGCACGCTTGCTGCTAAGGTGCGGGGGATAGGGAAAAGTCCACCTTTAGATCATTCAGTGTGAAAGAATTTTGGGTGAACTCCTGCGGTTGATATCCGGGAGCTGAGACTGTCAACTTGATCGTATCGGTATCGTGGAAGAAGATACTTTGAAAAATATAATTTCCGGGTATGCCGGTCTCCATTGAGCCTGAACACTTGGCAGGAAATGTAGATGTATATGAGCTATGCTCACAAGTAACCAGCGCACCCGCAATCGCATTTCCGGTAACGGCATCGGTCACCACACCATGAATTTCACCCCAGCCCAAATCCCCCACACTGAATGGCGTTGCACTAGATGTATCCTGAGTTGCCTTCAAACTGGGAAGATCGAACAGATACAAACCCATCAAGGACGGATCAGTATCGCAGGTTCCATTTAGCGCAACACGATATTGTGTATTGCTTTCCCACGTCCCCACCGCAACAGGATAAACAACCTTATCCGCCCCACTGGGGATACCTGAGAACTGTTCCTGCTTAATGACTTTTACACTTTTATAATCGCCAGCCATCTCGAAAAATATCACCTGCGAATCCAGGAAACAGGCATCTCCAAAGCCTGACCCCGCGATGCCCGCAATGTACTTTCCATTCGGCGAAGGATACAAACCGCCCGTAGACCCGAGCGTAGTTTCGCTTTGATATAAAGATGTTACTTCCCGGCTGAGAATATCTGCGATCCACAACTCATCACGAATGCCCACTGAAAGATTCGAAACTTGTCCCGAACGATCACGGTCCACGAACAGAACGTGCTGACTATCCGGGAGCCAGGCAACGTACGGGATCTCACGCCCAGCAAATATTTCCGTGGGCGCGCCTGTCGCATCACGGATAACAAGCCGATTATCAAACGACACGCCCACACTCCATTGAGAATTAGGCGATGCCACGTCGGTAGTAAACGCATCCCGGAGAATCTCAAATATCAGGAACGTCTCTGGTCCGCCAGGAGTATTAACTCCAATCGGCTGTATGACATTGTTAATGTAAACCCTTAATTCATACAGACCCGATGGAAGACCCGCATCCAGATCATAAATTGAAATATCAGGCATGACCCCAACGGCACCATATTTTCCAAAATCCCAGGGATCTTCACGAAACAACCAGGGTTCACCATTTAAATACCATTCACGTTTGATCGTCAAACCTGAGCGCATGTTATGATAGTGCCAAACCGCAAACACCTGTTTTGTGCCTGTTGGGAACGCAATTCGAGCTGGCGCACCGCTCTGATCCAGCGAGACCGAAGCGTTGTAGAACACGGGGTTGGATGAAGCCGGTGTAAAGCCCACGGGCGGTAATTCCGCAGTGGCAGAAATTGTCGCGATCGGTGATGCAATACTGTTTGTGGAGGGCGTAGCATCTATCTGCTCCGGGGCAGGAGTCATCACATCCACATTGAATGAACAACCCGAGATCAAAAAGACAACAATCAAGAGGAATATAAATATCTTTTTCATAACCATCCTTTCAATTTTCGTCTATAACGAATGGCTCTCCCCCGATGTTCCCGAAATCTTATTTCGCATCCCCTGAATTCGCATCCACCAAAAGTACTGAAGTATCCACGGCTTCGAAATCATTCCCAGTCAGCACATCGAGCAGGTGCAGCATGTCGTTATCCCAACGTTCGTCCGGTGCGCCGCTCACATACCAATTCGAACCGTTATCGGCGAGGATGATCCCATACGTTTTCATCGCCTGCAAAATGATTTGCATCGCTTGTGGAAAACCTGAAATATCATAATCTGCTTTCAAGCGGAAGCGCGCACCCATCGGCGGCACCCCATCTTGTGCATCGGAAGTCTGATGACGCGCGGGCCAGATATAACCAGCCGTATCTTCGACAGTAAATCGCAAGGCATGATTAATCTCACCTGCAAGAATTTCATCATAGCGCGCAAGTCCAGGCAGAATCGGCAAGCCTGCCGCGTCAGCAGAAGTCCAGGTATCAGGGCGCAGGGCATTCGAGTTCAAATCCCAAATCGCACCGGAGCCACCGCTCCATTGTCCGCTATCAAAACTGGCGTCATAGAGCTCATACAATCTACAAGTTTCCGTGTCCACAACGAGAATATGACGGTCGCCGCCCGCTTCTATATTTGGATCATCAGGAATCGGATATGGTCCCGCATCGGATTCATCGGGATAATAAAATTCCGCCTCAACCTTCGGGACAGTTGATCCGGCCACGATATTAAATGGGATTCCGATCAAGCCACCGTCCCATTCGCCCGAGCCGAAGTCCATGTGAAAGGATTCAGTGGCGCCAATGCTCTCGATCCACGCAGCAGATTGAGGATGAGTCGGAAGCGTGTCCACGCGGGCGTTCCAATAATTATCCGCAGGGAACATCGGGCAGTTGGCAATCGTCGGTCCATCTGTTGGTTGAGGTGGCGCGGTAGTTGCATCAACAGTAGGAATGATTGGAGTTGCGCTCGGTGAAATGGGCGGCTCAATCGTTGGAGTCCCGATCGCAGTGCAAGCCAATAAAATGAGCGAAATTGCAACCAGTAAATGTTTTTTGTTCATTTATAAAACCTTCTGGAACGCACGCAACAATTCGCCGCGTTGTTCGTATCCGCTTTCGCCGAGTTCGGCGATTCCTAAATAGACGCGTTCGCGGCATCTGCGCAGAAGTCCAGATATCAAACGCGCCATCGCCTCTTTGCTGTATTGGACATCGTCCGCATCACTCCACATTCGACCAGCTTCCCAACCTCGGCTTAATACATACGGATGCGTCAACGGCTGTGAGAGGCGCTCGTACCAACCACTTGAACCGGGATCGAGCCAGAATTGGACAGTGACTGGTTTGTTCATCATCAGGAAGGTATGCGCAGGCGCGACGAGTACCGCATCTTTATCTTCGGTTTTCCACGATTCAACATAGGACGCGGCGATCACACCATCCTGCAACATGGCGATGTATTCTCTACCAAGGTCGCCAATGCCACCAGTTGATTCCATCGCCATACGGAATTTCTTTACCGACTCCACCAAACTCGCCGCCACGCGGACCGAGTCAAAATTATCGTGATAACCAAACCCAACTTGAGACAAAACTTCGCCGAACAATTTTCGGAAGAAATGATCGAGCGGCAGTTGCTCGCTCTCGCGATACACCAATATCCAATCTCGCAGCATGGAATAACGATTACCCAGTGTGAATGTGATACGCTCCTGCACATCAGGCTTGATATTGTCAAATGGCGATAGCATGAAATCACGTTGACGATAGATAATTTCCGTCAACAATTGCGCGCGGATAAGATCGAGTCCATCAATGGATTGCATCAACGCATACGCCACATCAAATTTTGGCGGGTGGATATTCCAATGCGGATGCGCCAGCGCGGCTAAAGTAATGAGCGCATGGGAAGCAGGTTCATCGCGCAAAGAACGCGATGGTCGATGTGAACGCCAGGGAATGTTTCTGGCGGCGAGTCGATTTGTGATGGAGAAGCGCAAAGCGTCGGAAAGATAAGGAGCGAGAATAACAATTTCAGAAGGCGGGATACCCGAATCAGAAATCAGGTTCTCGACTCCACTTACTACAAAATCGAGCAATTCGGGATAAAAGCGAGAGGTGATAATCGAAAGCGCATCCGAGCCTGATGTTTGGTCTGCGACGTTCGACGCTAAGTTAGGAGCAATCGCCGCTGTCAAACCTTCACTCAAACCAGCCACGTCCGCCGACATCACAAATGATTCATCCAAAACGACGTGGTCATTGCACAACTCACGCAACGCCCAGCCGGTTGTCACATCTGCACCGAGGAAATAACGGAAGCCAGCGTTTTCATCATAGATCAACAACGCCGAGTCAAAACTTGGCAACCAATCGCGCAAAATATCATGCGCGCGCGGACCGTCCTCTTCTACATTGTCGTAGATCAAGTGACGATAATTGCGGGTTAGATAATCGCGCACAATATCTTGAGTCCACAAGACATTTGCAAAGATATCGAGCTGTAAAGAGAAATCCAAAAGATTGTGATCGAGACAATATTGCCGAAAACGATTCGCACAATCCTGTGCATCGGCATAGACGCGTCGTTGTGCCGGGTCGCCGAAGTAGGATGAGTCGAGGCGTGTGCCAATTTCAGTATACGGAAAACCGATCACTGCGGCTTTGTTGAGGTTGTCAATGATCTGTGAATATAAGCGATTGCGGTCAATCGTCACCGATTCAAAATAACCTTCATCCAACAATGGGCGGACCAAATGCGCCATGTAATATTGCGCGGTTTCGAGCGTGAGAAAAACAGGTGGCTGATCAGGGTTTGCAAAACCAGCCGCCTCTGCCGCGAGGGGCCAGAACAGATCCACCATGCGGCGGGCAAGACCACCGACCGTGGCGGGCGTCACTTCCCCGCCCGCACTGCGCTCGGGACTATAAAGCAGATCGAGATATGGTTCCTGCAAAGTCCGCTGTGGAGTAAGCATTAGGATCGATTCGCCGGGTATGCCTTGTGCAAGAAGCGTGCGCATCCGCTCGACTCCAGCGGTGGTTTTCCCCGTCCCTGCCGAACCGGAGACGAAGAGCTTAAGGTCAAGGGGCGAGTCAATGATCTGATGCTGAGGCAGGCTAAGGTCAGGCATGAAGCGAGGGTACAGGAGGGCAGGCATTTTGTCAACAAAAAAGAACGCGTCGCTCCCAGACGATCCCTGATTCCATCCGAAAAAACTTGTTTCGCCGTTGACACAATCCCATCCACCCATGTATAATACCGCTCGCTTCTGTCTCAGCAGTAAGAATCGCTGGGACACTTGCTTCTAATACCCCCAGCTTCCCCGTTCGCAGGCGACGAGTGCAAGAACTCCGCAGGTGCACGGCGAAGTGATGACTGGAGAAAACAAATGAGATATGCGATTATTGATAGTGGCGGCAAGCAGTACCGTGTCGTCGAAGGGCGAACCATTGAAGTGGATCGCCTGCCCGTTGAAAAAGGCGAAAAGTTTGGTTTCAAGCGCGTGCTGTTCATGGGAGACGGCGAAGAGTTCCTGATCGGAACCCCTGATCTCGATGGCATCGAAGTTGAAGTGACCGTGGTTGACCACGTTAAAGGTCCCAAGATCGATCGCTTCAAGTATCGCCCAAAGAAACGCATTCGCGTGCGCGGCGGTCACCGTGTGCAGTACACCCTCTTGGTGGTGGATTTCATCGGCAAACCCGGTGAAGAACGCAAGGTTGAAAAGCCCGAAGTCAAACAGGAAGTTGAAGCTGACACCGAAGTAGCGGAAGCGAAACCCAAGGCTGAGAAAAAGGCAAAAGCCGAGAAACCAGCCAAGGCTGAAAAAGAAGCGACATCGTCCCCTAAGGGGAAACCAGCCACCAAAAAGGCTGCGGCAACCAAATCGTCTTCCAAGAAGACTGATTCCAAGAAGTAAAAGAGGTAAATCATGGCACATAAAACAGGTGGCGGATCAACCAGCAACGGACGCGATTCAAACGGACAGCGTTTGGGCGTCAAACGTTACGGCGGTCAGTTCGTGCTTTCGGGCAACATCCTTGTGCGCCAGCGCGGCACAAAGATTCTGCCCGGTTTGAATGTTGGGCATGGCAAAGATGATACTTTGTTCGCAACTGCTGATGGCGTTGTGACATTCGATGTCAGACACGGTCAGAAGCGCGTGAACATTGTTCCGCAGGTAGAAGGCTAATCATGAAGACTGATATTCACCCAACTTATTACACAGATGCGAAGGTGACTTGCGCATCCTGTGGCAAGACCTGGACAACAGGCTCAACCAAAAAAGAATTGCGTGTGGACACCTGCTCGAACTGCCACCCCTTCTTTACTGGTGAAG
>Ga0137333_1000443_pt1 | contig 10834 bp, 8 predicted proteins | sample EasRivERMLT231_2_FD_102286 | JGI IMG/M metagenome (GOLD analysis project Ga0137333, IMG submission 102286) | Soil microbial communities from meander-bound floodplain in the East River, Colorado, USA - East River MetaG ERMLT231_2 | ecosystem: Environmental > Terrestrial > Soil > Floodplain ... | reverse complement strand
TTGAAACCATCCCCCACCACCTGGTTGTAGCAGAGCTTGACGCGACTACCAATGAATTCATGCGCGCTATTTTTGCCAACCACACTCGCCAGAGAATTGATCATGCGTGCGATCCAGCGGCGCGTTTCTGCCAGATCAGGAATCTCCGGCTTGATCACAATCGCAATACCCTCGGCCGCTTTCAGGGCGGCACGATGGACCACATGCGCAGGATTGATGCCGACATCCATAATGACCACACCACCTGCGGCAACACCCGCTTCATACAACCCTTGGATCACCTCAGCAACTTTGCCCTCCTGTTGCAGGACTTCGTCACCGAGATCATCGGTGATCAACCCCGGCAAGACACGCAGGGTTGGTAAATTTTCCAGTGGCGTAAATGCACTCAGATAGGCTGCCCCCGATGCCACATCACCCATCACGCCCTTATTGGCTTTGGCGATCTCACGACGAAGCAAACCGATCATGGTCGTATTCACGCGCTCCATGCGCATGTGATATTGCAGTGCGCCGGCGTTGCCATCGGCATCCACAAGGTAAGTGGTAATCCCACTGAGGGCTAATGCAACCGCGAGATTCACCGCCACAGTCGTCTTACCCGTTCCACCTTTTGGAGATGTAATGGCGATCTTCCTCACCGCCATGCCCGATTGAATGCGCGCCGACATATCACTGCCTAGGACAGCCCTGCGATATTGATCATCCGCTGCCAGGTTGCCGGCATCAGCACGACGCAGCTCTTCATACAACTTATTGATGTCCACATCCGAGGGCGGATATGCCAGGGAAGGTACGCCGACCCCATTTGCCCATGATGCCATCCCATCGCCCACACCTGCGATCACGAAAATCAACTTGCCTCGTTCAGCAGCTTTCACTAGACTCTCCGGCGATACCGATGACTCAGGTGAAACCACGATCAAGGCGCGAAAATCAAACAGGTCAATATGCTGCGGCGTGAATGCCGCGATCTGGGCGATGACTGAATGACCCTGTTCCGCCAGTTGCATATTCAAGCGGGAGGTCACCGTCCCTGCACCCAATAACAGAACTTGCATTACTGTCCGCCTCCCAAAACATCTTCACGATCCTGCTTGAACAAGTCTTCGAAATCCCAATAGGTAAAGCCGGCCGTCGGCGTTTCATCACCGCGCGCCATCAGGGAAACGACCAGGCTGTCGCCTTGTTGAAGCGCAAGGGATAGGACTTCCCGGCTTGCATTCGGCACCAGCAGGATCAACATCTGCGGCTGGTCCTGGAGATTGAAAGATGAGTTGGAACTGCTTTCATCGGTCGAGTCCGTCTGCGCGGGCAATCCCTGGATAGCGATGACACGCACACCCATCGGGAACAGATCCTTGGCCAGCGGTGGCAGTGCGCGACCCAGAGCATCTGCCTGTTCCAGTTCAAGCGGTGAGGGAGGAGCCGTGGGTTCGAGGTTGGTTCCCGGTTGCAGGATCAACTCCGGCATAGCGGTGGGCGTGCTCATCTGTTGTGGACGAGTGCTGATCACCACCGTCACGCCGACCAAGTCGCCGGGCAGGAATGCTTCTGCATCCGGTGACACCAGGTTCATCGCATCAAGGGGCAGGGGGAATAAGCTATGTCCGGGATACTGCGCCAGCACCGCCGAGAGTCGTGTGCCTTCCGCAGCCTGTGCCATAATCGCGGAACGAAAGATGGGTTGTCCGTTGAAGATCGGTTGGGCTACCACCCCACCGACCACACCGGTTACTTCCTCACCGGGGATATACAGACTGGCGTTGTCGTCCTGAAACACAGTCTTGACCGCCAGGTCACCCGCTGTGATGACATCCCCGATATTCAAGTCGCGCGTCGCTGACAAGACCGAGATCGTCGGCGGCTTCTGCGCCGCACCCAGAGCATTCAAGGCAATGAACGCCACCAGAAAGATTCCAACCGATACACCCAGCACCACCAGGTTCACGCCGGTTGAGGCAATACGTTTCAACATGTTTTTTCATTTCTCCAATCGTTGGGTTTCCAGGGCAGATCGCCCTGGTCAAATGCCTGCCGCAGGGCAGGCGTATTTTTAATAATTTCTTCCATGTGCTCGAGCGTTTGTCGCATCAAACCATACAAGGTCAGCATGACAAAATCTGTCTGGATGTGATTCGATTTGAACAGCTGTTGATGAGTCTGGGCAACGCTCCGAACAATCTGCATGACGTCAGCATCCGCAAGCGCTTCCGCCGACACGCGCGGCATATCTGGAAAGCAGTCCTGGATCAGATCCGCCACTTCCTGTTGAACGGTTGATATGTCTGTTTGGATGAGAATCTCCGTTACAGGTTGGGAGGGTGGATTGAGCAGGTCGGCGACAGAGGTGTCCGGATTGGCGCGTAATTGATCGATGGCGCGCGGCAGGCGTTTGAGCCCCGCCTGAATGGCTTCCAACAAACGTGCTTGTGCCTGTGTGGAAAGGGCAGCCACGGCTTCGATATTTCGCACAGAAACATGGGGACGCAAGCTGGCCGGCAGCGACTCCAACAACCGCTGCCAGCGTTCCTGTTTGGACTGGTACGTCTCACTCATGGACGCGAATATACAGTTCTGGAGGGTGAGGTGGGCTGGATGTGTCGCTTACTGGATCGATGTTATAGAAAATGTGGGTGGTGATACAAAAACCCTTATCAACACTTATACAAACAAGTGATAATATGGTAAACTGTGTTCACACCATCCAAATCACAGGAATTTTTATGAGACCAGGAGATTTTCACAGCAGCAAGGCCGGTAGAGCCATTCGAACCCGGAATGGATATTGGGCATTCATGCCTGCACCCCTACCACCCGATCTGGATTGGACACCGACCCTGGTTACCGCGCTATCTGACGCGGAACGTGAACTTGCCAGACTGACCACTCTGGCAGGTAACTTTCCATTTCCGCGTCTGTTGATCCAACCCTTTATTCGACAGGAAGCGGTCTTGTCCTCCCGCATCGAAGGGACGCGCGCCTCCCTCGTGGATCTGTACAATTACGAATCCGCCCAATTGTCATTTCTGGAGCCCGATGATGATGTGCGGGAGGTCCACAATTATGTGCTGGCCTTGGATTATGGACTGGAACGGCTGAAAACTCTGCCGGTCAGTTTGCGGTTGATCCGTGAACTGCATACCAAACTATTGGAGGGTGTCCGGGGCGGGCAGCTCACACCGGGAAAATTCCGCAAAACTCAGAACTGGATCGGTCCGGCAGGCAGCACCATTGAGACTGCCACCTTTGTTCCGCCTCCAATCGATGAAATGCATGACGCTTTGGGCGCTATGGAAAAATTCATCCATGCCAACACGGACCTGCCCGCGCTGGTCCGCGCCGGCTTGATCCATTATCAGTTCGAGGCCATCCATCCTTTCCTGGATGGTAATGGCCGGGTAGGTCGGTTATTGATGGTGCTACTCTTGAGGGAATGGGAAATCCTGCCCCAGCCCATCTTAAACCTGAGTGCTTATTTTGAGCGCTACCGTCAGGAGTATTACGATCATCTGTTGGCTGTTTCCCAACGTGGCCAATGGGAGGCATGGCTGCGTTTCTTTTTGCGCGGCGTTACCGCACAGGCTCAAGATAGTGTGTTCCGTATGACACGGCTGCAAGGTATCCGCACAAAATACGAGTCCGTGGTGCAGGCGGATCGCAATGCCCAGCGCATGAGTGCCGTGATCGATTTTATTTTCTCGCGACCCATCCTGACCCTGCGCCAATTGGAAACCGCGCTGGATATGCCGTACATGGCTGCCAAACGCTACGTCGATAAACTGGTGGAGGCGGGAGTGTTGAGCGAAACCACCGGGTATGCACGTAACCGGGTATTCATGGCGCATGAAGTATTTCAGGCGCTGGAACATTCCACATGATTACCGGCTGCGATCTCCAATACCACGCGCTGTAGGTCATCCACGGGCGTCGGCTTGGTCAAGGCCTTCGCACCCATTGACCGATACCGTTCCACCAACTGGACATCGGCGCTGCATAGCAGCACACGCCAACCTTCCCCGCGTTCATTGAGCATGGCGTAGATCTCCTCCCCCGACACACCGGGCAGGTGCATATCCAACATCACAACATCCGGTAGAGATTGACCTGCCAGGGCTTCCAGTCCCTGCCGGCCGTCATGGATCATCTGCACAGTGAAGCCGATCATCTCCATCACGATCTTGAATAAATTTGCCAGGTCACGATCATCTTCAACAATCAACATCGTTTTCATATCAGTCATTCGCTTTCTTCAAAGGGAGTGTGATGGTAAAGACTGAACCTATCCCTACCGTGCTTTCTACTTCGATCCGTCCATCCATCAACGTGATTAGTTTTTTCACAATCGATAATCCCAACCCCGCACCCTGATGCTGCCGGGTGGCATAATCCGAGCCGCGTCGGAAGGGTTCATAAATATCCGGCAGACGTTCAGCAGGAATACCGATGCCGGTATCCTGCACGAGCATTTGCCATTCGGTCTCAAGCATCTTCACTGACACACTGACTTCGCCGTATTCTGTGAACTTGATCGCATTGCCTAGCAGGTTCACGAGAATCTGTTGCAGACGGCTGGTGTCACCGAGGATCAGTTCAGGCAAAGCAACATCCACATGCGTAATGAGTTTGAGGCTCTTTTGCCCGGCGAGGCCGGATAACAAGTTCTTCGCCAGCAGGAGCAACGACGCTGGCGAGAACGGTTCGTTGCGGATTTTCAACTTGCCAGATTGCATCTGCGCATGATCCAACAGATCATTAACCATGTAGGTCAGGCGTTGTGCATTGACCCGGATGCGTTCCGCGAAGGGTGTCGCCATGTCATTTCGCAAGGCGATCACTTCCGCAAAGCCGATGATCGCCGCCAAGGGTGTGCGCATTTCGTGACTGACCACTCCTAGCATGGCATCCTTGGCACGCTCGACTTCCACCTGCCGCGAGACGTCCCGCACGATGGCAACGCGTCCAACATCTTTCACATCACTCCATTCAAAAGCCAGCACGCGCCCGCGTAGTTCCTGCTGACCGTTGCCCTGCGACGCCAGTTGAGCGAGACCACTGCCCATCAGGGACAATGCCACTGGGTTCGCAAGTACCACCTGATTCTCAGCGTTCAACACCACGACACCATCCGCCACGCCGTCGAGAATGGCGGCATTCTTTTGCGCCTCCATGCGGGCAGTGCGGATTGCGCCGTTGGCAATCGACATGCCCAGCCACGTCAATGATGCCAACACAAAGTAGATGGCAAGCGCATACGGATTGGTTGACACATGCAGCACAATCACAGAGATATATAGGTTTGTGATGGAAACAAGCGATGCAACGATGAACACAGCCCGAGGCGGCAGGACAATCCCTCCTGCCAGAACGGGCAGAGTCCACAAGATCAAACCACGTTCCACGAGTTCACTGGGAACATCTGAAATCGCTGTGATGGCGATCAGAGCCACAACGAACAACCAACCCGCCAGAGTCCCAGTGCGTTCCCAGCGATTGAGAAAAAACAATAGCACGAATACGACAACCACTGAAACACTACTCAACAGGATTAAGACTGCCTCTGGATCACGAATGATCTCCTGGAACGAATCACCATAACTGAACGTAGCGATAATCGAGACCAGCCCACCGGCGATGAACAACGCCAGAATGAGGTTGAGAATTTGCCGGCGCCTGCGATCATCCGGGTCAAAGGTGTCCGGGAGTTGCAGAAGTTTGGGGAGCTTCATCGTGCCTCTGCAAAGACTTGCATGAATCCGAGCGAGAATTCTTTGTCCCCACCATTTTGGAACTTCAAGTCCATCACGGGCGCAATCTCCCACCAGCGTTGTGGTGTGCTGAGCACCAGAGCATTGTCGCTCCAGACATGCACCTCCACTGGTCCAAAAGCTGGCATCGGAATTTCACATTGCGAAACGCCATCCATACTGACCAAGCCCAGCCATTCTGTTTTACTGATCCAGCGCAAACGGACTTCATATTGATGCAAGGAACGCGCATCTACTGGAAGTGCATTGACCTTCACAGGAAGCCAGTTAAGGGCGAGATAACACAGCGCACCATTAACACCTTGAATGGAAGACTCTTTGCCCGCGACCGAAAAACCAAACATATCAAAAGGCTTGGCAAAGATTCCATCTGGCTGAAGAGTTCCAACCGGTTGGAAGATCACGCCGGCAGTACCGTAAAAATTTTCACTGACCCTGGCAGAAAATTTCAGAACCACATCACTCATTGGCGTCGGGCGAAAACCACTCGCGCCAATCAGGGTGACATTGTTGTAGCGTTCCGCCGCTGGCTGATGCGCATGAGAACTCTCGCTCTCAAACTCCGTGTCGGGAAAATGGTTGATCGCCAAGCCATCCTGGGATGTCATGGCAGCGGCGTGCCAGGCAGTTTCATAGGAGACTTCCCCACCACCGTTGATGATGGAAAATTTCCAGAAGTCCGGAGATAGCTCTGCTTGAAATTCATCTCGTATCGGCGCCGGGTTTGAATAATTTTCTGGTGCGTCTTTCGCAGATTTTTCGAGCCGGTTTGTCTCGGATCGAATCAACCAGGCAGAGACAATCTGGCGGTAGTTCAATCCAAGTAATATAAGGAGAACAATGATGGGCAGAAGCAAAATGTAGACTGTTTTCATATCTATCCTTTTTGAAAATTTGCAAGAGGGAATCAACATTCTTGCAGAGTTGATTTCCCATATGTCAAGCGTATGATATGAAACTATGTCGGGAGGTATATGATCTGTGTCGCTTGGAAAAAGACTTGAAATCCGTCGAATGGACAATCTATCGATATTAAACCAAAACAAGGATGCTTCCTCCTGAGGAACATCCTTGTTTTTATAAATGTGTTTTCTAAATTTATCTCGCCCGCAGACTGTACAACCCCGTGGACGTGTCCAACTGCTGACCCATGTACCGATACGAATTAACCGTCGTGCCGCTGGAGCCAAAGGCGAACAGTTAGCCGAAGGCAGTATACGAGTAGGTGTCGGGATAAAGTTGATGGTGGGATTGGTTACATTACTTCATAATCCTCGAGTACTACCCTGTCCATCTTGCAGGAAATATTTAGTTGTTAAGGTAAAGGTCTCGTTCTAATCTTTTCCTTTAATTTATCTGCAAAATTCAAGAAATCGGTTACGTATGGATTATTAATAGATGTCAAATACATGATTTTGGCATTAACTAAATCCTCATAATTACTATATAGCCCAAGTAAATATAATGCTAACAATGCTTTTTTTGCCCGGATATGAGGAATTGGGCAGTAACTTTGGATTGGGAGATCATCAGCTATCAAAATATCAAATATTTTCTCTAAGCTTCCATAATTTTCAAAGAACGGCTGACCAACTTCCCAAAAGGTTGTCAAAATCGCTTTACCAACCGCAGGCACATCAAAATGATCTTTGACAGACCATACCATCGATGTTTTCATACCCAGTAATTTCCCAAATTCTGCACCTACAGTGGCAGTTGGGGTGTTAGGTGATTCATCTAGGAGAATATTATATAGTTGTTCTAATTCATTATGGCGAATATCTACATTGGCCTTAACCTCAACCTCATATTTTCTTTTGATATATGCTATATGTATTATTTGTTCACAAACAGAAGCTTTCCGATAAAACGATTGTTGAGATAACCTAAATCCGCTCAATGCCAGCTCTTTTTCAAGGAAATCTGAGAGAGCTTTTTTCAATTCTAAGATTTTCACCATAGTAAATCCTCATGGTATTTGAATTTGAAAGTAGATTGTTTCGATACTATCTAATTTTAAGTTGAAATATCTTGGTGGAACATTAGGGTTTGTAATCACTCCGCCTTGAGTTCGCATTAGCCGATCAAGTTTTATCTGCCGAGGACTTAGTTCAGCATTACCAGTTTTAACTTCTACTGCGATGACTTTTCCTGCTTTGTCGACAACTAAAAAATCAACAATTCTAATTCTATCACCGAGCGGTGTTTTGATTCTGATACCAACTTGTTCTCCGAGAATTTCAACGCCTGATTTTTCAAGAATAATACGAACTTTCTCTTCTCCAGCTTGTCCTTGTTCTTTGTTACTAGGACCCCGCTCCCAATCATCGGACATCATACTCACTAACCCAAGTGTTTCCCACATTCCCGCATTACCAGCAACGCCCTGCACGGCTGAAGCAGATGCACCGCCATTCACCCCTGCAAAAGCGAATTGCATGGATGGTCCACCGCCAGAAAGCCCGCTATAAGAGCTACCAGCAAGGGCGGCCAGAGATCCTACCGCACTGATGAAGTTACACCCATTCAATCCGTTCGCCCGTATATCCGCCATAGCTACAGCATAACCTGCCAGACCACCTGTAGCTCCAAGGGCTTGTGCAAGCCCAGCCAGCCCCGGAATGGCTGCTATGCCTCCAAGTACTCCTCCTCCCACATAGCCCATTACAGCCGATGTTGAGATGAATCCAACATCAAGTCCACCCGTGCACATCAGAGAAGCGACAATCCCATAGACAAGCCCAGCCTTAAAACCTAACTCTGCGACGGCTCTTGCGCTTGAAAGAACGCTGCCTAAACTAATACTATAACCAGTCGTTCCCTCATGCCCACTAGGGTCAATCAAATTAATTGGATTATTCCCCGTATAAGCATACCGATTGAATTCAACCGGATTACCGAAATTGACTGGATACGTATCCTGCGACAGGAACCTCCCCAGCGCCGGGTTGTAGTATCTCGCCCGCAGACTGTACAACCCGGTAGAAGTATCAAACTGCTGACCGGTGTACCGATACGGATTAACCGTCGTGCCACTGGAACCAGGGGCATACAGTTCACCGAAGGCGGTATACGAATAGGTATCGGTGATATCGTTGATGGTGGGATTGGCTACATTGCTTAACAATCCACGCGTACTGCCCTGACCGTCCTGTAGGAAGTACTTGGTAGTTGTGCTGCGCGTTTGGGAGATTAACCCAGTCCCACCCAATACATAACTCGCAAGCGTTGACCCACTGCCATTGTATTCAAAGACCACATCACCATATACAGAAGCTTCATCCCACAGATAGTTCGTGACGGCTGAGCCAATGGTCTGCTTGACTCGTTTTCCGTCGGCGTTGTAGACATAGCTGGAGGTTATACCACCAGCAGCGACACTGGTCAGTTGATCGGCGGCATTATAGGTATAGGTAGTGACATTTGCACCATTCGTGATGGTGGTCAGGTCACCGCGTCCGTTGTATCCATACGTCACTGCACCTGCGCTGGTCAACTGGTCGAGGTTGTTGTATTCATAGTCGGTGGTGTTCCCATTGACCGTCATCAGGTCGCGGTTGCCTGCATCATCGTAAAGAATACTGGCTTCCCAAGAGAGCGTACCACTACTGGTATAGCGTTTTTCGCTCTTCAATCGGTAGAGGTTGTCATAATCCCACATGATATAACTGCCGCCCAATTCGGTCACTTTCTTGCGAGTTCCGGCATTATCCAGTATGTAATCAAAGGACTGCAACACCGTGTTGGCAGAATTCTTCGTGGTGACGTTCTCTAGTTGGTCGCGCACATTGGGCGTGTAACTCGTATAAACGCCATTCGGCAGGGTCCTCTTTGTCAGGAACCCAACCGGGTCGTATTCAAACGTGGTAGGCGTTGCCGTCAAACTTCCCACCTTCACTGTAGCAAGTTGCCCTAAACTATTATAGTCATAATAGACTGTGGTAGCCGGGGTGGTCATGGACGTACGCTGGTCGTTGTTGTTGTACGCATACGACACCGCGCGTCCATCCGGGACCATGACCTGCTTCAACCGCCCAAACGGATCGTAATCGTAATCTGTCACCTGCGGGATCGCCAACAGCGTGGTGCGTGTGGAGGATGTATCGCGCTGTCCATCGGCGAGATAGGTGAAGTTGGCAAACGTATTATCGAAGTACGTAATCTGCGTTAGGCGGTTCATGTTGTCGTAGGTGAAGTTGTTACTGTTGCCATCCGCCAAGCGCTTGCTGGTCATGTTCCCAGCCGCGTTATAGAAATACTGCTCATAGGTCAGGTCGGGCAGGGTCTTCTTGGTTTGCCGCCCCGCATCGTCATACAGGAAGCTGGTAGTATGAAGCTTTGCATCCGTCATGCTCGCCAATTGCCCGGCGAAGTTATAGGCATAATTGATCGTGGTTTCATCAACGGTGCCGAAAGCCATCTTCACAGCGGTCAACTGGCTGGCGGCATTATAGACAGATTTGGTCACCTTTTGATTCTCATCGGTGGAGGTCACGAGTCGCCCCGCAAAATCATAGGTTTGTGTAGTTGTGACGTTGCCCGGATAGATGGTCAGCTCGAGTAGTCCGCGCTCGTTGTACACGTACTGCGTCTGGTGATTGTTCGCATCCAGCACGGATATTTGTTCACCTGCCAGGTTGTAATCGTAGGTAGTGGTGTAGCCTGTAGTCGCATCCTTCCAGGCTTTGCTGGTTGCCATCTGCCCGGTGGGATAATAGGCAAAGCTCGTGCGATTATTCAGCGCATCGAACGAATCGGTCATGCGGTTCGCGGCATCGTAATCGTAGTTGCGAATCTGCTGGAGCGTCTGTTGCGTCTGTGGATCAAACGCGGAGGTGATCAATTGATCCAACCGTCCCGCTGCATCATATACGTACTTGGTTGTCACGCCCCCTTGATCGGTAGTGGAATTTGTCCAACCGGCTGAACTAGGACTGAGGTCGTAACCTTGGCTGGTACGTGTGCCATCAGCATATTGCGTGACCGTGGAACGTCCGCGCGCATCATAGAAATACTGGGTTACCGCTTCGAAGGCTGTGCCATAGGCGGTCTTCGTACTTTTCAAC
>Ga0137333_1000442_pt1 | contig 10837 bp, 9 predicted proteins | sample EasRivERMLT231_2_FD_102286 | JGI IMG/M metagenome (GOLD analysis project Ga0137333, IMG submission 102286) | Soil microbial communities from meander-bound floodplain in the East River, Colorado, USA - East River MetaG ERMLT231_2 | ecosystem: Environmental > Terrestrial > Soil > Floodplain ... | reverse complement strand
TCCGGGGCGCAGGAGACTCTACAATTGGAGGACTGAACCGGCTGCGGGCCGGGTCTTCGGGTACCTGCTGTACCCGGATTTACGGGGTTTGCGCCAATTGTGCGGCAAGGGAACTGCTGAGATGAGGTTGCTTGATGGCATATAAAACAACGAAATGTCCCCAAGGTCACGACCCACTTGAGCGCACAAGAGTCTTGCCGGGAATCGGTCCGCTTGGGAATCGCGTTGCTGGATTTACGTTGGCGGAAATACTGATGTGCCTTGCCGTCACCGGGATCATCTTCACTGGAATTTTCGTTGGTTACGCTCAATCCGTCCGTAGCTCGGGACGCTCCGAAAACGGACTTGCAGCTCTCGGATTGACGAACGAACGGCCACAACTGACCCAACCTGCCAAGTGTGAGGCGAAGGATTCCCGATGGTGAACGATGTCATGCGGCCAGTTCAATCGCGTTGACGTATCCCGATCTGCCAGTTTCAGTTGCTAGCAAGGCCAAAGCCGCCAACCTTCCCGATTTCGACCTCTGACAATCCGCCGGCTTGGTCAAGTTCAATCCGGTCGCTCGATTAAGTAGATCCGGAAAAGAGCTTGCCCCGGGTTTGGGTTTGTTCAAAATCGGCGCGAATAAATTAACTGCCTTTAGCCCAACAATATTTATGGGACGCATTTACAATGACATCGTAGAAACCGTTGGCCGAACGCCGCTTGTTCGCCTGAATCGTGTCACCGCCGGCCTACCGGCCACCATCCTGCTCAAGTGCGAGTTCTTCAATCCGCTGGGCAGCGTCAAGGACCGCATCGGCATGTTCATGATCGAAGATGCCGAGAAAAAGGGCGTGCTCAAGAAGGACACCGTAATCATTGAACCCACCAGCGGCAACACGGGCATTGCGCTGGCGTTTGTCGCCGCTGCCAAGGGCTACCAACTCATCCTGACCATGCCGGAAACCATGTCGCTTGAACGGCGCACGCTGCTGGCGATGTTGGGTGCCAAGCTGGTGCTGACTCCCGGCACGGAAGGCATGAAAGGCGCAATCGCCAAGGCCGAGCAGTTGGCCAGGGAAACACCGAATTCGTGGATCCCGCAGCAGTTCGAGAATGCTGCCAACCCGGAGATTCATCGGAAAACAACCGCCGAAGAAATATGGGACGACACCGCGGGCAAGGTGGACATTTTCGTTGCCGCGGTCGGCACGGGCGGCACGATTACCGGCTGCTACGAAGTCATCAAACCGCGCAAACCCACCTTCCAGGCAATTGCGGTTGAGCCAAAGGATTCGCCCGTCATTTCACAGACCCTGGCGGGCCAGCCGCTCAAGCCCGGACCGCATAAGATCCAAGGGACCGGGGCGGGTTTCGTTCCTCGAAACCTTCATCTGAAGGATGAGCAGGGTAAGCCGCAAATCACCGAGTGCATCCAGGTGAGCAACGATGATGCGTTCGCAATGGCCCGGCGACTGGCGAAAGAGGAGGGAATCCTGGCCGGCATTTCGACCGGCGCGAACGTTTGCGCAGCCATCGAAGTGGCCAAACGTCCCGAAAACAAAGGGAAGATCATCGTGACGGTGGCCTGCTCGACAGGCGAGCGGTATTTGAGCACGCCGCTGGCCGCAGAAGCCCGGGCGGCGGTTGGCGGTTAGCCAGCGCAGCGCGTGAGCGGACCCCCAATGACAGCCAGGGCCGGCAGATTCGGCCCTGGCAGGTGTGCAATTACTGCAAAAAAGATGTTGCGCTCCAGGCCCCTTCTGCGTAATAACTTGCCCAGTTGAAGGTCTGATAGCTGCGTGCGGATGTGTGTTTCCTGAAGTTAGCCGGCGCGGCAGCTTCCCAAAATTCAAAGTTCAAACAGGTTTGCGGGGATTCATTCCAAACCTTCGACGACACAATACAATTCAATTATGAGCAGCGGCAATAACAACGTGACGGACTACGGTTCCGGTTATCTGGAGATTTCCGAGAAGGGCTTCGGATTTCTTCGCACGGCGACCAACCACTTTCATCCCAAACCGACCGACATCTTTGTCACGCCGGACACCATCAAACGCAGCTTCCTGCGCGAGGGCAGCCACGTGGCCGGACCCACTCAGCCGCCCCACCGCGGCACCAGTCCGCAGCTCAAGTCGGTCGAAAAGGTCAACGACATGCTGTTCGAGGACTATACGAAAGCCGTCCGCTTTGAGAATCTCACGACCATTGACCCGATCGAGAAATTCAAACTGGAAACCGCTGCCGATTTGATCGAGACGCGCGTCATTGACATGGTGACGCCGATCGGCAAGGGCACACGCGGGCTGATCGTTTCGCCACCTCGCAGCGGCAAGACGACCATCCTGAAGCAAATCGCCAACGCCATCACCGAAAATCACCCGGAAGTTCACGTGCTCGTGCTGTTAATTGACGAGCGTCCCGAGGAAGTGACCGATTTCCAACGCTCCGTCAAAGCCGAGGTCGTTGCCTCCTCCAACGATCAGGACCTCGAAACCCACGTCCGCCTATCGCGTTTCATGGTCGAGCGCTGCCGTCGCATGGTCGAATCCGGCAAGGATGTGTTCGTGCTGATGGACTCGCTGACGCGCATCGCCCGTGCCTACAACAGCGTCCACGGCGGCAGCGGACGCACGATGACCGGCGGCGTGGATGCTCGCGCGCTGGAAATTCCGCGCAAAATGTTCGCTTCCGCACGTAAGATTGAAGGTGGCGGCTCCCTGACCATTCTCGCCACCGCGCTCATTGACACTGGTTCGCGAATGGATGAACTCATCTTCCAGGAGTTCAAAGGCACGGGCAACATGGAGTTGATTCTCGACCGCAAACTGTCGGATCGCCGATTGTTCCCGGCCATTGACATTCCCAAGAGCGGCACGCGCAAAGAGGAAAAACTCTTTCCGAAAAATCAGATCGAAGCCGTGCGCAAACTCCGGCGCATGATGGTGGATTTGAATCCCATCGAGGCCATGGAAACGCTCGTCGCCGCGCTCAAGAAGCACAAGACCAACGACGAACTCCTCGCCAAGCTCGACAAAGGCGGCTGATTCGATCCCACGTCACTGTTGACTTCGAGAAACAAACTCCCCGTCTCAGCAGCCCAGGAGAAGAGCGACGCTCGCTTGCCACTGTCCCGTCCGCCGCTGGAGCGGATGCTGCGTATCCATCAAGCGCTTCAAGCTGGTGGTTTCCCCAATGCTTCTGCCTTGGCCCGCGAACTGGAAGTCAGTACCAAGTCCATTCATCGTGACATCGATTTCATGCGCGACCGTTTGCAGTTGCCCATCGAATACGATGCCAGCCGGTTTGGCTACCACTACACCGAGGAAGTCAGCGCCTTCCCCACGGTGCAAATCACCGAGGGCGAACTCTTCGCGCTGATCGTCGCGGAAAAGGCCCTTCAGCAATATCGCGGCACGAATTTCGAGAAACCCCTTCTCAGCGCCATTAAAAAAATGGAGCAATCGTTGCCGGACACTATTTCGCTCAACCTCGCCGAGGTCGAACAGACGATCTCCTTCCGCACCCGGGCCGAGCCGATTCTGGACCTTGAAATTTTCGACGCGCTCGCGAAGGCCACGGCTCATCGGCAGCAGCTTGAACTGGCTTATCGCAAACCCGGCGGGAGACAGACCGAGCCGCGGTTGGTGGACCCGTACCACCTGGCCAACATCAACGGGGAGTGGTTTCTCTTTGCCTGGGACCACGCGCGCAAAGACATCCGCACCTTCGTCCCCGCTCGCGTCCATTCCGTCAAGCCCACGGGCAGGACTTTTGACCGGCCGCAAAAATTCTCCCTCGACAAGCGCCTGCGCGACAGCTTCGGTGTCTATTCCGGTGAGGGCGACTTCAACGTGGTGCTCCGTTTCAACGCCCGCGTGGCGGATTACATCCGCGAAAAGAAATGGCACGAGTCGCAACAATTACGGGAACTCAAAGGCGGCGGCGTGGAGTTGCGCTTCAAACTATCCAGCCTCCGGGAGATCGAACGCTGGGTGTTAAGCTGGGGCGGCGATGCGGTGGTCGTCAAACCGCGTGAGCTGGCCGATTCAGTTTTGAATTCAGCCCGGGCAATCCTCAGGGCAAAAGCCTGACGTCGGTCAGGTAGCGGGCAATTTGAACTTCGGGCATTGGCGCATGAACGAGCGCGGGTTTTGGTAAATCACCCTGTCAATGGCTTTGGCCAGATGGCCGCGCCGCTTCATTTCCAGGGCCGTTTTCGGCACGGCCAGCGGATCGCTGACGCCCCAATCGCACGCGCTGTTCATCCAGAGTCGTTCGCTGCCGTAGGTGTCCAGTATGTCAATCGCGCGGGCCGGTGTGCATTTCGTCTCGGGATAAAGCGTCATGCCCGCCCAAATGCCGGAATCGAGCACCAGCTTTACCGTGTGTTCCTCCACGTGATCAATGATGACGCGCTCGGGCCTGATCCGCTTGTCGCTCCGCAGCACGTCGAGGATTAGCCGCGTTCCCTTGAGCTTGTCTTCCAGGTGCGGCGTATGAACGAGGATGAGTTGATTGTGCCGCGCCGCCAGGTCCACGTGCATTTCCAGCACCTTGATTTCGTTCCGCGAATTCTTGTTCAGCCCGATCTCACCAATGCCCAGCACATTGGGCCGCTCGAGGAATTGGGGAATAATGCCGATGACATCTTCCGCGAGATTTACATCCTCGGATTCCTTGGGGTTGATGCAGAGCCAGCAAAAATGCGCGAGACCGAATTTGGCGGCACGCTTCGGTTCGTGTTCGGTAAGCTGGCAGAAGTAATCGTAGAAGCCATTGACCGAACTGCGGTCGAAGCCGGCCCAGAAGGCCGGTTCGCAAACCGCCTGGCAACCGGCCAGCGTCATCTTGACGTAATCGTCCGTGACACGGCTGACCATGTGAGCGTGTGGTTCGATGTATTTCATGTGGGTGAAGCCCCGCGGCTTTCTTGATCTTAATCTTAATCCTAATCTTGCTCTCCTATCGTTCCTATCATGAGGCGTAAAGCGTGAAGCGTGATTTCAGCCGGCATCCGGAAACGCGCCGCAGGCGGCTTTGGTTGTCGCCGCAGGAATCGGTTTCGTGGTTGGGTCGCTGAAAGCCAGCAAAACCTTTTCGGCGCGGCGCTGTTGCTTCCCGGTTAGCACACCAACAGCCTTGCGAAACGCCTTCAATCGAAAATCGTCCTTGCCCGAAGCCCGTTCGACTCGGTCGAGAAACGCCGCGAGGTCAATCAACCGGCTTCGCGCATCGAGGAAGTAAAGATCCAGAACTTGTTGTCGCGTCATGCGCTTCATGGGCGCGATTATACGCCTGCGTTGCGCGGCGACAACTCCATAGCTTGAGGCAACGACAGTATCCGATTCAGGCTTCGACCGGAGGGACGAGTTACACGAGTCCCCATTTGGCTGAAGCAGGACGAAGACGTTTTGGACTCGTGTGACTCCTCCCTCCGGACAACGGCGTTTGCGGAACAAATCCTATTCTCCTGTTTTCCGATTGCCAAGCGCATCGGCAGGGTGCAAAAGACGTTTAACCACATTAAAGTTATGCACCCATTCCCTCCACTCAACCGCCGTGAATTCACCAAAGCCACTTTGCTCGCCGGCGCGGCCGTTGCGTCGGGCGTGGTGACCGTCTTTGGCCAAAGCCCCAAGCGAATCCGGATCGGTGTAATCGGTTGCGGCAGCGTGTCGCATTCCTATCTGCCGGTGTTGTCCAAGTGTCCGTACGCTGAAGTGGTTAGCCTTTGCGACATCCGACCCGAGCGCGCGCGCAAGCAAGCCGAGGCCCACAAAGTGACGCATCATTATCCGCACATTGACCAGATGCTCGCGGGCGAACCGTTCGATTTTCTGATCAATCTGACCGACATGCAGGAGCATGAGCATTTGAACCGGCTGGCGCTGGAGGCCGGTAAACATGTCTGGAGCGAGAAGCCGATTGCGAATTCACTGGCAGCCGGACAGAAGTTGCTGCGCATCGCCAAAGAAAAAAAGCGCCGGCTGTGGGGCGCGCCGATCACGGTGCAAAGCCCTCAATTTGCCTTCATGGCGCGCACACTGGCGCAAGGCGCGCTCGGCCGCGTGGCGGCGGCACACGCGGACTACGGACACGAAGGACCGAATTGGTCTTCGTTCTTTTACGAGAAAGGCGGCGGCAGCATGCCCGACCTGGCAGTTTACAATCTGACTTCGCTGACCGGATTGCTCGGACCAGCTAAACGCGTCTCCGCCATGCTGAGCATCGTCACGCCGGAACGCGACATCACCGATAAGGGCAAAATTAAAGTCACCGAGGAAGACAACGCCATGGTATTGCTCGATCACGGCAAGGGCGTGATTTCGCACGTGCAATCCGGCTTCAACTATTTCAATCCGCACGGTCATGATGGGAGCGGCGAACAGCGGCACACGATTACCATCGTTGGCTCGGGCGGCTTCATGGGATTGGTCGGATACGATTGGGCGCCGCTGGGCGTGGACCTGGCCACGAACAAGCAGCCCAAGCTGGAGCGACACGCGACAGACGCGCAAGGCTACATCTGGCAGCAAGGCGCGGCGTTGGCGGCCGAATGCCTCGCCACGGGACGCGAATTGTTGGTGACGCCGGAACACGCTTTACACGTGCTGGAGATTATCACTGCGGCGCGGGAGTCGCAGAGCACCGGCCGCCGCATCGCGCTCACGTCCACCTTCAAATGGCCGGTTCTGGGTTGAACTTCGCAAGTAGGGTGCCCGACCTAAAGGAGGTAATGCCGCGTGCGGGCACGCGGGCTACACGCCCTTGTAGGCCGGGTCTCCTGACCCGGCGCAGCGAACTCGAAGCGAAGCGCCATTGATGTCGCCTTGGGGGACCAACAGTCTCCAAACGAACCGTGGCTTGCGCCGTTTCAAAGCCTGAACTAAAGTGCCGGCATGAGCGTGACTCTGGATGTTTCGGATGATTTCGCACGGCGATTGGAAAGCCAACCGCAGGCGGCGGAGGCGGAGTTGTATCTTGAACTCGCGATTGCCTTGTACCGGGCGGGCAATTTGCCGGTGGCCAGCGCTGCCCGCACCGCTGGCCTGAGCGAATCACAGTTCTCGGCCATCTTGCGGCAACGTCAGGTGCCGATGCCCTACTCAATGGATGACCTGGAGCACGACATCGCTTATGCCGGCGGTCGTCGTTGATTCGTCGGTGTTGATCACGCTCGCCGCGGGCGAGCAATTTCATCTGCTGCGGGACTTCTATTCTACGATTCACATTCCGCCGCAGGTTTGGAACGAAACCACCGCAACCCCAAAAGCCTTCGGAATCCAGGAGGTTCGCCAGGCCCGGGCCGATGGCTGGATTGTGGTGCAATCACCTCAAGACGTGGCGAGAGTTTCAAATCTGCCATTCAACCTGCAACCCGGGGAAGCCGAAGCACTGGCACTCGCTCTGGAATTGCCCGGTGCGCTGATTCTGGTGGACGACGCGCAAGGGCGGAAAGCGGCGGCAGCCTTGGGCATCGCCTACACCGGCACCCTCGGTGTGCTCTTGCGCGCCAAAGCCGAAGGGAAAATTTCCGCGCTGCGACCGGTGCTCCGACTGCTTGCGGCGCGAACCACCTTTTGGCTGAGCCCAGAGGTTGAGTGCGCTGCGTTGAAACAAGCAGGCGAGGCTTGAATTGCCCCCGATGATAACGCCGCGTGAGGGCACGCGGGGGAATGAATCCTTTGACTTGGGCCAATGTTTGCGCCAAGTTCCCGCCGCCTTGCCGCAGAATTGAGTTGCTAAAATTCAGCGGCGCGATTTAAGAGTCACAGAAATCCAGATGGGCAAAGCATTGATTATTGCGGAGAAACCGTCTGTTGCCGGCGATATTGCCAAGGCCTTGGGCGGTTTCAAGCGCACCGACGATTACTTCGAGAGCGACCAATACGTCGTCTCGTCGGCGGTCGGCCATTTGCTCACCATCGTTCCGCCGCCGGGGGTCGAGGCCGTGCGCGGCAAATGGACTTTCAAATGCCTCCCCGTCATCCCGCCGCACTTCGACCTCGAACCGATTGAAAAAAGCGAGAACCGCCTCAAGGTCCTCAAGAAGCTGATCAAGCGCGACGACGTTTCCGAATTGATCAATGCCTGTGACGCCGGGCGCGAGGGTGAACTGATCTTCCGCAACATCGTCCGTTATACCAAGGCGAAGCAGCCCATCAAACGGCTGTGGCTGCAATCCATGACGCCCGCCGCCATTCGTGAAGGCTTCGCGGCTTTGCGCGACGACGCGTCCATGCAACCGCTCTCCGACGCGGCAATCAGCCGTTCCGAGGCCGACTGGTTGGTGGGCATCAATGGCACCCGGGCGATGACCGCTTTCAACTCGAAGCTCGGCGGTTTTTTCAAAACCACCGTGGGCCGCGTGCAGACGCCCACGCTGGCGATCCTGGTCGAACGCGAGGCGAAGATTAAAAAATTCGTCTCGCGTGATTACTGGGAAGTCATCGGCACCTTCGACGCCGCAGCCGGGCAATACGCCGGGCGCTGGTTCGACGAGAAATTCACGAAGCCGAGTAGTGGCACAGGCGTCTCGCCTGTGAGTTCCGGGGACAGGGAGAATTCAGAAACACACGGGCAGGATGCCCGTGCCACTATTGACGCGGACCAGCTAAAGCCCGAGCGCGTTTGGGAAAAAGACAAGGCCGAAGCCATTCGCACAAAGTGCTTGGGCAAACCGGGCATTGTCACCGAGGAAAGCAAGCCCAGCACGTCGCTGTCGCCATTGCTGTATGATCTCACCAGTTTGCAGCGCGATGCTAACTCCCGCTTTGGCTTCAGCGCAAAGAATACGCTGGGCATTGCCCAGGCGCTTTACGAGCGGCACAAGGTCCTCACTTATCCGAGAACCGATTCACGCGCGTTGCCGGAGGATTATCTCGGCACGGTCCAGAGCACGCTTACCGTGCTCGGCGGCACGAGCTACGGCCAGTTCGCCGACACCATTCTCAAGAGCGGCTGGGTCCGCCCGAACAAGCGCATCTTCAACAACGCCAAGGTTTCCGATCACTTTGCCATTATTCCGACCACGCAAACGCCCAAAGGCTTGAGCGAACCAGAGCAGAAGCTTTACGACCTGGTGACGAAGCGGTTTCTCGCCATCTTCTATCCGCCGGCGGAATTTCTGGAGACCACCCGCATCACGCGAGTCGAAGGCGAGCCGTTCAAGAGCGCGGGAAAAGTTCTGGTGACGCCCGGCTGGCTCACCGTTTATGGCAAAGAAGCGCAGGGCGACGAGGACAATCCGAATCTTGCGCCGGTTAAGCCGGACGAAACCGTCAACACCAGCGCCGTCGAGGTGAAGCAAAGCGCGACCAAGCCGCCGCCGCGTTATTCGGAAGCGACGTTGCTCTCCGCGATGGAAGGAGCGGGCAAGTTGGTGGACGACGACGAACTCCGCGAAGCAATGAGCGAGAAGGGGCTCGGCACGCCCGCCACCCGTGCGGCGATCATCGAGGGTTTGATCTACGAACAATACCTCCATCGCAACGGTCGCGAGCTTCAGGCGACAGCGAAGGCGTTTTCGTTGATGGAACTGCTCAATGGCCTGGGTATTCCCGAACTGACCAAGCCCGAGTTGACTGGTGACTGGGAGTTTCAACTGAAACAAATCCAGCGCCGGCAGATCAGCCGCGAGCAATTCATGGCCGGCATCGCCGACATGACGCGGCGCATCGTGGAGCGTGCCAAGCTCTACGAGCAGGACACGATTCCCGGCGACTTCGGCGTGCTGAAGGTTCCCTGCCCGAAATGCGGCGGAGAGGTCCACGAGAAATACAAACAGTATCAGTGCGTGAAGTGCGATTTCTCGGTTTGGAAAACACTTTGCAGTCGGATGTTTGAACCCGAAGAGGTCGAGAAGCTGATCACGGAAAAGCAGGTCGGGCCGCTGCAGGGTTTCATGAGCAAGATGGGCCGGCCCTTCGCCGCCGTGCTCAAGATGAACGCGGAGCAAAAGATCGAGTTCGACTTTGGCAACAACGAGAACAAGGATGGCGAGGCGGCGGCGCCCGTGGATTTCACCGGCAAGGAGCCGCTCGGCAAATGTCCCAAGTGCGGCGCGCGCGTGTTCGACGGGGGGATGAATTACGTCTGTGAAAGCCAGGCGGGCGCGGCGAAGACCTGCACGTTTCGCACGGGCAAGATCATTTTGCAGCAGACCATCGAGCCAGCGCAGATCACCAAGCTGCTGGCCGAGGGCAAAACCGAGTTGCTCAAAGGCTTCGTCTCGAACAGGACGAAGCGGAAGTTCGAGGCGTTCCTTGCGCTCAAGGACGGCGAGGTGAAGTTTGAATTTGTGCCGCGCGAACGGAAGGGGAAAACCAAGGATGGCAAACCCAAAGAGCCGCCGCCAAAGATTGATTTCACTGGCAGGGAAGTAATCGGGAAATGTCCCAAGTGCGGCGGGAAGATTTTCGAGACGGATGCGGCGTATTTGTGCGAGCGATCGCAGGCGGACAAGAAATCGTGCAAGTTCAAGATCAGCCGCGAGATTCTGCAGCAGCCGATTGACCGGGCGCAGGCCCAGAAGCTTCTCACCACAGGCAAGAGCGATTTGATGGACAAGTTCATCTCGAAGGCGGGCAAGCCGTTTCCGGCGTTTCTCGTCATGGACGACAACGGGAAAGTCACTTTTGAGTTTCCGACGCGCGAGGGAGAGTAGCACTGTGGACTTGGCCGGTTGCCCCTTCAAATTGCGCAGGTGCGACGGCTGTTCCCTCTCCTGGGGGGAGAGGGTCAGGGTGAGGGCGGTTTTGGCAGCCAAGGAATCACCTATATTTTGAAGGTCGAAGGCCCAATCAAGTCGGTGGACGATCAGTGGATCAAAAAATTCCTGACCCATCT
>Ga0137333_1000441_pt1 | contig 10853 bp, 10 predicted proteins | sample EasRivERMLT231_2_FD_102286 | JGI IMG/M metagenome (GOLD analysis project Ga0137333, IMG submission 102286) | Soil microbial communities from meander-bound floodplain in the East River, Colorado, USA - East River MetaG ERMLT231_2 | ecosystem: Environmental > Terrestrial > Soil > Floodplain ... | reverse complement strand
CCAAAATGTTGTTGGGAGACATCGGCTTCTGTGCACTGTGTGGCAATGCGCACAACCTGAATGCCGCGTTCGAAGGCAGTCTTTAACTCCTTACGAGTGCCAATACCCGGCAGAAGAAGCGCGGCAATTTTTGTTTTGGTAACTGCCTTGCGCGCCTCTTCGATCAAATCCATTTCATTGGTAAGTGAGAAGCCGTATTGAATTGATGAGCCAGCCAGCCCATCACCATGTGTTACTTCAAGGACTTGCACCCCGGCTTTATCCAAAGCCTGTGCTACATTCCGCACCTGTTCACGCGTGAATTGATGCTTCATGGCATGTGAGCCATCTCGCAGTGTTGTGTCTGTAAGGCGTGGCGCTTTCATTGTTTCATTTCCTGATCGAGAATCTTTTGTGCGAATACTTCTCCAACCTGCCGTGCGGATGCGGTCATAATGTCAAGATTGCCTGCGTAGGGAGGGAGGAAGTCGCCTGCGCCGGTGACTTCCAACAACATGACGATCAACGTTCTCTTCCCTTCGGGTGTATCTCGGACTTCAAACACCGGTTCATTTTTTAGACGATAGCCTGGTACGTATGCCTGAACAGCCTTGACCATCGCTTCGACCGATTCGACAATTGCCTTGCGATCCACATCCTCTGTATCCAAAAGGGCGTATATCGTGTTACGCATCAGGATGGGAGGGTCAGCCGGGTTCAGGATAATGATAGCTTTGCCTTGTTTTGCCCCACCGATCACCTCGAGTCCACGCGCGGTGGTGAAGGTGAATTCATCAATGTTCTGGCGTGTGCCCGGTCCTGCAGACAGACTGGCAATCGTGCTGACCATTTCTGCGTAAGGGACCGATGTCACTCGAGAGACTGCATAAACGAGAGGGATCGTTGCCTGTCCGCCGCATGTAATTAGATTGACGTTGGACTCATTGATGTGTGCGCCCAAATTCACGGGGGGAATCACATATGGTCCGCGCGCGGCAGGCGTCAGGTCAATAGCGATGCGCCCGGCTTCCCGCAGCATTTTTGCGTGACGCACATGAGCATAAGCACTGGTCGCGTCAAAAACGATTTGGATGTTCGGGTCATCCAGAATAGGTTGGATGCCATCGTGGCTGGTGTTGATTCCCAAAGATCGCGCCCGTGCCAGTCCATCCGATTGCGGTTCGATGCCAGTGAGCAAGGCAAGTTCCATGTGCCCCGGCTCGCGCAAGATCTTGAACATCAGGTCACTGCCGATGTTGCCCGAGCCCAATATGGCAACTTTGACTTTGTTGTTTGCGTTCATCGTTTCGAGACCTTCTGCGGTGAGCCGTAATAACCGAGGCGTTTGGAAATCTTTTTTGCGGCGCGTATCACGCCGTCGCGAAAATCGTTTTGCGACCGTTTGAAGCGATAGGCGGGTATGGACATGCTGATCGCGGCGATCGCCTGCCCCGTGTGGTTATAGATCGGTGCGGCAACACAACACAGGTCGGGCAGAATTTCCTCCAGGTCATAGGCGCATCCCTGTTTCTGGATCTTTGCCAGGTTCTGCAAAAGTTCATTTTCGTCTGTGATGGTGTTGTCGGTGAAACGCGGCAAGCCCACCGTTTGGACGATACGTTTGACTTCCTCATCACTACTGTAGGCAAGTAAAACTTTCCCGAGGGCGGAGCAATGCGCGTACAGGCGTGCGCCGAGTGAAGTTAACTCCACCCTTACTGCCTGCCTGCCTTCAAGCTTATCCACATAGACGGCTTGGGTATCATCCAATACCGCAAGATGAATGGTTTCTTGAAATTCCGCCGCCAGGTCTTCCATAACCGGGTGCGCCTCCTTGCGGAGTTCGGTTGTGGCAAGCAGGGTTTCACTGAGCGTTACCAACCTCCAGCCCAGACGATAACGGTTATCTTCTGTCTTGTTCAAAAAGCCCAACTTGGCAAGCGACGACATCAAATCGTGCGCACTCGATTTCGCTATTTTCAATTTCGCCGCCACCTCGCGCACACCCCACTCCGCGTGATCACGGTCGAACAGCGTCAATAATTCACCTGCTTTTTGAATGGTTTGCAACATGTCGGTTTATTTCGATTCGGCGGCTTGTTTTACAATGCCCTGCAATATTTCTGCCCCAAGGTTTGCGGCGGAGAGCCCGCGGAAGAGGAAGACAAAATTCACCACGGCGGTCAATTCTTCGAGAGTTGCGCCTGCGCGGTATGCGGCAATAGCATGAAGCTTCGCGGCATCCTGTAAATTTGCCAGCATGATGGCAAAGATGAATAACTGGGATGTTTTCGTATCGAAGCAACCGGGGTACATGCAATGACGGCGCAGTTCCTCTTGCATGGTCAACAGTTCCGGGTCAAGACGCGCCAACCAATCGGTCCGAGCTTGAATGCGTGGCGGCACAAAACCAAGCAGTTCAACATAGAATTTACGATATACATCGATTTGTTCGTCGGGGATTTGTCGTTCGGGGAGCATGGGTGATAGATTTTCGGACATGGTTTCTCCAATTCTTTCTCAGTATTACACAGGGGAATATGATGTACAAGACCCTTGTCCGATTATATCGGACAAGGGTCGGTGTAGATTAGCGTTGACTATAACTTATCAAAATGGATTATTTGATATGCACGCGCCGATAAATTGAGTTGACTCATCGCCGCCCGCATCAAACTCTGACCATCAGCTTGCAACTTGCAAAATTGCCGTATCTCCCCGACGCGCATATCGGCGTTCGAAATGATATCGGTGGAAGAACTCTTATTCGATAACCAGGAGTCTGGATTCGTGAATCGGGTTTGTTGAATATTTCTGGCGGCTTGCACGCGTTGACGAATCACTTCGCTTGTTTCACTCATTTTATTTCCACTTAATTTTTCGTAATCAACTCTTGGCACTTCAATGTGAATGTCAATGCGGTCAAGTAACGGCCCTGAGATGTGCTTTTGATATTTGGTTACTACAACAGGAGCGCAAGTGCAGGGCTTAAGCGAGTCGCCATAATATCCGCAAGGGCAGGAGTGTACACAATCGAACATATTTTTCATGCTCGACTAAGGGTAGTCAGATGGTTTTGAAAGCTTTTCTAGGATGCTTCCTTAAATCAGACAAGAAGGCAGACGGGCGTTTAACCCGTCATGGCAAAAATTGTTTCTTTTATTTCCTCGGCTGAAACCTCATCAGAAACAAATACCTGTCCAATCCCCCGAAGAAGGATAAATCGTAATTGTCCGGCCCTTTTCTTCTTATCATGTTGCATAGCTTGGAATAGTGCGTCAGGTTGTATATATGATGGAATACGAGTAGGTAGATTGACACTTTCCAGAATGGCTTCAATCCGTTTCTGTAATGAAACATCACAGAACCCTAACCTTACAGATAGGTCAGCCGCGGCAACCAGTCCCATGCTAACAGCTTCTCCATGTCGGAAAGCATTATCACTTACACGCTCAATTGCATAGGCAAATGTATGTCCCAAATTAAGTATGGAACGCTGTCCTAGCTCAAATGGATCTGCCTGCACAATATTTATCTTTATCTGGATTGCCTGTGCAACCAGCTTCTGAAGTTCGCCGATATACGATGGGGAACGATCCCAATTCTTCGCCCAATGACCTTGTTCGATTTGTTCCAACAAACTGGATTCAGCGATTAGGCCATGTTTTACCACCTCAGCCATACCAGCAGCAAAGACCGGATGAGGTAATGTTTGGAGAGTGGCAACATCCGCTATTACCTTCAGAGGCTGTTTGTAGACTCCGATAAGGTTTTTTCCCTGAGGGAGATCAATACTCGCTTTTCCTCCCACACTAGAATCAACCATGGCGATTAAGCTCGTGGGGCATTGGATTAAATCCACACCACGCATATAGGTCGTGGCAACGTAACCAGCAATATCACCAACAATATTGCCGCCGAGAGCAATTATCGTTCCACTTCGATCAAACCCCATATCAAGCAATTGATTATACACATACTGTACTGTGGCAATGGATTTATTCTTTCGTCCTGAGGGAATAATAATGAAATTCCCAATTGAAGCACAACTAGGACCATACAGTCCCTTTACTTCCCGATCTGTAATAACAACAATTTTTTCTTGAACACCAGTCAACTGTCTCAAAAATGGCAGTAGACCAGCACCGACAATATACTCGTAACTCTTTTGTGGATTTGCAACAACCAGACTTCTAGGACTGGTGTTTACAAACTCTGCAAGACTTCTAGCTATATCAACCGGCTGTTTTTCATCAGTGATCACTTGTGGAAAACGCAAATATTGTTCATTGCGTTCCTGAAGCAAATCAACTATACGCTCCTTAGGATTTAGAACTGTCAATAGCGGTCGTTTGTGGGCATTATCTTGTTCAACACGCGTCAAAATTTCATCCGGTGTCGCAACCAAACATAATACCCGACTGTTACGACTGAGGGCTTTCACATTCTCAGGATCCAGCATCAGTCGTCCACCCGTTGAAATCACAATGCCATCCACATCAGCAAGTTCCCTGACAACAGCTCTTTCCATCTCACGGAAAGAATCCTCCCCCAGCTCTTTAAAAATATCCGAAATCGAAAGATCATAGCGTGATTCGATTAATTCATCCGTATCAACGAATCGATAATTTAGATACTCCGACAGAAGTTTCCCAACGGTCGTTTTACCGGTACCCATAAAACCTGTGAGAACTACCTTTGCCTCATTTATGGATAATTTTTCCAAGGCAAGAGGTATTGACTCTGAACGCATTTCATCCTCGCCAACCAGGATTTGTGGCTCTACTGTTTCACTTTGGGAAGTGTCCTTCAAAGCGCTTTCCATCGAAGTAACTATATTGTTATTAATCGCTTTGTCGTGTAGCTCTAAATAATGAAGAGATTTTTCTTTCTCCCCCAGTGTTTGGTAAATATTCGACAAGGCCTCGAGAATGGTAGGCAATAGAATGCTGTCGTGCAGACGAGAAGCGGCATTCATCATTGCCTCCAGGAAAGGAAGTCTTTCGAACTTCAACGAAAAACGGGTGCTCCCATACAGGCGAATTAAATCAAGAAAACCCAAGAGAACCTGGTCCCCCTCAGGAGATGGATGCTCACTTAGATACCGCAAGATCTCCCTTATATTAGATTTATGCTCATCAAGTATTAATAAGCTAAGAAGAAAAGTATCTGAACTTCTGTCGGCCAGCGAATTGTACCAATCCATAGACTCGGAATAAGTTTTCCCCAACCTGAGCCATACTTCAGGCACATTCTTTAATTCTTTCAGTGCAAAATTGTGTATCCCAGACTGCAAATAATAATGATCAGTTGTGTTATCAAAAATCAGCAAATTCAATTGAGTAAAAATATCCATATACGCGTAAACCGCATCAGAATCAACATTACCACTGCCTAATTTCTCGGCCAGTTCACTACGAAAGCCACTCGAAAGTATGCCAAGCTGAATCAATAAGTTTTGTTCTTCGACGGTAAGTTGTTTGACAATATAAGAAAGAATTACTTCGCTTGGATCGGATTTATCTGTCGAGAACTGCGTGACATGCTTCTTCAATTCCCCGACGAAATCATCAACTTCGACTGCCTGACGATAGTTTAGATAACCCGCTACAAAGTATAAATTTGCGGGAATGTTTCGACATATTTTTGCCAAATGTGTGGCACTCTTCCCTACTCGGGGCGATATGTCGAGCAGAAGTTCTTCGGCTTTCTCTGGAGCAAGTTCCTTTAACTTAATGACATCCTGATTATTTGCCGCCAAAGGGACTTTGGATGTAATTAATAGACCACAAGAAGCTGGTGGTGTAAGTAAATCCAAATATCCACCATGTTGCAATCCATCCACGACAATCAAAATCCTTTTCCCCTCCAAAATTGTGTGGTATTGGTTTCTTAGTGTCTCCAGATCATCTGACAGGCGCGTGTAAGGATCAATTATGTGAATAAGCGTTTCAAATATTTTGAACATTGAGAGATGCTCATCGTCATTTTCATCAACCTGCAAATATATTTGGGCGTCAGAGTATTGATTACGCATCCTAAGCGCTGCAGCACGACAAAGTTCAGTCTTCCCTATTCCCTGAGATCCTTGTAAAAAACATTGTTTTCCCGCAACAGAATTGCCGGGGTCTGGCTTCAATGTGTTTACAATAAAGTTGACCTCTTCATCCCTGTTTACATGGAATTTTGCTGGCAACAACATTCGATATGATTTTGGAATATCAATTGTGATGTTCATGGTCAATCCAAAGAAGTGATTTTCTAAATGAGATACATGCCGTCGACTCGGAGTTCATAAATTATAACCCCTGAACATGGAACTCTCTATCGATGTTAATATCCCCGCTGCCTGCAAGAGCGAGATAGATAACCCTCCCGTACCACGACCACTGGCTATAATCAATGTAACCTTGGATTTAACCATCATTTCCTTTCCTCCTTTTTATTCTTCTAGAAGAAGCGTCAAGAAAAACACATCATCGGCTCCATTCAGGGATAAATCCGTGTTTGTAACAAATCAACTGTTGAACTATTGTAAAATTGTTCCATCTTTCATAACTGGTGAAGGAATCAATTGGCTCGAAAAGTATTAAAATACTTGAATGTCTAAGTCTTTTCAATTATAATCACTATTTGAGACACTGTCTCTAGTAGTGAGACAGGAGAAATTCTAATGCCCACATCTGAAACCCAAAGTTTACATCGCGCGGTCGCTATCTTAGATTGTTTTCAGGAAAATCAACCCGAATTGGGTGTCCGCGAAATTGCCCGACAACTAGTGCTACACCCAAGTACAGTAGGACGGATATTAACTACTTTGACTTCCTTGGAGATTCTGACTCAAGATCCAGATACTCGCCGTTATCGTCTGGGTTCCAAAGTGCTCAAATGGAGCACGTTATACATGAGCAACATGGACCTACGGGTCGTTGCGCGTCCGTACATGCAAGAGCTGAATAGAAGTACTGAAGAAACCATCAGTCTGGATATACCTGATGGGCAGACTCGCTTGTGTGTTGAGCGGATAGAAAGCCCACATAAATTACGCTGGGTAAAACAATTAGGTGAAAGAATGCCTTTTTTTGCCAGCGCGTCAGGCCGAACCTTGCTAGCATTCATGGATCCAAATCAACAGGATGTAATTTTGGCAACCACGCCTTTTGAACAGTTAACAGTTCATACTACCACTGACCTCAGAATTTTCAGACAAGAATTGGATCTTACAAGAAAGAGGGGCTATGCAATTAGCGTGAGTGAACGTGTAGAGGGAGTCTCTTGTGTTGCCGCTCCAATATTTGATACATCGGAAAAAATAATCGGTGCCGTAACCATATCAGGACCTAGTACCCGATTTTCCCAGCAAAAAATAACTGAATACGCTGAATTATTGACTAGAACCACAGATAAGATTTCTCAAGCCATGGGACGACAACATCCTTCAGAAAAGAAGGAACTAGCATTTCTGGTAACTGACGCACCAATACAAACATAGGAGCCGCAATGGCTGATTTATATTGGAATACAAAACTTTCCTACACTACCGAAGATGGTATTCTAATCCGGGGATATGACCTAATTCAATTGATTGGGGTCGTGCCATTTCCATCCGTTTTATATCTCCTCTTCACAGGAGAACTCCCTAACCCAAAAGTTGCAAAGCTAATTGATGCACTGATGGTTGCCAGTATAGATCATGGACCCGGTGCCCCTTCAGTCCTCGCTGCACGTACGACAGCATCGGGAGGAGCGCCTTTGGGGGCGGCCGCAGCCGCGGGATTACTAACCCTCAACAAATTCCATGGAGCCGCCGTGGAAGACTCTATGGATGCAATTCAAAAAGTGTTTACGTTAAGCAATGGCGAAATGGACAAACTCGATCAAGCCGCAGACACAATGGTTGTTCAATGGCGTGAGGCAGGCCGTCGGATTGCTGGGTTTGGGCATCGACAACACAAAAGGATCGATCCTCGCCTTGAACGATTACTTGAACTTGCAAAGGAAGCGGAGGTTCCTGGTATCCACCTTGAGGCCGCACATGCCATTGTGCGAGCCCTAAAGCGGACAACCGGCAAAGAATTACCCATCAATATTGATGGGGCAACCGCTGCACTTCTGTGTGAAATTAATTTTCCCCCCAGTCTTTCCAACGCATTATTCATGGTTGCTCGAATCACCGGGATTTTGGCGCATGCAAACGAAGAAATTACCCAAATGCCGCCCATGCGTCGAATTGATCCAGTAAATCATGGCTATGATGGCCCCCCTGCGAGAAATTTGCCATCAGATGAAGAATAAACATTAATCCACATTGAATTGGAGGTCCAAATGGCTGTCAGATCTATTACTCCTGAAGAAAAGGCTTATGCTGCCGAATTACTGGAGCGTGCCCGAATTGCCCAGAAAGAAGTAGAAACCTACGATCAGGCTCGGGTTGATCGGTTGTGTCAAGCAATTGCTTGGGCAACCTACAAGGAAAAGACATTCAACCGTATTGCTGTGATGGGCGTTGAAGAAAGTGGTCTTGGAGACCCGGTTGGACGTGTCAACAAGCGATTTAAAATCATGGGCATATTACGGGATATATTACGGCAAAAGAGTGTGGGAGTTATTGAAGAAATTCCCGAAAAAGGACTTGTGAAATACGGAAAGCCTGTAGGTGTAATCGCTTCGATTGTTCCAACCACCAATCCTGAACTCACCCCACCTGGAGTAGGCCTCTTTGCTATGAAATGCCGCGACGCTGTTATCTTTGCCCCACATCCGCGCAGTAAGAAGACCTCTTTCGAAATGGTTCGAGTAATGCGGGATGTTCTAAAACGAGAAGGCGCACCTGAAGACCTCTTCCAATGTGTTGAGAAACCAAGCATTCCGCTCTCACAGGAGTTGATGGCAATCTGCGATCTTGTTCAAGCAACCGGAGGCCAGCAAATGGTGAGAGCTGCATATAGCTCAGGTACACCGTCTCTTGGTGTTGGCGCTGGAAATTCAACAATGGTAATCGACGAAACCGCCGATATTGAAGAAGCAGCGCGCAATACACGCATGAGTAAAACTTCAGACTTTGGATCCGGATGCTCAGCTGATGGTAATTTAGTTGTGGAGGAAACCATCTACGATCGTTTTCTTGACCAGCTTATTAAAGAAGGCGGTCACCTAGCATCCGAAGAAGAAAAGGCACAACTGCAATCCGCTCTCTGGGATGAAGAAGGGCATCGCACACCTGATACTGTTGCCATATCCGCGCAACACATTGCAAACAGGGCTGGTTTTACGATCCCTGATGATCGCAAGTTCATCATCGTAAAAGAGGAAAACATAGGCAAGGAATACCTCTTCTCCAGCGAAAAATTATGTGTGGTCCTTACAATTTTCAGATACAGTGGGTTTGAGAATGCTTTGAGAATGATTGAACAAATCTATGAAGTTGGAGGTAAGGGTCATTCGTGCGGGATTTATTCCTTCAACGATGAACATATCAACCAATTAGCGCTTATCGCCCCAGTGAGTCGCATTATGGTGCGCCAGCCACAGTCCAAGGCTAATGCTGGCGCTTTCAACAATGGCATGCCGATGACTTCCAGCCTGGGTTGCGGTACCTGGGGAGGCAATAGCACGTCGGAAAATATTAACCTCAAGCATTACATGAATGTAACCTGGGTCAGTAAACCGATACCCGAGGACCGACCATCAGAAGCAGAACTGTTTGGTGAGTTCTATAACACGTAAGCGATGTCTTCATTTGAGAAAGAAGCAAAACCATGAAATTCAAAATTCTTCTCCTCAATGGACCCAATCTGGATATGTTGGGAATCCGCGAGGCATCTATTTATGGAACAGACACTTTGGAGACCATTGTGAAGGATTTCAAGGCTTATGCCACCGAGCGGGATGTAGAAGTGCGCGACTTTCAATCGAACTCTGAAGGTGCTTTAGTCGATGCCATCCATGATGCATACAAATGGGCTAACGGCATCGTGTTCAATGCTGGTGCTTATACACATTACAGTATTGCACTTCGGGACGCGATCGCCGCTGTTAAGTTGCCGGTAGTGGAGGTACACCTGTCCAATGTGCATGCCCGAGAGGAGTTTCGTCATAAATCTGTGATTGCGCCGGTTTGCCTTGGAGTTTGTGCTGGGTTTGGTCGCTGGAGTTATTTTGCTGGTCTACAGGCGTTGCTCTGGAATCTCGAGAATAAGAAATAAGTTGTGACTATTCCGGAAGGATTTTGACATCACGCCAAATCGCCCAACCCGCGAAGGAGTTGGGCGATTTTGATTCTCGGACGAAGGGATCCTAAAATTTTATCTTTCCGTACTTGTAATTGGCTCCGGACGAACCATTACGAGCCCATGGTCAATAGGATTTTTCCGACCTCGCCAGTACTGGCGAGTTGCAATGCCTGACTGATTTGATCAAATCGGAAAGTATTTGTGACGATTTTTCCCGGTGACAAAACTTTCTTTTCCACGAGAGCAATCGTTCGTGCGAAGTCGGCAGGATGATCATAGATAATCGACCCGCTGACGCGGATCTCTTCGCGAACGAGCTTCAAAGGTGTGAAACTAGCCTGTGCGGTCGAAAGGCCAAGCAGGATAATCTGCCCACCACGTGGAACTGCGCTCAATGCCAACTCAACAGTTGAAGCCGCACCGGCACATTCAAATACGATTGTAACCCCTTCATCTCTCCACAAGCCTGGGATATCGGTGCTCTCCTCGGTTTGCGCTCCTAATTGCTTGGCCATATTTAATTTGCTCTCTAATTTATCATGAGCAATCACACGCATCCCCTGCGAAACAGCAGCCTGGATTAGCAACAATCCGGTAGCGCCGCAGCCTAATACTGCGACGGTATCCCCAATCTGAGCACCT
>Ga0137333_1000440_pt1 | contig 10853 bp, 16 predicted proteins | sample EasRivERMLT231_2_FD_102286 | JGI IMG/M metagenome (GOLD analysis project Ga0137333, IMG submission 102286) | Soil microbial communities from meander-bound floodplain in the East River, Colorado, USA - East River MetaG ERMLT231_2 | ecosystem: Environmental > Terrestrial > Soil > Floodplain ... | reverse complement strand
TGGCATGAGTTATCTCCAAGTTTTTATTGTTCTTTCACTTCGACTTGCACTGTGGTCTCGCCCGCCTTCTCAAATTGCAGGGTGAGTGTGAATGTGTCACCGACCTTTAAGTCCTGTTTCAGGTCAACCAGCATGATGTGCAAGCCGCCTGCTTTGAAGGTGACGCTGTCGCTCGCAGGAATTTGTACCGCATCTTGCATTTGCATGGAAGCCACGCCCTGGTCATTCATCATAGACATGTGAGCTTCTGTAGCGGATGCAACGTCCGTGCTTGCACTGATCAGCGCATCCTCGCTGGCTATGTCGTTTTGGATGACAAAATAGGCCGCGCCATTTTCGCCTTTAAATGCGGGACGCGCCCAAGTCTCGTTGACGGTCAATGAGCCGTTGGATGGCGCACAAGCTGAGAGAAATGTGACTGCGATAGTAAGGATGACGGGGAAAGCAAACTTTTTCATTTTGTAACTCCTCGCATTGAATGTGTTTTTGGTTTTAACGAAATATTAGGCGTCCCCACATAATAATGGAGACTCCAACCAGCGCAATCGTCGCGCCAATCAAATCGAAACGGTCGGGCTTCCAGCCATCGAAGATCATGCCCCATAGGATCGAGAGAACAATGAAGATTCCGCCATACGTCGCATAGACGCGACCGAAGGCAGATTCCGTTTGCAAAGTGGGGATCACCCCATAAAGGATTAATACCAAGCCGCCAACGACCCCGATCCATACGGCTTTACCCTCCCTTAGCCATTGCCAAACCAGGTATCCCCCGCCGATTTCGGCAAGTCCAGCCAGCACGAACAAGAGGAGCGATCTTAATATGGCGAAGTTCATTGTAGTCTTTGTCCTTTTTGGTTTTGATATCCCAGCAAGCGCAGCGCGTTTGCCACAACCACTAGTGTACTGCCTTCATGGAAAATGACAGCAACACCAATACTCACAATACCAGTCAAGGAAGTAATGATAAGCAGAGTAATTACGCCAAGCGAGATGAATAGATTTTGCATAATAATATTTCGAGTGGCGCGCCCCAAGCCGACAGCGAATGGAAGTTTGGAAAGGTCATCGCCCATCAAGGCAACGTCAGCAGTTTCAAGCGCAACGTCCGTGCCTGCGCCGCCCATTGCAATACCGACCGTGGCATTCGCCAAAGCTGGCGCGTCATTCACACCATCGCCGATCATCGCAACTTGACCATATTCCTTCACAAGATCACGGATGATGATCAGCTTGTCTTCGGGCATGAGATCGGCGCGGTATTCGGTGAGACCCACTTGCGCGGCAATGGAAGAGGCCGAGCGGACGTTGTCGCCTGTCAACATGATTGTGTGTTCGACGCCAATTTTCTTTAAAGCATTCATCGTTGATGCGGCTTCGCGTCTCAATGTATCAGCAAGAGCAATCAAGCCAATTGCGGTTTTGTCTTCGGCAATCCACATCAGCGTCTTGCCAGATTGCTGCAGCGCTTGTGCCTTTTGAATCGCATCGGTAGCAAGTGTCACACCCGCCTCATCCATTAACTTTTGATTGCCGATCCAAATCGTTTTGCCATTTGAGATGGCGCGCAGACCCTTTCCTGTCAGCGATTCAACTTCGTCCATAACGGAAGCAGGCACACCCTGAGTCTGAGCGGCGCGGACAATCGCCTGAGCAAGTGGATGTGCGGAACGTGATTCCGCTCCTGCGGCGATGGACAATATATCTGATTCTTTCTTGTTTGATTCCTGAAACGCTACGATGTCAGTTACTTCAGGCTTACCATGTGTGATCGTGCCAGTTTTATCGAAAACAATGGCTTTGAGGCGACCGAGATTTTCGAGATGTGCGCCGCCCTTGACCAACACGCCATTGCGCGCAGCTTGTGCGACGCCCGCAAGGATAGTGGCCGGCGTGCCAAGCGCGAGGGCACATGGTGACGCAGCAACGAGCAATGTCATCGCCCGCAGGAACGATTCGCGGAAAGGAAAACCAAACAACGGTGGGAGGAAAATGACGAGCGTAGTGAGAAGTAGCACGGCAGGGACAAAGACACGTTCAAATTTTTCAACAGTTTGCTGTGTGGGTGATTTTTGCGCCTGTGCTTCTTCAACCATTTTCATCACGCGGGAGAGGGTTGAGTCTTTGGCAAGGCGTGTAACTTTTACCTCCAGTGCTCCTTCACCGTTGACTGTGCTGGCAAACACGTTATCACCTGGGGTTTTATCAATGGGAAGCGATTCGCCTGTCACTGATGCCTGATCCACTCCGGAGTTTCCATCAAGTATGACCCCGTCTACTGGTATACGTACACCAGGTCGGACAATCACGATATCGTCGAGTTGTAAAGATTCAACGGGAAGTTCCTGCTCTTTTCCATCGCGGCGAACAAGTGCAATCTTAGGTGCGAGATCCGCAAGAGCGCGAACCGCACTACGGGCGCGGTCAAGGGCGCGTTCTTCTAAAGAGTGACCCAGGCTAAAAAGGAAGAGCAACAACGCGCCTTCGGCAAAATCACCGAGAAAAGCTGCACCAAGGGCGGCGATAACCATCAGCAGGTCAGTATCAAAGTGCCTTTCCTTTACTGCATGCCAGGTATGTTGGGAAACATCCCATCCACCGAAGATGTATGCGGCCATGTAGATACCGATACTGAGAAGTGCAGGGAATCCAAGGAAGAGTCCACCCAACCAACCGATGAGCAAAAGCAAGCCAGAGAACAGACTAAACAGAAGCTCACGGTTTTCCTTGTACCAACTCTGCAATCCTTCAACGGGGATTTCATACCCCAGTGAACGTACACGTTTTTCAATTGCAGCGCGGTTTACTTTTTGATTGTCATATTCCACCCACATCTTTTCAACGGGGTAATTGACGTTGACGCTTAGTACACCATCCATACGTCCAACACTGTGTTCAATGACAAGCCTGCAATCCGAGCAGTCCATACCTTCGATGACGATGGATTCGTGATGGAAACGGTTGATAATTTGCGCGCCCGCGCGTTCGGCTAGGCGTTTAACATCTGAGAGAGTCATCTGGTTTGGGTCGTAGTGTATGCACAAGTCCACAGGAGATTTATCGCGCTCGACGTGGGCGCGCAGGATACCTTTATAGTTTTGAAATGACTCCTCCAGACGATTTAAGCATTCATCCTTATCATTTTCAACACCTGGCATCAGGAGGGGGATTTCGAGATCAATTGTTTTTTCCATAAGATAATTCCATTCCAAATTTTTAATAAATGCAATATCACAAAGCCTAAAAAGGTGCTTTGCGTTTTACTAAACGATGCGGCGAGAAAAATCTGTCTCGCGTGGAAATTAAAATGTTGGTGGGTGGGAAATTTTGGTGGCTAAATTAAAGGCATGTGTGCAGTCCTGCGTTTCCCCGGTAGTAATAGCTGGCTTAAGTGTGAATGGTTGTGCTTTTTCGGTTTGAGCCATGCCATGATGGATGGGACAGTTGGCTTCCTGGGCGGCATGCGCTATATTGGTGGTTAATAGGAACAAATGACCAACCGTTCCAACGACCAAGAGGGAAAGTAGTAAAGCAATGGAGAGGCGCCGAATCAACTCAGTCATATCAACCATGTAAAACGTGATCAAGACCGCGCTGGAAAAGTTCTATGACATGATTATCATCAATGCATACAAACACGTTGCGCCCTTCCTTGCGAGTGCGGATGAGGCGTTTGTCACGCAATCCGCGCAGCTGGTGCGAGACCGCAGACTTTGTCAGACCGATGCGCTCCACCAGCTTGCTGACACCTACTTCTCCATCGATCAGTGCAGAAATAATACGCACACGAGTCGGATCACTTAGGGCTTCAAAGAGATTGGCAAGGTCGGAAGCAGTTTCGGGAGTGAAAGTGTCTTTTTTCATGACTTATTATAGCCAGCGGCGAACGCGATTATGGTACTCTCGATAAGTTTCGCCGTATTTATCAAGTAGAAAGGATTCCTCAAGTCTTACTTGAATATGTATGAGAACAAAGCCAAGCAGGGTCACGGTCAATGTGGCAGCAGTTGGTGTGGTGAACAATAGTCCAACAAGCATAACCAGCATCCCAAGAAAGATGGGGTTGCGCGAAACACCGAATAGTCCATGCTGGAAAAGTGGAGAGGCTGTTTTCTCATCAATACCAATCCGCCACGAAGCACCCATTTGGACTTGAGCAATCAACACCCAAACCAGAGCGGAAGCAAGCAGGACAAGACCAATCCATATCAGCCAGGATGAGTTGAGCCAGAGAATGGGCATGAGAAAATTATAAAGTGATTCGGAAAAGGAAAAAGCCAGCACAATCAGTGCGGTAGAAGTCAGGGTAAAGCGAAACAATTTCCCTACGTAATCGTGAACCGTGTCATTATTTCCAAGGGCATAGGGATTGACGCCTGTTCGCTTCCAGGCGATGTAGGATCGCCAAAACATGGCAAGCCCGAAAAACAGGGCAAGATAAATGGGTAGAATAATTTTCAGTATGGATATCATTGTTTTCCTGAATAGTTGAATGGTTGCTCAACTATTTGCGATATTATCATATCAGGAAGAGTTGTGTCAAGACAGAGAAAGGGCTGCGAAAGATAAATGAAAACGCTGGTCAGCGACCAACCCCAATCCCGGTGAGCTTTCGCCGTCACCCATCAGAAAGGCGTACACTCTTATTCCTTGTGCATTTGGTAAGACAAAAGACTTTATAGGTGCGCTTGTTTCAAGTATGTTCCATGATGGATAAGTCGGCTCCTATTCTGAGATGATATTTGGGAGGAAAAGTTAATGATTGTAAAGGGAAGGTAGTAAAATCAAAAAACAGAATTTCCTTGATTGGAGAAATCCGAATTATGGCAATTGATATTACATTCATACTAATTCTTGCCGCTGCAGTGGTAACTGGCCTGCTTGCGGGAGTCAGTCTCGATAAGGCCATTGTGCAGTTGCCGGCGCGCCATCGCATGGGGATAGTTGGGTTTGCTGCTTTCAGCCGTGCAGCAGATTTGGGAAATGGGTTGATTGTATATCCAATACTTGGCATTAGCGCAGCTTTGCTTACAATTAGCGCAGCGTTATCCACCTTTTTGCAAGACACTTCATTGGCACATGCCTTGCCACTCTATATTTCCGCACTCCTTGCACTATTGCATTCGGTGACGACGGCACGTGCAGCTCCAAACATGTTAAGCCTTCGCCAACTAACCAGTGATGAAGTGAAATTGACCGAGATGCTCAATCGCTTTGCCAGGTGGCATAACTTGCGCGCAATTCTGCAATTGCTCAATTTTATTATGTTGGTGTGGTCTGCAGTCGCCTACTTCAATACACTCTGATATTTGTAACAATTTTACCGTTACTAGAAAAGTCCGAGGTTCCATGATGTCAGCTAATAATATTAATGTAGCAGAATCCATACGTTCCGAGCTCGAATCAACGCATTCATCATTTCACGTCGTTCTTGATTCTTTGTCAGAAGAAGATTGTCGCAAACAAAGTCTCAACCCGGGATGGACCAATGGCGAAATTCTGGCACATATGCTGTTTGGATTTATTATCCTGAACGTTCTTCTGCCAATGGCACGCGTATGGGGACGATTACCAAAGGGTTCTTCAAAACCATTTGCAGGGTTATTGAATGCCTTCACCAGACCATTTAATTGGGTCAATGCACTGGGTGCCCGAATGCAAGGCAAGGTTTTTACTTAAAAAAGGATTGGGAAACTGTATGACAGCGTTTATGCTTCCCTGTTGAAAAAAGCTGCGTCAATCAAAGATGGTGAATGGGAACGCGGAATGTATTATCCAACCCGGTGGGATGCCAACTTCAGCGAATTTATGACGCTTGAGAAACTTTTTCATTATCCCGTCATTCATTTTAATTTTCATCGCGACCAAATAGCACATTAGAGACGTAAAATGGAATCAGGATGAAGTCAGATGATGAGAAAAATGTTCCAACGGATGCTTCCATCGATAGCTCGCATAAGTGCAGATCCAAACGACGATGATAATATTCGCCTGCAAAAAACATTGCTGGTTGTGTGCGCATTTCTCTTTATGGTCGCGGGGGTCGCATGGGGCTTGCTATATATTTCCTTCGGCGAACCACTGGCTGGGGCAATTCCACTTTCCTACGGCATCATATCCATGCTTAGCATCATCAACTTTGGACGGACGCGCCAGTATCGCTTTTTTCGTTTCAGCCAGCTCAGCCTGATTTTATTGCTTCCGTTTTTTCTGATGGTAGCGCTGGGGGGATTCGTTAACGGCAGCGCAGTCGTATTGTGGTCGCTGATCTGTCCGATGGGCGCCATGCTCTTCGACGAACCCCGTCATGCTCCACGCTGGTTCCTGGCCTTTGCCATACTCGTTACTATTAGCGGTTTCCTGCAACCTTATTTGCGCCTTGCCAACAACCTGTCTTCATTGTTGGTGATTTTCTTCTTTGCCATTAACCTCATCGGAGTCGGCTCGCTTGTTTTCATGATGGTCTTTTATTTCGTCAACCAGAAAAATGAATTTCAAGAAAAATCTGAGTCGTTGTTGTTGAACATTCTGCCTAAAGAGATTGCCGCGATCCTAAAAAACGAGAGCCGTACCATTGCCGACCACTACAGTGAAGCCAGTGTCCTGTTCGCAGACATGGTGGGCTTCACCCCGCTTTCTGCAAAACTCCCTCCCGTGGAAATGGCCGAACTACTCAACGAGGTCTTCTCCTTTTTTGATTCACTTCTGGATAAATACGGTGTGGAAAAGATTCGAACCATTGGCGATAGTTATATGGTTGCTTCCGGTGTGCCACGCGGACGGCCCGACCATGCCCAGGCTCTGGCGCGGATGGCTCTGGACATGCGCGACTACATTTCCACACACACCTTTCGGGATGGTCAACGTGTAAGTTTCCGCATCGGGATCAACTCAGGATCAATGATCGCAGGCGTGATTGGCCGTCGCAAGTTTGTTTATGATGTATGGGGCGACGCGGTGAATATTGCCAGCCGCATGGAGTCGCATGGTTTGGGCGGCGCAGTGCAAATTACGCAAACCACTTACGAGTTAATCAAAGATGAATTTGTGTGTGAGCCGCGCGGCACCGTGAATGTGAAGGGTAAGGGAGAAATGGAAGTATGGCTGGTGACAAGCACAAAAGATATTGAAGACTAAGGTTGAGTTAACTGAGGAGAAGTTTACAGTTCTAAAATTAGACTCGATAAAGCCACTTCGCGCCGATGAAGAAATGTTGGAGAAGTAGCTGGCGTTATATTTGGAGCGGACAAAATAATTATCCTTCGCTAAATCGATCCGTACAACCACATGGGTATCGAAATCATAAAACACTCCATTCAGAATGAAATTGCGTCTCTGAACGGAGTATTTTTACTTGTCAATTTGTCCGCCTGAGTTGACTTATATAGGGATGCGTAGTTGTCAACATCTCAACAGCTTGAAAAGTTTCAAGGGCGTCAGCTTCCAACGGAATCTTGCTCAATTCAAGATGGAAGGAGTTCCCATTGGGGAAAACAAGCGTGGGTGTGCCTGAAATATTCCATCGTTCCATAGCTTGCATGTGACTGTGCTGTGCGGCCTGTGCCAGTTGCGGGTTATGCCAGTCTGCTTCAAAACGATCCACATCCAATCCAGCCTGTTGAGTTACAACGATCAGAGTGGATTCTTCTCCCAACTCAAGCAACTGTTCGTGCACGGCCAGTTCGAGTGCATTGTGAAAGTGAAGGAAGGCTTCACTACCCTGGCGACGCGCAACTTCAGCGGCGATAAATCCCCGCAATTCTGAGTTGGCTGTTTTCCACGGTTGATCCCAATACTCAATTGGATTGTCCATCTGAATTGCAAATGGACGCCAGTTAATGTCAAGGGCTTGTCCTCTTTTCTGGACCAGTTTGAGCCAGGCATAAACCAGGTAGCTATCACGGCAGGCGTAACTGTAATAAATATCTATTTGCATGTAAAAACCCAGTTTATATCTAGCCCGATGATGCGTTGTTAAGAACGCCTTTCAATAAAGGAAGCGCTGTTTGCGCTATCACCTCATCAAGGTGCGCATCGCCGCCGGTTTGGATTAATTGTTTGAGGGCGGCTTTATCTTCGATGCTATCAAAGAGGGTGGTTTGCAGAAGTTCTTTAACTCCCTCGCCGCCTGTCAACTTGAGCCAGATGGGGCCATTGTTTGGCTCGATATCCAATCCGAAGCTGAAGAATGGACAGCATAACTTTTCATTCTCACTAAACTTTGCAATGGACATAAACCTGCCAGACTCGTTTAGAAAACGAATTGCATATCCATTGGATAATTCCTGAACCTCCTGCGCGGCTGAAAAAAGCTGTGGGGCAGTGAAAACATATTCTTCACGCACAGATGATGGGATGGCGGTCAGGTCACAGGCTAAAGGTTGGGGTTCGTTCAAGTTATTGTTCATTTTGATCTGTCTCTTTATAAGTTTGCTTTCCTATTTGGAAACAGCAGTCCTGGCATACTGCTCGTTGAGTTTATTGGTAGCTTCAAGAGCGGTCGCTACCGAATCTATTTCCGGACTGGCAGAGATATCAAACCCGGCGGCTTTGGCAACTTGTGCATCAAAAAGGTTGGCGCCTTCATGCGCCATTCGTAAAAACTCTTTCACGCCTTGGCCGCCCGTCATATGCAACCAGAAGGGTCCGAGGTTTGGCTCAATCTCCAATGTGTAGTTCACAAATGGGCAACAGAGTCGCTCCATGTTGAGGTCTTCAGTTACGAGCATCAGCATCTGCGGGGTGGTTGGCAAACGCCAAGCCCATCCGTTGGGCAGTTCCTGAATTTCCTCTACAGCCTTATACAGTTTCGGGGCTATTTCCTTCACGCAATATTCCTGCTGATCGGGAGTGAGAGCGCTTGGAACGCAAGCGATAGGTTGATCCTGAATTAAATTGGTATTCATGTTATATCTCCTATTAATGAGTGGTCTCTTGAATGGATGGTACGGCGGTTTTCGGTTTAGAGCCTTTGGAAGCAGACTTTTGCCCCAACCAGCGAAGAGCCATAATCAAACTTGCGACGGATAAAATTGTCAACCCGCCATAAACCCAGCCGAGATGAGCAGAGGCCCAAACAGCGACGGGAGTCCCGGCAAGCAGAGCCAGGCCGATTGGTACGATGATAGGCGTGCAACAGGGGCTGGCGACGCACGCGACGACGAACATAAATCCACTACGAATTTTCTTCCACATGGCTTTTCTCCTAGATATGATTAAATGAAATTGCTTTCTTCAATTCTGTAACAAATTGTTTGAACGTGGATTTATATTCATCCAGTAACGGCAATGACAAAAGAATAGGCGCATTATTTTGAGTTTCGGAAGAACAACTGCATGTACCTGGAACGCATACAGCGTTTCCTTCCTCAGTGATCGTTCTACAATGATCTGACATTAGATTTTCTCCTCACGTTGAATGGTGACCAGTCCATTTTGCAGATCGGTGGTAATGATATAGCAAAGGCAATCGTCGTCGCACTTTTTATCAGGGGGAATGCCTTCCCCGTCAGCGCGCACACGGCTGAGGTTGTCGCGCAAAGCCAGTAAGCCAGCGATGCGGCGGTCAAGGTCGGCAATGCGCCCATCAATGGAATCCAGAACTCGTTTGCAGGGCAGGGTTCCTTCGTCGCGCGCCAAGAGGAACTCTGCAATATCCGTGAGACTGAAATCGAGACTGCGAGCGCTGACGATAAATCGCAGACGCTCAACGGCATCGGACGGATATTGACGGTAGTTATTCTCCGCTCTTGGTGGGTCTGGCATCAATCCGATGGATTCATAATAGCGGATGGTCTTGGCGGATACGCCGCTTACTTGTGCGAGTTCGTGAATGAACATGGTCTTGCTCCTAATTTACACCTTCCAGTAACTGGAAGGTCAAGGGTCAATTTTACGGAGAACTGATAAATCAGCCAGAACAATTCCTGTTAAGATCACGATGATGGTTTACATCGGGCTCGACATGGCAGACAAGGAATCCACCGCTTCCATTGTCGAATCAATGATCAAACTTTGATAAACCCTTCCCATTTGTGATGGTGCAGGCTTCATATTATTCTCCAGCCACCACTCGATTAAAGCAAGGAGGGAAGTTGCGATGTGATTCGAAGTGATGGCGATTGTCACCGGGTTGCCGCATCTTGCCAAAGGGGCGCAGGATTTTTGGAACATGGAAGCAATATTTTGCACAACTTTTTTGCGGACTCGCGTCACGCTTTGGCTCTTAAATAAAATGCGAAAGAGGTCGGCTTTTTGCTTAATGTATTCAAAGATCAGCCTGCCCTCCGTTTCATCGGTAGAAGTTTCGGAGTGCTTCGCCAGTGTCTCGATATGCCCGAGCAACTCCGCCAGCCCTTCATCCAACACTTCCATCAACAATTGATCAATGCTTTCGAAATGCCGAAAGAAAGTGATGTATGCCACAACGGCACGTTTTGTAATTTCTTTGATGGTGACGGAGGCATAGTCTTTGTCCAGGATCAAGGAAACCAAAGCATCACGCAACAAACGGCGGGTCTTACGAACTCTTGGATCTTCTTTTGATTTCACTTTTTCTCTCCATCTCTGATACAAAATCACCGATTTAACAACATATGTTACATCAGGGCGGAATTCATTATTGACTGGAAATTCAAACTTGTTACAATCCCAAACATAAGTTATTCAGTGTAACATTAAGGAGAACACATGAAAAGCATTATCGGTGCAGAGGAAAAAGGAAAGACTTGCAAGGCTCAGCGTATACCCAACAGTCAAAAGATGATGATACATGAACTGCAAAATGCGTATGATAAGATCGCTGATCAATACGAAAAAAAGATTTGGTTCGATCAACATGTTCTCGGCGTGGC
>Ga0137333_1000439_pt1 | contig 10854 bp, 5 predicted proteins | sample EasRivERMLT231_2_FD_102286 | JGI IMG/M metagenome (GOLD analysis project Ga0137333, IMG submission 102286) | Soil microbial communities from meander-bound floodplain in the East River, Colorado, USA - East River MetaG ERMLT231_2 | ecosystem: Environmental > Terrestrial > Soil > Floodplain ... | reverse complement strand
GTGTGCTCTCCACCAAGATCCGCACCCCGCGCGACGAAGAGATCAATGTCCCCAACGCGGTCATCGTGAGCAGCATCACGAAGAATTACACGCGCCTCAACCGCGAGAAGGGTGCACCGCTGGCGATCACGCTCACGATCGGGTATAATGCGCCGTGGCGTCAGGTGCACGCGATGCTCCTCCAGGCCGCGGCGATGACGCCCGGGGTTCGCAAGTCCCCCGAGCCCCGCGTGCTGCAGACGTCCCTCTCGGACTTCTACGTCGAGTACACGCTCGTGGTCCGGCTCGAGGAGCCGGAGCAACGCGTGGTCGTGATGAGCGCGCTCAACTGCAACGCGCAGGACGTGTTCAACGAGCACGGCGTGCAGATCATGTCGCCGCACTACGAGGGCGATCCCGACGGCAAGGTGTGGGTGCCGAAGGAAAAGTGGCACGAGCCACCGGCGCATAGGAATACGAAGGAGAATAAATGACCACGGCTCGCGCCCTCCAGCCCGAAGACGAGATTGCCCAGTACCGCGTGGTCGGCCCGCTCGGAGCCGGCGGCATGGGCGAGGTGTACCTCGCCCAGGACCGGACCCTCGAGCGCAACGTCGCTCTCAAGGTGCTGCCGGCCGATCTGGTCAAGAATGAGGACCGCGTGCGCCGCTTCGTGCAGGAAGCGAAATCCGCATCGTCGCTCAACCACCCGAACATCGTCACCATCTATGAGATCGGGCAGGAGAATGTTCGCTCGGCGTCCGGCGGCGACTCGGGGTCGGTGCAGTACATCTCGATGGAGTTGATCAGTGGAAAGACCCTGGGCGCGAAGATTCACGAGGAAAAAACCGACCTGCGCACGCTTCTCGGCTACTTCGCGCAAGCCGCGGAGGGGATCGCCAAGGCGCACGCCGCCGGCATCGTGCACCGCGACCTCAAACCCGGCAACATCATGGTCAGCGACGATGGCTTCGCCAAGGTGCTCGACTTCGGCCTCGCCAAGCTCACCGAGAAGCGCGGCCCCGAGAATGCGACCTCGACCGCGATGACCGAGGTCGCCGAGCGCACCAGCGAAGGCACGGTGCTTGGGACCGTGAACTACATGTCTCCGGAGCAGGTGCAGGGGAAGTCTCTCGACCACCGCTCGGATATCTTCTCGTTCGGCTGCCTGCTCTATGAAGCGGCCACGCAGCGCCGGCCGTTTGCAGCGGATTCGAACGTCGAGACGATGCACAAGATCCTCCACGACAAGCCGGCCCCCATCGAAGAGTTGAACCCGGCGGCGCCCGCCGAGCTGCGACGGCTCGTTCGCCGCTGCCTTGCCAAGGTGCCCGACCAGCGCCTCCAGTCCATGAAGGACCTCGCCATCGAGCTGCGCGAGATCGTCGACGAGTATGACGCGCTTTCGGCGTCGGCGACGTCGGCCACCAGCGGAAGCGGAGCCACGGCGGCGCTTCCCGCGCGCAAGTCGCGCATGCTGCCGATCGTGGTGGGTGCGGTGCTGGTCGGGGCGGTCGGCATCGGGTATGGAATCTGGAGCTCGCGGCGCGGCGGCGGGTCCGCCGTGGAGCCGTTCCAGAACATGCGCGCGACCACGCAAACCAACCGCGGGGACGTGAACTTCAGCGCCCTGTCTCCCGACGGGCGCTACATCGCCTACATCGCGGGCAGCGCCGGGCGCTCAACGCTGCGCGTGCGCCAGGTGGCCACCGGCAGCGACGTGGAAGTGTTGCCGGTGACGGACGCGGGCCTGGAGTCGCCGAGTTTTTCGCCGGACGGGAACTACCTCTACTTCCTCAAGCGCAGCAAGGCCCAGCCCAACTACCGGAGCCTGGTGCGCGTGCCTTCGCTGGGCGGGCCGGAGGAAGAGCGCGCGTTCGACGTCGATTCGCGGGTTACCTTCTCGCCGGACGCAACGCAAGTCTGCTACATGCGTGGCGTGCCGCAGGAGGGCAGGGCCGCGCTCATCATCCGGGACCTTGATGCGGGGACCGAGCGGGAGTTTGCGAACGTCCGCCAGCCCGAGGTCATTGCGGGCGCCCCTTCGTGGTCGCCGGACGGGAAACGGATCGCGGTCTTCGTGATACTCCCGCCGCCGAAGTCGACCTCGAAGCTCCTCATGTTCGATGTGGAAAACGGTCACCGCGATGATTTCTTCGTCAAGGCGAACGCCTTCTTCCTGGATGTCGCGTGGATTCCCGACGGGCGCGGGCTGGTCCTGGCCGGGACGAGTGTGAGCGAAGGGATCCGCGACCAGGTGTTCGTGATCACCTACCCGGGGGGAAAGCTGGGGCGCGTCACCAACGATTTCAGCACCTACACGGGGGTATCGGCGGCAGCGAGCGGTGACGGGGCCATTGCGGCGCTTCGGTCCAGCGAGGTCGCCAACCTGTACGTGGCGAGCCCCGCGGACGGAACCGTTCGCAAGCTGACGAACGCGACGAGCCCGGAGCACTCTCCGTTTTCGTTCGATGTCGCGTCCGATCGCGTGCTGTTCGCAACCGTGCAGGAGCGACGGCTCGGGATCGCGGCGATTCCGATCACCGGCGGGGAACCCCAGCGCCTTTCGGCGGGGCCCGGCCACGTCACGCAGTTGATCGCGCGCGGCAACACGGCGATCTTCCAGCGCTACGACGAGAACGGGCAGCAACACATCTGGCGCATCAACATCGACGGCAGCGGGCTCAAGCAGGTCACCGCTGGCGGAGGGGAAGCACTGCTCGACGTCTCCAGGGACGGGCGTCAGGTGGCGTTTGCATACGGTGACTCGACGCGGGGCGTGTGGGTGATTCCGATCGAGGGCGGTGAGGTGGTGCCGGTCGCCCCCGCGGCGGTGTCGGCGTTCGCCCTGTTCTCACCCGATGGCAAGCAGGTGGTGGTATTCAAGCTCGAACCCGGTGCATCGGGTCTCATCGAGACCGTCTTCATCTTTTTCGCTTCGTCCGGGGGACCGGAACTCGGGCGATTCACGCAGAAACCCAACGCCATCGACGACGAGTGGGAACCGAACGGCTTGTCGTGGACCTATCTCGATCGCGACGACCCGGCCCGCAACGTCTTTCGGCAGCAGGTCGGCAAGGAGCAGGCGACGCAGATTACGAGGTTCGCCAACGGGCGTCTGACCGACCACGCGTGGTCCCCGGACGCGCGCTGGATCGCCGTGGTTCGTCGCGGCGACGAGGGCGAAAACGTGTGGGTCGTCGATGCCAGCGGCGGGTCGCCGAAGCAGGTCACGAAGTTCGACGGCGAGGAAATCTTCCAGATCAAATGGAGCTCCGACAGCCAGGGCGTCGTGGTGCGCGCGGGAAATCTAAGCCGCGACGTCGTGCTGATCAGCAACTTCCAGTAGTGACAATCTCCCCGCGCGGGTCCTGTCCCAACCTCGCGGGTCCTGTCACCGATCCACCCCACGGGGCTTTGCCCGCGGGGGCCCCGGATCGGTGCCACCCGCTTGAGTACTTCGGAACGTCGCGGGCCGTGGCGGTCAACAGCCCGTTGGCCGCCACCCGCGTGCGGCCGCATTAACGGGCGATCACCATTTTCCTCGTCACCGTCGTGCCGTTCGCGGTCACGCGATAGAAATACACGCCGCTCGGGAGTAATCGACCCGCGCCGTCGCGGCCGTCGAAGGCCACCTTCTGCCAGCCCGCTGTCTGTTGCGCGAGCGTTTGCGTACGCACCCTCCGCCCCGCGACGTCGTATACCTCGACCTCCAGGTCCGAGTTCGCCGGCAGGCCGATCTCCAACTCGGTCGATCCCGCGAACGGATTCGGGTGATTCTGGAGAACGGTGAGAGCCGTGATCGACGGCGTATTGCCGACATGGGTCGCGGGGGACACGCTCGCTTCATTGGAAGCAGCGCTCTGGTTCTCGTGCAGGTCGAACGCAGTCACGATGTAGTAGAGCGCGGAGGCGGGCGCCGCGGTGTCGATGAGCACGGTGTCATTGGCACTCGTGAGGAAGTGCATGGGCACGGGCGTCACTCCGGCGGATGTCTTCCGATACACCGAGTAGTCGCGCAGGTCGGGGACGAGTACGCGGTTCCAGCGCAGGCGGACGTCGCCTCCGATGCGTTGGGCGGTGAGCATCAGCGGTGCCGCCGGTGCCAGGTTGTCGACCGAGTAGCCCCCAATCGCGTTCGATGCCCAGAAGAGAAACGGGTCCGACGTGTGGGACACCACCTGAAAATAGTGAACACCCGAGTCCTGGCTGGTCGAGTCGTTACGCGTCGACGCGCTGAAACTGTAGCCGGGCGAGTAGAGGACGTTCTGATTCCCGATCCACTCCCAGTAATAGGGCGTTCCGCTCGCGGTTTCCTCGACGCGGAATGCCGGGCCGCCGAAGTCCGGGCCCACGGCGGAGGGATCGTCCACCCGCGCGCCGGGCGCGTTCGCGAGTGCCACGGCGTCCGTCGCGCGCCAGATCGAATAGTGGGTAATGGTGTCGTAGTGGCGGACGTCCCACCCGCTCGCCTGCCAGTTGACCTTGACCTTGCCGCCCTGGTCGCCCGGCACATCGCTCACCGACGTCACCGTCGGTTCCGGGTAACCCCAGGTGCCTTCCTCGAGCTCGAGACGCTGCGCATAGATGTCGTAGTCGCCCTTGCGGGAGTCGTTCCACGCGATCAGCACCGCACCCGCGGCGTGCATCACAATCGCCGGGGACTGCTGGTCGCTCGCCGCGGTGGAAACCACAGCGCCGTCCGCGGTCCAGAGCACGGTGCCCGAGAAACTGATCCGTTGCGCGTAGACATCGTAGGTCCCCCCGCTCCGCAAGTCGTCCCAGCAGACGATTGCCCCACCCGCCCCGTCCGACACCATGGCGTAACGCTGCTGGTCGGACGCGGCCACGCACAGCGCGACTCCGTTCGACGTCCATTGCGGGACCCCGGAGGCATTCACCCGCCGCGCGTAGATGTCGGTGGAGGCGCCGTTTCGATAGTCCTGCCACGCGACGATCGCACCCCCCGCCCCGTCGGAGACGATCAACGGAAACTCCTGGCCGTTCAGGGCGGCACAGAGATTGACGCCGTTGAACGCCCACTGCGAAACCCCCGAGGCGTCCACCCGCTGCACGTAGATGTGGGAGTCGCCTGCGCGGTAGTCGAACCACGTGACGATCGCTCCGCCTGCGCCGTCCGAGGCGATCGTCGGGTAGTACTGGGTGTTTGACGCGGTGCAGATGGCGACCCCGTCGAGGCCCCATTGCGGCATCCCTGCCGCCGCCACCCGCTGGGCGTAGATGTCGAAGGTGGCGCCGCTACGCCAGTCGAACCAGGTCATGATGGCCCCGCCTGCGCCGTCGGAGACGATCGTCGGATTGTATTGCTGGAAGGGGGCCGTGCAGACAGCCTGGCCGTCGGGCGCCCACGCGGGCGTCCCCGACGCAGTTACCCGCTGGGCGTAGATGTCGGTTTCAAGGCCGAGGGCCCGGCGGTCGTACCACGTCACGATCGCTCCGCCCGCCCCGTCCGACGCGACCATCGGCTCCGACTGGTCGCTTGCGGCGGTGCACAGGGCGACCCCGTTCGCTGCCCATTGCCGGACGCCGGACGCATTGACCCGTTGCGCGTAGATGTCGGGAATGCCGGATCGGTAGTCTTCCCAGGCAATGATCGCTCCGCCCACACCATCCGAGACGATCGTCGGATTGAGGGCGCCGGCGGTTGAGAGTGCGACCCCGTCCGTCGCCCACAGCGGGGCGCCGGATGCGTTCAGTCGCTGCACGTAGATGTTGGCGAATCCGCCGCGATAGTCGTACCACGTGACGATCGCTCCACCCACGCCGTCCGGGACACTCTCGGGGAGATGCTGGCCGGCGGCGGCCGTGCAGACGGCCGCGCCGTCGAGGGGCCACGCGGCGCGGGCGGTGCCTGTGCCGCCCACCCAGAAACCCATGTTCAGGATCATCGCCGTCAAGAGGTGCTGGTGTAGTTTCATCTCGCGTCTCCGTGGGTCGGACGTGTGCTCGCTGCCGTCCGGCCGAAGGGCCGGCCAGCCGGACAAGGTGATGGCGGTCGAGGGATAGGACGGACGCGGGGACCAACTGTCACAAGAAAAGAATGGCGGCGCGGGTGGCACCGAGGCGGGGCCCCCGCCGCGCGGAGCCGGCGGGGTGGATCGGTGACAGGACCCGCGCCGTAAGTTCAGCTACAACACGCGTCGGGCCGTCACGTAGCGATTGTGGAAGTATTTGTTGTCGAGGCGGTCGAAGCGCACGCGCCGCGCGCGGGTGGAGGCGTGGATGAACTCGTTACCGCCGGCGTAGATGCCCACGTGGGTGATCGATCCGGAACCGTTGCCGAAGAAGATGAGGTCGCCCGGTGCGAGGGCGCTACGATCCACGGCGACGCCGATCCGCGCCTGGTCGTCGGAGCTGCGGGGAAGCCTGACGCCGATCGATCGGTAGGCGGCGAGCGTTAGCCCCGAGCAGTCGACTCCTTCCTCCGTGGTGCCGCCGGAACGGTACGGCGTTCCGATGAACGCCTCCGCCGCGCGCACGACGTCGCTGCCGGCCGAGTCGCCATCGGGCGCAGCGAGCCCACTCTCGCGCGACGTGTCGGACGTTTCGCGCGCGGCGACAGAAGGAGGAGGGATCGACTCCTCGCGCGTGTCGTCATCGGGGACGCCTGGGTGACCCGTGAAGCGCGGCGAGCTCGAGCATGCCGAGAGCGCCAGCGCCACGATTGCTACTATAATGAGGGCCGATTCGCTCTGCGTCCGCGGCGTTCCCATCGATTCCTCGTCGTTTCTTCGCGTGGTCCGATTGTTGCTGCGCGTTCGAAGGATTCCCGTCCGCGTAACGCGCTTCCGCTCATCCAGTTGGCAAAGAGCGTGCCCCCGACGCGGCGTCCCGGTAATTGACAATGCCGGCCCGACCTGCGTATAGGTTGGCGACCTCCAGTCTGCGATAGCATAAGGAGTTTCGTTTGAGTCTGTCCATCCAACGGGCCGCCGTGCTCGGATCCGGCGTCATGGGGAGCGCGCTCGCGGCGCACCTCGCCAACGCAGGAATCCAGACGCTCCTGCTCGATATCGTTCCACCCGCGGGGTCGAACGTAAAGGGCGATCCGGCCTCGCGCGACTACCGCGATGCCTTCGCGCGCGGCGGCCTCGAGCGCGCGCTCAAGGCGAAGCCCGCGCCGTTCTTCACGGCGGCACGCGCGCGGCGTGTGAGTGTCGGCAACCTGGACGACGACCTCGCGAAGCTCAAGGACTGCGACTGGATCCTCGAAGCGGTGCTCGAGAAGCTGGATGTGAAGCGCGCCCTGTTCGAGAAGATCGCGCCGCACCTGCGCGCGGACGCGATCGTCACCACCAACACCTCGGGCCTCTCGATCAGCGACATGGCGGCGGCGCTGCCGGCGTCGATGCGCACGCGGTTTCTCGGCACACATTTCTTCAACCCGCCGCGCTACCTCCACCTGCTGGAGCTGATCCCGCACGCTGGCACCGACCCGACTGTGCTGGCGTTCATGCGCGCGTTCGGTGACGAGGTGCTGGGCAAGGGCGTGGTGGTGGCGAAGGACACGCCCGACTTCATCGCCAACCGCATCGGGACGTTTACGCTGATGAGCGCCGTTCGCGCCATGATCGACGGCGGCTACACCGTCGAAGAGGTCGACGCGCTCACGGGCCCGCTCATCGGCCGGCCGAAGAGCGCCAGCTTCCGCACCGCGGACCTGGTGGGACTCGATATTTTGACGCATGCGGCGACGACGGTGTACGACCGGGCCACGAACGACGAGAAGCGCGACACCTTCAAGGCGCCGGAGTTGCTGCAGAAGATGCTGGCCGGCGGCATGCTGGGTGACAAGACCGGGAAGGGTTTCTATCAGAAGGTACGCGGCGAAAGCGGCTCGGAGATCCAGACGCTGGACGTCGCCACGCTGACCTACCGCGAGCGCCGTTCCGCGAAGTTCCCGTCGCTGGAACTCGCGAAGCCGATCGAGAACCTCGGCGAGCGCGTGCGCGCGGTGATCGGCGGCAAGGACCGCGCGGCGGAATTCGTGTGGCGCACGCTCTCCGAGACCCTGCTCTACAGTGCCGCGCGGCTGGGAGAGGTGTCGGATGACACCATTTCAATCGACCGGGCGATGCGCTGGGGGTTCGGTTGGGAGTTGGGGCCGTTCGAGTTGTGGGACGCGATCGGCGTGGAGCCCACGGTCGAGCGGATGCGCGCGGCCGGGATGACGATTCCCGCCAACGTTGACGACGTGCTCACCCGGGGGACGAAGACGTTCTATCGCCGCGAGGAGTCGTCGGCGAAGGCGTTCCATTTCGCGCGCGGCGACTGGCGGGAGGTCGAGTCGTCGCCGGCCGCCATCGACCTGGCGGCGCTCAAGGCGCAGCGGCGTACCGTGAAAAGCAATGCAGGTGCCAGTCTAATTGACATTGGCGACGGCGCGCTGTGCCTGGAGTTTCATTCCAAGATGAACGCGATCGGCGCGGACATCATTTCGATGACGATGACCGCGGTCAAGGAGACCGAGGCGAACTTCGAGGCGCTCGTGGTCGGCAACCAGGGCGCGAACTTCTCCGTCGGCGCCAACGTCATGCTGCTCCTGCTCGAAGCGCGCGAAGGCAACTGGGAAGAGATCGATCTCGTCGTCCGGCAATTCCAGAAGATGACGATGGCGCTCAAGTACTGCCGCAAGCCCGTGGTCGCGGCGCCGTTCGGTATGACGCTCGGCGGCGGCTGCGAGGTGGTGCTCGGCGCGCAGCACGCGGTCGCGAGCGCGGAAACCTACATCGGCCTGGTCGAAGTCGGGGTCGGGCTCATTCCCGCGGGCGGTGGCTGCAAGGAAATGCTGATCCGCAACCTCGCGGGGCTGCCCAACGTCGAGGGCATGGATGTCTTCCCGGCCGCGCGCGCGGCGTTCGAAACCATCGGGCTCGCGAAAGTCTCCACCAGCGCCGAAGACGCGCGCGGCCTGCGCATGCTTCGCGACGGGGACGGCATCGTCATGAACCCGGATCGTCTGCTCCACGCCGCGAAGACCACCGCGCTCGCCCTGGCGCGCCGCGGCTACCAGCCGCCCGATCCGACCATCGAGATTCCAGTGGCGGGCGAAAGCGGGATCGCGGCCATGCGCGCGTCGCTCTATAATATGAGGGAGGGCCGCTACATCTCGGAGTACGACGAGCACATCGGCACCCAGCTCGCGCGCATCATCTGCGGTGGCGACGTGCCGGCCGGTACCCTCGTTGGCGAGCAATACCTGCTGGATCTGGAGCGCGAGGTGTTCCTCAAGCTGGTGGGTCAGAAGAAATCCCAGGAACGCATGCAGTTCATGCTCAAGGAAGGGAAGCCGCTTCGGAACTAGGCGGAGCAAGGATGTCGGTCATTCATCGTCATTTCGTTTCCCGCGCGGCGCTGGTCATCGCAAGCGTTGCGTTCGCGCTCTCCGGCTGCGAGCGCTCGCACAAACCCAACGTCGTCCTGATCGTGCTCGACACGCTCCGCGGCGACCGGCTCTCGTGCGCCGGCTACGGCCGCGAGACCACGCCGCGTATCGACGCGCTCGCGGCCCGGGGTGCGATGTACTCGCGGGCGTTCAGCACCTGCTTCTGGACGCTCCCGGCGCACGCCTCGCTCTTCACGGGCCTCCACCCCGTTCAGGCCGGCGCCACCTCGGAGACGCTCTATCTGCCGGAGCCGGAGCTAACCGTTGCCGAAGCGTTGAGCGACGCCGGGTACCGCACCGCGGCCTTCGTGTGCAACAGCTGGGTGTCGAAGGAGCGCGGGTTCGGCCAGGGGTTTCAGGAGTTCCTGGAGATGTGGCGGGCGGAAAATCAGGCGGGCGCGGACTCGACCAAAGGCTCGATGGAGACATTTACCGTCGACCGCATGGTGTCGTGGATCACATCGGCGGTGAATGTTGACAAGCCATTCTTCCTCTTCGCCAACCTCAACGGCGTGCACCTCCCGTATACCCCCGCGGAACCGTACGGTTCACGCTTCCTTGCCGATCGTGGTTACGACCTCGCGCGTGTGCGCGAGCTGGCGAGCATACAATCGGGGTGGGGGCACCTCGTGGGCGAGATGCCGCTCGACGAGACGGACTACCGGATTCTCAACGATCTCTACGACGCCGAAGTGGCGTGGGCCGACGCGCTCGTCGGCGAGATTGTCGACGCGCTCGAGCGCGCCGGGGTCCTGAACAACACCGTCGTCATCGTGACCTCCGACCACGGCGAGCACCTGGGTGAGAAGGACAGGATCGACCACATGAGCACGATGTACGACGCCGGGCTGCACATACCGCTCGTGATCTGCTACCCGCGCGCGTTCGCCGCCGGCACGCGCGTGGACGAACTCGTGAGCATCGTCGACCTGGCGCCCACCGTGCTGGACCTGTGCGGCGCGGCGGAGCGGGCGCCCCTCCTGCGCGCGGAGACGACGAGCCTCGCGAGCAAGCACCGCGAGTCGCAGGAGTTCATTCTCGCCGGAAACGAACGGCCGATGGTCGGCGTCAAGCTGCTCCAGTCGCGCTACCCCGGCTACGACTGGGAGTCGATCGACTACCGCATGCGCTGCGTGCGCTCGCCGGCCGAGAAGCTGATCTGGAACGAAAACCGCGGCACCGAGCTGTACAACCTGGCGCGCGACCCCGCGGAGGAAACCAACCTGGCGGAGCAGCAGCCCGACGTGCAGCGCGAGCTGATGGCCGTGCTCGGCAAATCCTTCGAGAAGATGCAGACGTCGAAGGAATACTTCATGTTTGAGAGCACCGACCGCGAGGCGCTGGAGAAGCTGCGCTCGCTGGGCTATATCAATTGAGCGGCACGATGAGAGACGCGTACATCATATCCGCCGTTCGCACGCCCGTCGGCCGGGCGTTCAAGGGCGCGCTGCGGAACACGCGGCCCGACG
>Ga0137333_1000438_pt1 | contig 10857 bp, 8 predicted proteins | sample EasRivERMLT231_2_FD_102286 | JGI IMG/M metagenome (GOLD analysis project Ga0137333, IMG submission 102286) | Soil microbial communities from meander-bound floodplain in the East River, Colorado, USA - East River MetaG ERMLT231_2 | ecosystem: Environmental > Terrestrial > Soil > Floodplain ... | reverse complement strand
TAAGAGCCATAATGGCTCTTAGAATATGAGTATAACTTATTCTTGGGCAAGCCCCACGTCACTTGCGATCCCTATTCGTTGAAATACCACTGATCGGTCCGATACGGATAGGTGCGGTAGTATTCGAAGGCATTGACCGTCTCTTGCGGCACATTGCCCAGCCGGCGCGAGACAATGGTGACCACTGGCGGCGAGGTGATGGTGCCGATGATCATGCCGCGATCCATCTGAGCCTGGACGAGCTGCTGTCCCAGACTGATGTACGGGTCAGTGCCCGGCAGTGAAGATTTCCATTGGTCGGTCAGGTCCCACAACGGCTTGATATCATCGGGCGGCTCAATGCCCTGCTCGCCGTTGGTGTTGTGCCATTCCATCCATGGGGCGCCGAATAGTGGTTCGAGCGCGGCATCGCCGAAGGGGGGGAAGAGCCGGAAAGGGTTGGAGTAAAGCGGCGCTTCGGTCACGGTGCCACTCGTGGTCACCTGAATGTCATGGTCGTTATTGGCCGCCATGGCTCGGTAAGCCTCTGTGCTGATCTCTTTCAACTCGAACTTGACGCCCACCGCCTCCCAGTATTCCTTGGCGAGTTCGTGTAGAGCGGGGTCTCCCCACTGGATGGCATAGATTAAATTGATGACCAGTGGTTGGCCATCAGGTCTTAGCCGGAAGCCGTCGGACCCTTTCTCAAGACCGATCTCATCCAGAAGCGTGTTAGCCGTTTCCGGATCATACTCGATGTCTTTGGTGTACCACTCCGGCTTGGCGAATGAAACCGACGGGTGGACAGGCGCCCCCTGAGTCGGCTGACACAGGCCGAAACACATGGCCTCGTTGATCTCATCTCGGTTCAATGCCAATGACATGGCGCGGTTCCAGCGCGGGTCCGAGAACAACTCAGCCAGGACCGGGTCTTTATGAGTAGCGTTGAATACATAGACGCGGCCAATGTCTGCGCCCTGGGCCATCTGGATATCGTAGTTGCCCTTATCTTGATTCTGCTGGAAAAGTGGCAGGCTGCCAATCTGCAGGGACTGGGCTTTATACTGGATCTCGCCGTTGATAATCTTCAGCTCGAATAGCTCGTTTTCGGCTGCGTATACTTCCTCGACTTCATCAATATATGGCAACTGCTGGCCGGCTGTGTCAACCTTGTAGTAATAGGGGTTGGCCACAAAGAGCTGGTGCTCGGGCGTCTCGTCAACCTTGATCCAGGCTTCGAGCTTGGGTAGGCCGTACATGTGGTTGGCATCCTCCCAGTCGCTGTAGAACAGGGGGATGAAGCGTTGAGTCCAGGACTCGAAACCTTCGGCCTTTGCCTCTTCGTCAGCCTGTGGATTGTACTTGGGAAGCCTGTCCATCAGGAAGTGCTTCGGCGCCCACTCATGGGTGTAAGTGGTGGCCAAAAGCGTAGGAAAGGCGGGTGCTGGCGCGGCAAACTTGAACTTGACGGTGACATCATCTACAGCCTCCACCTGCATCGGTTCGCCCCCATAGACCCAGAATGCTGGCACAGTCGCGTAAAGGTCCTTGTTCATGACGATGTCATCCCACCAGAAGACGATATCTTCGCTCGTGAAGGGCTGGCCATCTGACCATTTGTGGCCCTTGCGCAACGTGACAGTAAGCTCGGTGTAGTCATCATTCCACTCGAAAGACTTTGCCATGTTGGGCACGATAGTCTGCAGGTCATCCGAAAACCGCAACAGGTTTACATGGCGCACACTGAGCCATTCTGAGTTACCGGCTTCGGGGGCGACGGAAGCCCCACTGATGCGACCGCCATATTGGCCGATCTCGTTATAGGGCACGACGACCAGCGGTTCTTCAGGCAGGCGCTCTTCGAGCGGTGGCAAGTCGCCTTCAGGCAGGAACCCAAATTCCACCAACCGCCCATCATACTCGGTACGGCCTGTGAAGGTCATAGCGCAATTGGCGGCTGTTTCAAACTCTGCAACTTCATACTGTTGTGGAAACACACCTGCTGAAACACCCTGTGTATCCGCCAGGGTAATGGCAGGGCAACCGGCAGAACCGGCGGGTTCTGTAGCAGGAGGTTCAGTAGCCACCGGAGCTTGGGTAGCCGCGGGGGCTTGAGTAGCCGTCGGGGCGGCAGGGGCACACGCCGAGAAGGCGAGGGCAAAGATAGTGAATAACACTACCAGGGAATAGAATCTATTTTTGGGCATCTTCTCCTCCAGAGAATTAATCGAGAATGGTAATCCGAACTAAAGGTGATCCAAATTTGTGCCTTGCTCTTCTGTATGACACCCTCCTTTCTTTTGATCTGATCTGCTGATTTTCCTAGCCTGGCAGGTAACCCCACACTCCTCAAATACGGAGACCAGCTGATGAGCTAAAACTCGCCCATCAGGCGCAAAGCTGATATTCTGTGATCTTGTGGGGAAGATCTGGGTCATGTCGCTCGTTAAGTAGGGGAAACGTTGACAGTCATGCGGTTGACAGCCATGTGAATATTTGCTATATTAGTCGTAATGACAACTGATGTCATAATCACTATAATAGCATTGGGTGCGCGAAATGTCAACAACAAAACCAAATTGATGAAATGACTTTCTTTTGGTTTCACCAACTTCTGCCACTTTCGCCTAAACAACCCGGTCGAGTTTGCTCGAAACCCTACTCAACTCAAAAGCGCCATAAAAGCTTCCGGCTTCACATCGAAAATATTTATAATATTATCAATCATCATAATATTAACCAACTTGGAGTTGAATGCTTAAATCTGCCAAATCCGAACGAAAAACACTGACTGATATAGCGCAACAGGAACTACGCCAGGCTATTATCGGCGGCACCTTTCGGCCCGGGAGCCAGCTCCCCACCGAGGCTGAGTTGTGTGAAATGCTCGGTGTTTCTCGTACAGTGGTTCGAGAAGCCCTGCGTGTACTGGAAGATGACGGATTGGTTGCCCGCCGCCATGGTGTAGGTACATTTGTCAGAAATCATCCCATCCTCAAAAACCTCAACTTTAACTTCGGTATTACCGAAATGATCGAATCAGCTGGACTTAAATCTGGGACCAGCCATCTAGCACTCCAAAAAGTAACCGCGGACAAGGAAAAAGCCGAACAATTGCGCGTGGAGCCGGGAACTCCTCTGATCACTGTTGAACGTGTTCGCACCGCAGATGGACGTCCCGTTGTTTATTCGTTGGATACCCTGACAGAGGCGCTCGTTCAGCGAGCTGGATTTGATCCTCAGCTTTTGCTTACCGAGTCGATTTACCACCTACTACAAACCTCCCTTGGACAAGTAATTGAATATGGGATTGCACGTCTGCTCCCAGTAACAGCTCCACGTCACGTTGCCGTGAAACTGCAATTACCACTTAACGCACTTGCCCTCTATATTGTTCAAACAGATTACACCCCGAGTGACGAACCTTTGGTGTATTCATGTGAGTATCACCTGCCCGATTCATTTGACTTTATTGTATGGCGACGCGGTCCAACCCGGTTACGAGGTTCATCCAATGACGGTGCACAATGAACCTAATCACTTTCAGCACGCTCGCGTGTCCCAATTGGCAAATTGAGACAATCATCGCGAAGGCCACCGAATTTGGCTATGACGGTATCGAATGGCGCGGTGGATCACAAGGCCATGTACCACAGGTTATGCCCGCCGCAAAAAAAGTGTTGTTACGACAAAGATGTTCCGATGCGGGATTGGTTTCACTTGCCGTAACTGCTTATACAAGTTTCGTCTCCAACTCTGCTGAAGAACGGCAAACCAATGTTGATGAATTGCGGCGTTACTCTGATCTGGCTGCAGAACTTGGTGCGACTTATGTGCGGACATTTTTGGGGGAACTTCCTGAAAGTAGAGATCTTGATTCTACTATTTACGAAAAAATATCGGATTGCTTGAACGCTGCCTCCGAGTATGCCGATTCTGTTGGAGTGAAAATTGCAATTGAGCCGCACGATAATTTCGTTCGCTCATCAACGATTGTGCCCATTCTCAGTCGAGTTCAACATCCGGCGCTTCGCGTCATTTGGGATATCGCCAATGCTTTTGCCGCCGGTGAAGACCCAGCAGAAGGTTTTGTGCTATTGAAAGATCGACTCGCCTACGTTCAGGTCAAGGATGGGCATAGAGCTGGAACATCATGGCAACTCTGTTCGTTGGGTCAAGGGAATGTGCCACTGGATCGAGCATTCGAGCTATTGTTGGCGAATGGTTATGAAGGCGCGTTTAGTGTGGAATGGGAATATGCCTGGCATCCTGAACTGGATCCTCCCGAAACTGCTTTACCTGCCGCGTTGCGAACGGTTCGAGACTTATTGGCCGCCTCTCAACCGGAGCCCAGATGACCGTGGGTCGAACCTATGCGCCGGAGTGGCGTGACTATCTGGATCCACTCACCCTCCGACGAGTCCGTCAGCTTACTGATTCAACAGCCGAAGATTATCACCTCTACTTTTATAATCCATCAGTCACACCCGACGGCAAATATTTGATTTTCATTTCAGAACGCACAGGCGAGAGTAATCTATTTCGATTGGATCTTCAGAGCGGCATCATCGTGCAATTGACAGACGCCCGATGGTAATCAAGTAATCTTCACCTCAAATCGGACCGGTTATATCAATATCTATCTCACAGATTGGAATTGAAAGCCATGAAATTTGGATTTATTACCACCGAAGGCGGCGCGTTCTTTAAAGAAGCCCTCGAAGAGGCCATTTATGGTGAAGAGTTGGGTTTCGATTCAGTCTGGCTTGAAGAGCATCACAGCATTCATAACCATTACTGGCCATCACCATTAATGGCATTAGCCGGTATTGCCACCCGAACCACGCGCGTCCTCCTGGGGACTGACATTGTGGTTTTGCCGTTTTACCATCCTGTCCGGATAGCCGAAGATACAGCCATGCTGGATGTTATCTCCGGAGGACGAGCCATATTAGGCGCCGCCATCGGCTATCGTCCCCCTGAATTCGAGTTGTACGATGTCAGCCTCGACGACCGCGGCGCACGCTATGTGGAAATGCTCAAAATCATGCGCACACTCTGGACACAGGATCAAGTGGAATACAAGGGGCGCTTCTTTAATATCAAGGGCAATATTGAGCCAAAACCAACCCGGCCCATTCCACTTTGGCTGGGCGGCTGGGGTGAACTTTCGCTGAAGCGCGCCGCCCAATTGGGCGATGCCTGGGTCCCAGGTCCAACTGCCAATCTGGAAAAATTACTGAACGCGCAAAAACAGTACAGAGCATTTTTGACTGACGCGGGAAAAGCCCCGGCAGATGCGCCCAATCCGCTCACGCGTGAAGTGGTCATTGCGGATACGCGGGAACAGGCTTGGGAGCTGGCTGAGAAATTTGTGATGGTGAACTACCGTGACGAATATAGTGGCGGCTGGAAACATCCTCTTATCGGCTCGCAGGATCAAACTCCGATCGCGCTCGACTCTCTTAGCAATGATCGCTTCATCATTGGGAATCCAGATGATTGTATAACCCAGATCAAACGCTTCGAGGAAACATTTGGCGTTGATCATCTAATTTGCCGGCTATATTTTGCAGGTATGCCACACGACCATATCATGACCGAACTTAAGCTGTTGGCAAAGGAAGTATTTCCAGCAATTCAGTAAACGCAAATGGATAAATATTTTCCGACCTTCGACTTTGATCTATCACCGTACACTGGCTGGACTCGCGCCCATTGGGAGTACATCCTGGCGCGAATGACGTATGGATATGCAAAAATTGCCGAGCGATCCGGATTGCCCGCCCGAGTGCTATATCCAGATGATCGACGCGGACTCCCTGATTCGGTAGATGCCATTGAATCGTTTGCGCGCATTGCATCAGCTTGGGGTGCGTGGCTGCGCAATCCTGCCAATCCCGCCACAATAAAATTTCAAGACCATGAAGTAGATGTTGAAAGGCTTCTTCGACAGGCATTGCTGGATGGTACCAACTCATCCAATCCCTATACCTACTGGGGTGACATCGAACACATGGATCAACGGATTGTGGAAAGCGCTGACATTGCGGTAACGATTTGGTTGAGCCGCGAGCGTGTCTTTAACAAAATGACGGCTACAGAACAAGAGCAAATCATTGCCTGGCTCGCACAAGTGGATGGTAAAGGAACATATACCGACAATTGGATCCTCTTCACGGCGATGGCACAGGCAGTACGCCATCATCTTGGGTTCCCCTCCCCGGAAGATGATTTGGACAACCGCTTGATGCAGATCGGCGAGTTCTATCGGGGTGATGGCTGGTATGTGGATGGTCCAACCGATGAATTTGAGTTGTATAACGCCTGGATGTTTGGCTGGCATTATTTATTGTGGACATGGATCGATGGTGACCGCCGCCCGGACCATCGTCAACAGGTATTGGAACGCGGGCGGTCATTCATCGATGGTTTTCTGCATTTTTTTGGTGCGAACGGTTCCTATCCGGCGTGGGGCCGCTCCATCGTCTATCGGTTCGCTGCTCTTGCCCCATTTGCCATTGGTCATTTCCTAAAAATTGCGCCGGGCGATCCTGGTCTTCTGCGACGAGTCTCGAGTGGATGCATCCGCTATTTTTATGATCGCGGCCTTTTTGATCCGGATGATCACTTTGTGCGACAAGGCTATCACGGCGATTTCCCTCCGGCGGGTGAAGCGTATATTTCACCCGGTTCACCCTACTGGTGTTGTCACGGTCTTTTCGCTCTGACGTTTGACCGCGCTGACCCATTCTGGACCGCGACTGAGAGCTCTCTCCCTGTAGAGCGCGCGGATTTCGAACTGGTCTTGCCTGCGCCAGGGTTTGTCGTCTCGGGGCGCAAGGCAACAGGTCAAGTTTTGTTGCTTAACAGCCGCAGTGGACAAGAACATGACGCACCGCGTCACAACTACACATCCAAATATGGCAAGCTGACCTACAGCACCCACCTGCCATTCAATGTCATCCCTGTACGCGGCTCGTATGCACCCGATGCAATGATCTCACTGACGAGTGACGGGCGAGCATTCGGACATCGAGGGCATACGCGAGCCGGTGGAGTTGCCCCTGGATTTATGTGGACAAAGTTCGATCAGATCCTGGATGGTGAACCGCAACCGCTGTGGGTGGCGGTTCTGTTATGGGGTGATGTGCAAATCCGTTTCTCAGTGATTCGTCCCACGTTTCCGGTGAAGGCATTTGAGGCACCTGGCGCATTGGGTTGCGAGAGGCCTATTGATATCGTACGTCGATCAGATAAACAGGCAGGTTGGGAATATGCCGAGGCAGATGGACGCGCCACCGCCATTCAGAGGCTTGTGGGATATGAGTGCCAGCAAGCCAGCGCACCATTTTTGGATCAATCGAACATCAATCTGGCTTATCCGTATTCGGAACAACCTGTCATTTATGAGTCGCGGGCCAGTGTGTCCGCACGCTGTCTGTCAGCTGCGTCTCTCATCCGCCCGACACCTTTTGACCCTGCAAGTGAGTTCGCCGGAATCAAAGTGGAGGTCGAATCTCCGGAGATGTTCCGCGTCAGCCTCCCCGATGGAAGATCGGTTTTAGTCGCACCAGGTGAGACCATGCCAAAACACGCCGCAATCAACGGAGTAGAAGTGGAAGGACCCACCATTCGATACGTCCAAGTGAGTAAAGATTTGAATGAGATCTCCGGGTTGGGTTTAACTGCCATAACAGGGGTCATCGCCTTTGACGAACCTGCGACATTTCGGCTAAAGCGGATTTCAGAAAGCACTATCCACCTGACCACCAATACAGGCCTGTCACTAAAGAATGAATGGCTTGGTAAATCGGCTCCCATCATCGAAGTCTTGACGCTGGACAATCAATGGCTGGATATCAGTGCACAGTGCAAACAAACTTCCATTCCGCGGCAGGTGGTGCAGGAATGGTCAGAACGCAACCAGCGCACACTAGTGGAATTTCGGATAAACACATGAATTATCCTCTTGAATTAACTGTGATGATGTATCACTATATCCGCGACCGAGGCGATGAGGCTGAGGCTTGCACTGGCATCCCTGGCATGCCGGTGATGGCTTTCGAGGCGCAACTGGATGATCTGGCAAAGCAGCACACCTTTGTAACATGGTCTGAAGTGCGGATGGCCGTGCAGGGACAAAAGCCCTTGCCAGTTTCCGCCTGTCTGCTTACGTTCGATGATGGGGTCATTGATCACTATATCAATGCCTTCAGAATACTGCGCCAACGAAATATTTCCGGTTTGTTTTTTGTCATGGATCGCTGTGAGAAAGAGGGAGTAATTCTTGCCCACAAAATTCATTTTTTACTTGCCAGGCTTGGTCTTACAAAGCTGCGAGAGGTAATCTGGGAGAACCTGGATGCCACGCAACGCGAGCAGTTCTCTCAGGCAGAGAAAAAATATCAACTCAAATACCCGCCCGCTTCAACAGACAACCGGATTAATTTGTTGAAGGTTATTCTTCAGCGTGATTTATCTACGAAGGTTGATAAGCTTCTTAGCGATTTGTTTGAGACACACGTCGGTTCGGAGAATGAAACAGCACAAAACTATTATCTCAATAACGAACAAATCCGTGAAATGGCTGAAGGCGGCATGCACTTTGGCGGACATAGCCAAACACATCCCTGGTTCGATTGGATCGATTCCGACGCGAGGGCTTTTGAAATAAAAGCCTCTGCAGAACGACTGCAAACAATTGAACCGGGACCGTGGGCATTTGCGTATCCATATGGTGGTCTTTCAGAAGATTCCCCTGCCCTGCTTCAGCAGCATGACTTTGTTGCCGCGTTCACGACACAGACACAACTCCGTCACCCCAACCCCTATTTCATTGGGCGGCTGGACGGCGAGGAAACTGCACAGGACGGTCAAGGCTATGCCTGAATCAAACCGCGTTCGTTTTGGAATCCTGGGATGTGGAACCGCATCCATTCCCGTCTGTGAGGCGATTACCGCTTCGCCTCTGACCGAACTGACGGCTGTTTACGACGTGAACCTTGATATGGCAAACGATATCAGCCAGAGGTTTCAAGTTCGAAAAATGGAAACACTGGAATCGTTGCTGGCCGATCCAACAGTGGATGTTGTTTATGTCGCTGTGCCTCATTATCTTTTGGCGCCTTTAACGCGCCAGGTATTGGAGGCTGGCAAACACGCGCTGACAGAAAAGCCGCTGGCAATCTCATTGGAAGAGGTTGATCAACTCATTGAGCTCTCAACCAAAAGACAATTGGACCTGGGAGTTTTCTATGAAATGCGATATGCGCCAGCGCATGCCATCGCACGTCAGTTAATTCAAGGCGGGGCGATAGGAAATATTGTTGGTGTCCATATTCAAACACTGATTGACAAGCCACTGACCTATTGGCAGTCCGGTTATATGGGGCGGTCCATTAATCCATGGCGCGGCATCAAGGCGCAAGCCGGCGGTGGAGTCGTGTTGATGAATACCAGTCATATTTTGGATGCACTGTTCCACATAACTGGTTTAAACGTGGTGACGGTTTCCGCCGAAGTGGGGAATCTACTATCCAACGTTGAAGTGGAAGATATGGCAACGGCCACGTTGCGATTTGACAATGACGCCATCGGTAGCCTGATCGCAGGAGCACATATCAGCGGTGCAGATCGTGAAGAATGTTGCCATCTGTACGGCGCCGAAGGTCAAATTCGTTTACCTGACCCATATGGATCTGATCCATTGAAAATATATCTAAAGCGTGCGTGGGGTAATTTCATCGCAAAGCAATGGCATAGCATTCCGACAGAACCAGTTTCTGTCTATAAGATGGCGATTGAGGAATTTGCGCAGGCTGTGCAGTCAGGCGGAAGTGCCCCCATTGATGCGCGCGCTGCGCGGCGGGTCCTGGCAGTGGTATTGGCTATCTATCAATCCGCTGCTCAAAAAACAATGATTACGATTTCTTAAAGTGAGGTGACTATGCAAGACATTGACTTACGCGGAATTATCCCGGCAATCGTGACCCCGATGACGAGCACTGGCGAATTGGATTTGCCCGCCTTGCATCGCTATGCACAATGGCTCGCTGAACAAGGACCAGTTGCCCTGGCTGTGAATGTAGATACAGGCGAAGGGCCGCACCTGACGGCCGATGAAAAACGCCAAACGTTGGAGACTGTTGCCGAAGCTGTAGCAGGCAAATGCAAAGTCGTGGGCGGTGTGGCGGGGCCGTCCACAGCTCAGGGTGTGGCGAATGCACGCGCCGCTCAATCTGCTGGGTCTGATGCACTTCTGATTTTTCCCATCCCGGCGTTCCTAGGGCAACCGCTCAATCCTGAAGTGCCCTATCGTTATCATGCAGCCATTGCTGAGGCTGTTGACCTGCCATTGATTCTTTTTCAGTTGCAGCCAGCACTCGGAGGCGTGCTATTTACGACAGAAATTCTGCACAGGCTTATTACCATCCCTTCAGTGGCGGCAATTAAAGAAGCTTCATTCGATGCCATGCGTTTTCTGCAAGTCAAAGCTGCGTTGGAATCAGCCAGTCGAAAGATTACCTTTCTCACAGGCAACGATAACTTCATATGCGAGAGTTTTATTTTGGGCGCAGAAGGCGCGTTGTTGGGTTTTAGTACGTTAGGCACACAGGAGCAGGTAAGAATGCTGAAAGCGATCCAACGCGGCGATATCGATGAAGCTCGCAAACTCGGCTCTCGTCTTCAACCCTTGGCGGATGTGATTTTCGCACCTCCGGTCACGGATTATCGGGCGCGTACGAAAGAAGCGCTAATGATGCTGGGGATCTTGGATAACACCACGGTCCGCCCGCCACTCCTGCCCATTCCGGCGACTGAACGTGAAACCATTCTACAGGCATTGCAAAAAGCTGGACTGCTGTCTACCGTGCG
>Ga0137333_1000437_pt1 | contig 10879 bp, 7 predicted proteins | sample EasRivERMLT231_2_FD_102286 | JGI IMG/M metagenome (GOLD analysis project Ga0137333, IMG submission 102286) | Soil microbial communities from meander-bound floodplain in the East River, Colorado, USA - East River MetaG ERMLT231_2 | ecosystem: Environmental > Terrestrial > Soil > Floodplain ... | reverse complement strand
GCCTCCGTGCAAATTGCGGAACGGCTCGCGATGGCGCTGGCAATCCCACTCGAGGAACGCGGCGAGTTCGTGCGTCAAGCCCGTTCTGTTCGACCTGAATTGGCGGAAGTTCCACAAGTCACCCCATCCCCCACCATCGACGAGATCGGGCGCGAAGACCTCACCGGTCGCGCCATCCGTGGTTATGCATTGGCGGAAAGGATCGGCATGGGCGGCATGGGATCGGTCTATCGCGCGGTGCAACCTAATGTGGACCGCGAAGTTGCTGTCAAAATTATCCTCCCAGCGTTTGCCAATCATCCTGACTTCATCCGCCGCTTTGAGGCGGAAGCGCAACTCGTGGCGCGTCTCGAACATCCGCATATTGTTCCACTCTATGATTACTGGCGCGAGCCGGGTGTCGCCTATTTGGTGATGCGTCTGCTGCGCGGGGGCAACATACAGAACCTGCTTGGGCAGGGTGCACTTCCCATTGAGGTAACCGCGCACATGCTCGAACAGATCTGTTCCGCATTGACCGCCGCTCATCGCATTGGGGTCATTCACCGTGATCTGAAACCCGCCAATGTTTTGCTCGATGATGATAACAACGCCTATCTGGCGGACTTTGGTATTGCCAAGAATCTGGGCGATCCCGATTTTGAAAACCAGACTCAAGTGGATGCGATGATCGGGTCACCGCAATACATGTCACCAGAACAAATCCGTTCGCTTTCGGTTCGCCCGCAGACCGATATTTACTGTCTCGGTGTGATGCTCTACGAGATGTTGACCGGCGCTTTGCCTTTCGCGGGTCCAACACCCTTTGACTTGATTCAACAACACGTCAACACACCCATGCCCTCGCTTTCAGCGCGGCGTGCGGGCTTACCCTCGGCGTTGGACGCCGTCATCACGCGTGCCACCGCCAAAGATCCGGATTCACGCTATGCCGATGCGCAATCTCTTTTTCAGGAATTTCGCCAGGCGATTGGCAGAATAGAGGGCGAACGTATTCCGGCCATTGCATATGAAGAGGAAGATACAAGTGTTGAAGTTGCAAATCCGTTCAAAGGTTTGCGCGCGTTTGGTGAAGCCGATGCCGATAATTTTTTCGGACGCGAAACGTTGGTGCAGCAATTGCTGGCGCGCCTCGCTGAGGGCGGTGAGTTGAGTCGCTTTCTGGGAGTGATCGGTCCCAGTGGCAGTGGCAAGTCCTCGGTCGTCCGAGCCGGTTTGATTCCCGCCTTGCGGCGTGGCGGTTTGCCCGGATCCGAAAATTGGTTCGTGGTGGATATGCTGCCGGGCAAGCATCCGTTTGAAGAACTCGAAGCCTCATTGTTGCGCGTGGCGGTGAATCCGCCGGAGAGTTTGTTGTCGCAACTCAAGGAAAGCAATCGTGGGTTGTTGCGCGCAGTGCATCGTGTTTTACCTGCCGATGATTCGGTTCAACTCGTGTTGGTGATCGATCAATTTGAAGAAGTGTTCACCTTGATTGAAGATGAAACCGAACGTGCGCTGTTGCTCGAAAGCCTTGCCACAGCCGTGCTCGATGAACGCAGTCGTTTGCGTGTGATCATTACCCTGCGCGCCGATTTCACTGACAAGCCGTTACGCTATGTGGATTTTGGCGAACTGTTAAATCGCCGCTTTGAATTTGTCCTGCCGTTGACTGCGGATGAACTCGAACGCGCTGTTGCCGGACCCGCCCAACGCGTCGGACTTAAGCTGGAGAAGGGTCTGGTTTCAACGATCATTCGCGACACCGGAAACCAACCTGGCGCCCTGCCGTTGTTGCAATACGCGTTATCCGAGCTATATGATAAGCGTGACGGACGCACGCTCACCAACAAAGCCTACAAAGAGATCGGCGGCGTATTAGGCGCATTGGGACGCAGTGCCGAAACTGTATTTGTGAATCTTGATGAAGCGAGTCAATCCGCCGCGCGGCAATTGTTCCTGCGGTTGGTGACCCTCGGCGAAGGGACGGAAGATACACGCCGTAGAGCCTTGCGCGAAGAACTCGAAAATTTGGGGATGGATAAGAGTCAATTATCAAAGGTCATTGATGCTTTTGGCAAAGCCCGCCTGCTCTCCTTTGATCGCGACCCACTCACACGCGGCGCGACGATTGAAGTAGCGCACGAAGCTCTTCTCCGTGAATGGACTCGCCTGCGCGAATGGCTCAACGAAAGCCGCGCCGATGTGCGTTTACAACGTCAACTCGCCGTTGCCACCAACGAATGGCAAAACGCAAAACAGGATCTCAGTTTCTTGCTGACCGGTTCACGGCTTGAACAGTTCGAAGGCTGGTCTGCGAATACAACTGTCGCGTTGACACATGCCGAACGCGCCTTTCTCGACGCCAGTATCGCTGAACGCGAAAAGCTGGTTGAAAGAGAAAAACGCTCCATAATGCGTTTACGCATGCTCAATCGCGTAATCGCAACAACTGGCGCAATTGCTCTGATTCTGGCTATAGTAGCTGGCATGTTCGGATTAAGTTCCAGCCAAAACGCACAACAGGCATTAAACGCGCAAGCTACATCCCAGGTCGAAGCGCAAAACCGCGCAACGGCTGAAGCCAATGCAGTGGATGAGCGCAATATCGCACAACAACAATCGCAGATCGCTTCTGTACGCGAACTATCGAGCGCGGCAAACGTAACTTTGGAAATTGACCCCGAACGCAGCATTTTGTTATCGCTGGAGGCGGTGAATATCAGTTTGAAAAATAATCAACCTGTTTTGATCGAAGCACAGGATGCACTCCATCGTTCCATCCAAACTTCGCGCATCCTCGCTACGTTGCACGGACATACAGCGACGGTTGAATCAGTGGTTGTGAGCCCTGATGAGAAACGATTGGCGACGTTCAGCGATGATGGAACTGTAAAAATATGGGATGCGGAATCCAATCAAGAATTGCTTTCGATTCCAACCGATCTCAATGAACAGGGTCCCGCGCGTTTTATCAGTTTCAGCCCCGATGGGAAACGACTAGCCATCCCAGTCGGTAAGACTCTGGTTAAGGTTTTGGATGTTGCTTCAGGCAGGGAGTTGCTCACGCTCAGCGGGCATACAGACGAAGTTGTAGCCATCGCGTTCAGCCCAGATGGCACAAGGATTGTCACAGGCAGTTGGGATACAACTGCGAAACTTTGGGATGCCGCAACCGGCAACGAATTATTAACCATTACAGGGCACGGGAATGGCATCGCAACGCTTGCGTTCAGCCCTGATGGAACTCGTTTGTATACAGCCAGTGACGCAGACGGTGTTGCCATCATATGGGACGTTGCCACAGGCGAACAGTTGTCTACTTTTGATGGTGAAGGCGGAGTCGAGTCTATTGCAGTCAGCCCGGATGGCAAGCAGATCGCCACGGGCGAGTTTGATACCACGCTAAAAATTTGGGACGCTGCCACGGGCAACAAACTACTCACGCTCTTCGGGCATGCCAGTTATCTTAACGGCGTTGTATATAGCCCTGATGGAAAGCGCCTCGCCAGTACGAGCGAAGACGGCACAACCAAGCTTTGGGATGCTGCAACCGGCAAAGCGATATTAACGCTTTCAGGACACACCAGCGGTGTCGAAAATGTTGCTTTTAGTTCGGATGGGAATCGGCTTTATACATCCAGCCGTGATGGGACAGTAAAAATTTGGGACATATCACCCACAGCCGGAAGCGATGCGCTGAATCTTGCAGGGCACACAGATCGGGTATACAGTGTGGCGTACCGCCCCGATGGAAAACAAATGGCAACTGTGAGTTGGGATGGTACCGTCAAGGTGTGGGACGCGATCAGCGGTGAAGAACTGCTGAACCTTCCACTCACACTTGATCTAAGTTCCTTTACTTCGTTTGCGGGAGGGGTAAAGTATAGCCCGAATGGGAAATGGCTTGCCTATAATGATGGCAAGACAACAATAATTGTCGATGCAGATAGCGGCACACAGATTTTATCCTTGCCCGCTTTCAACAGTGACACGGTTGATTTGGCATTCAGCGCTGACGGGACAAAACTTGCCATTGCAAGCGTGGATAGCATGATCAGAATTTCTGATACCAAGGATGGAAAGACGCTTCTGGAGTTTCCTGCGAGTACAGCCGGCATTCAAAGAATCGCCTTCAGCCCTGATGGCGAACGTATTGCCTCCGCTAATAATGATGGCACGTATGTGTGGGATGCAGTCACAGGCAAAAACCTGCTAACGTTTAGCGGACACGGTGAAGGGATTCGTTCGAGCGGAATAGCCTACAGCCCTGATGGAAAATGGATCGCATCATCTGGTAATGATGCCTCGATCCAGGTTTGGGATGCTAAAACTGGCAAGGTTGTCTTTTCATTGATCGGTCATACGGGTCCCACTTTTGGCGCTGCGTTCAGTCCTGATGGTCAATTCCTCGCAACATCGAGCGTGGATCGAACCGTAAAAATATGGAAGTTGCCAAAACCTGGAGAACAAGTTGAAGAGCCGCTCACACTTTATGGCAATACAGGAGCTGTATATCAAGTTGCTTTTAGCCCAGATGGTACGCGCGTTGTTTCAGTGGGACGTGACCGTGTTGTGCGTATCTATGAGTTGAATATCGATGAATTGATCAAGATTGCGAAAGCTCGTGTGACACGTGCCCTCACTGTTGAAGAGTGTCAGAAGTATTTGCATGTGAGTGCATGCCCAGCAATTCCATAAAGAGGAATAAACCAAAGACCAGGCTTCGAAACCTGGTCTTTGGTTTTAACCTGGGATTGGCAGTTCAACCAAAAAATCAAGCCAGGCAGACCAGGGTCCCCAATCACCGTGATTATCTTGTGCCATGACTCGTGCTCTAAACTGGTCGCCACAATAAGCTGACGCTTCAGATGAAATATCAAAAGATTGCACGTTGCCAAGTTGTTTATCGACCAGCAGCGCCCATTGCTTGTCTTTATTAAGATGATAAAGCTGAATGCGGTAATCGCGGATTCCGCTTGTATCATAAGGGATGTTCCAGAATAATTGTGCTGAAGCGCCGCAAGCCACCCTGCCAATTGCGGACGTCCGCGGCTTCATGTCCATTACTGGAGCGAGCGGCGGTGTGTTCGCCGTAAAAAATACGGGCGTGGCTGACCAATCTCCCCAGATTCCAGTACCGTCCAGCGCACGGACGCGCCATGCCAGCCAGTTTTTGCAGTTGCGATACACTACATTGGTAATATCCAACTGCGTTGTCTTCCCATCCACCTGCTGAACAAAAATATTTTTCAATTGTCCGTTGACACTGACATCAAGACTCACCTCATAGTTGGCAATCCCGTCACGGTCAGGTGGCTCGTTCCAGGCTAGAAAGACTTGGTCATCACAGGAGACCGTTGTTTCATGTTTGAGGATGACAACTTCCGGCGCAGGCGGCGGGGCATTCGGGGTGGCCGTGGGAGTGAATGTATTTGTGGGGGACGGTGTATTCGTCAGAGTAGCGGTTGGGGTCAAAGTTTTCGTTGGAGTCGAAGTGTAGGTTGGTGTGAAGGTAGCGGGCACCAGCCCTATCCCAAATTTAGGGAGCATGGTGAAGACCCCTGTAACCAGAATTCCCAGCCCAATGATCGTTAAGAAAAAGCGTGTAAAGAAGGATGAACGCGGCTTTAGTTTCAAGGGTCCGATTTCACCGGTGTTCACCAAAACAAAATCTTCCTCGCCATCCAACCGGACTGCATCAATGCCATATTTGATCAAGCCCTTGTCGCGATTCAAGGCGGCGGTTTTCAAGTTATAGGCAGCGTCGGCTGGCATATCAATGAAAGCATGGACACTGCCCGCGGTTACATTTGCCAGGTTCAAACTGGTACGCGGTGTTTCGGCTTTTTCTGTCATCATTCTGAGCAGCTCTTCCTGCTCTTTTGCCCCGAACTTTTTCACGGTTTTTGTCCCCATCACAACTTCCACTTGGCGTGTGGCTGACATGGCTTCCAAACGCTGTTGATGCTCACGCAGGATATTGACCAGTTCCTGATAACTCTCATCAGGATTGGTATAGAACTCGATCCATTGAACGCCTGAGAGTTGATACAGTAACTCTTCGGGCAAGTCAACTGATGCCAATACAAAAGGGAATAATCTGCGTTTGGCGTTTTCTGCCAGATCCACTTCCTTGCGGACATTGTCAGACGCAGTGGAGTTTGGGGAGAGCATCAGCAGGAAGGCATCACTCGTATGAATTGCCTTCACGATCTGCTTGCGCCATAAGTCACCACCCTTGATGTTCTCGCGGTCTAACCAAACCTCAAAGCCATCGCTTTTGAGGCGCGCGACAACGTGGTCAACGATCTTTGTATCTTGCCGGGAATAACTGATAAAAACGAAACCCATGTGACAGCCACAGTTAGACAGTTGGAAACGTCTAGCCCATTATAAGTATTAAAGTCCTATTTTCAATAGGTAATCTGATTTTGGTGATAGTCAGGCTTAAGTTATATCCTTGCCTTCCCATTCATTCATGAATTGACTCAAATATTGCACCATCACCGCATGCCGCTGTTCGGCGATGCGTTTGGCGGTGGAGGTGTTCATCATGTCTTTGAGCAGTAATAATTTTTCGTAGAAGTGATTGATGGTGGCGCTTTTGCTGTGCTTGTATTGTTCGAACGTGGCGTGCATCTGTGGGGGCGAGTCGGGGTCGTAGAGTGGACGGTTTTTGTAGCCGCCATAGGCGAAGGCACGGGCGATGCCGATGGCGCCGATGGCATCGAGCCGGTCGGCATCCTGCACGATGAAGCCTTCGAGCGAGTCCATTTTGTTTGCCACGCCAGCACCTTTGTAGGAGATGTGCATGATGATACGGCACACGGTGTCAGTGATGGCAGGGTCGATCGAAAGCGAATCAAGCCAGGCTTTGGCGCGAAGCGGGGTTTCGTCGCTTGAGTCGTTGAATTTCCAATCATCCAGGTCGTGGAGCAGGGCAGCGAGTTGGACGATGAAGGAGTCCGCGTTTTCATGTTCACAGATGATGATGGCGTTTTTCCACACGCGATAAATGTGCCACCAATCGTGACCAGATGAATCGTCGGAGAATTCCTGTTTGATGTAGTCAGCAGTTTTTTGGAGGATGTCTTGTTGGGTCATAAAGCCTATTGTAACTTGCCCTGTGCGGCTTCGTCCTGTATCTAATGATAAAAAAGATTACAACACTTGTTGGATTGATTTTGATTGTCGCTTGTAGTCCTACGCCTACTGTTGCCCCTTTGACACCCAGCCCCAATTCGTCAAGTAATCCGCTAATCGACACTGCCATCGCCGCAGCTCAAGCTATTTTGCCAACTGTGACGATTCAATCAACGGTTGCCAGCGTGCCGGAGACCCCCGGCGTTCTCTGGCTTCAAATCCTTTCGCCGGTGGATGAAGCTGTGGTCAACACTTCGCAAGTGGATGTGATCGGCTCTGCCCCAGCCGGAGCTGTGATCAGCGTTAATGACGAGATTTTTATCGTAAGCTCTGATCTGCAATTCAAAGCCACAGTGTCGCTCGATGAAGGACCGAACTTGATCGAGGTCATTGCCAGTGATGAAAGTGGAAATGAGATGTCGGTGTTGTTAACGATCACGTATGAACCATAAACTGGAGAAGAAAATGAAAATCTATCGTGTTTTACTATTCTTGCTTGTAGGATTTGCCTTGTTGTTCGCGTCCACGCAAGTGTTAGCCAGCCCAGACAATTCAAGCAATGATAAGAAGACCCCCGGAGCGAATACGCCCGGTGCGCAAGCCACCACAAAAGCGGAGGATAAAGATAACAAAAAAGCCGATAAACCCAAAGGCAAACGCGAAAACTTCAAAGGGACTGTCGCCGCAGTGGACTCTGCCAGCATCACACTGACGTTGCGTGATGGTTCATCCGTAACGATTGGGCTGACCCCTGATACTCGCATCAAATTCGCGGGTCCCAAAGATTCTGCGCCGCAGGGTATTGAAGTTGGTATGAATGCCATGGTGCAAGCCATCCGTGATGAAAGCGGAAATCTCGTCGCACGCTCGGTGATGGTGATTCCGGGCAAGCCGACCAAGATCCATCGTGTGGGTGTCGTGACGGCATATACCCCAGGTGTGAGCATCACGATTCAAGATAAGAATGGGAACGAGTTCACGTTTACGCTCACCGGCGAAACCAAACTTTTACCCGCCGAACGCGCAGAAGAGTTGGCAGTTGGTTCCCGCGTAACCATCATCGCACCGCGTGACCCCGCGAGCGGGGGAGTGACTGTGAAGGGCATTGTGATCCATCCAGCCAAACCTTGATCATATAAGCGTCTACTATTAAGCCGTCAGCTATAAAGAAGCGGACGGCTTTTTTGATTCATTGGATTATTTTATCCCCGCCAAAAGGATGGATAGTACAACTGCCAACAAAGAGGTGAGGCTACCAAGGAACGTTCCTGCAAACACAGCGACCAGGATCGCAAGAATAGTATTCCAGTTGAACTTTGTGATGAGAAAATTCGTCAACCAGCGGGTGAGAATGATCGCAGGAAACAGCCCCACGCTCTGACAAATCAGCGAAATGCTCATGGCGTTGAAGCCCTGACTTTCGCTCACGCCATTGAGCACGAGTATCTGCCCAAAAACGGATAAGACCCCAACGAGTATCAGGATGATGAAGGTAGATAAGCCAGATATGATTGCAGGTATTTTGCTGGCATGGGGTTTTGTGATCTCCTGGTTATTTATGTAAGCGAATAAAAAGAAACGCTCTCGGCTTTTTGTTTGTCAATGTGGACCTGGCGCAGATCGAACACCACGCCTGAACCTGCCAGAATATCGTGCAGGGGTTGGGTGACTAAAATTTTTCCTTGAGGGGCAAATTCTGCGGCGCGGCGGGCGATATCGATCACCGCTTGCGAAGGCTTGCCCTCTTCAACCGTACATTCTCCCACGTGTAAACTGATGCGAAGCGCGTCGTTTTTGATGAGGTCGCGCAGTTTCAAGGCGCAGTGGATCGCGCGGCTGGGACTATCAAATACCGCTGTCACTTCATCTTTTGAAAAGAAAATTCCTTTGGCGTGTTGTGTGCTTAATTCAACTTGAACCATTTTTTCTTTTTGCTGGATGCCTGGTACATGCAAATACAAAATGATGCCGATCATCGTATCGGTGTTTGGCTCAATGGATTTCTCGCGGCAAAATTGCGAAACCGCGGAAATGACCTGTGCGCTATCCACGAAGAAGAAATGATCTGCGCCGGGCAGTTCCACCCATTTTGCATTGGGCATGTGTGTTGCGAAATAACGCCCCGCTTCCACAGGTAATATCTTGTCATGGGTTTTGTGAATCACCAACGTCCGTATGCGGATCTGCGGAAGCAGCGGACGAATATCAATATCGCACAAAACCCGCAACACTGCGCTCGCCTCTGATGGGCTGGTAGATGACCTCAACACTTTCGCCCACCAATTACGAAATGTCTCATCTTGCGCGCGCGAGGGTGCAAAGTTTTCGATCGCCCACGGTCCGCCCCATTGTTTTCGAATCCGTTCGATGGAAGCTGCGAACGCATTTTCATCGTCTGCCCATTCGGGCTCGCCACTCGTCTGCACCAGCTTGGGCGTGGACGAATACAGGATGAGTCCCTGCACACGTTCGGGGTAGGTGGAAGCCAACAAAACGGCGGCAGCGCCTCCTTCGGATGTGCCCATCACAAAGGTCTGGTTTGAAGCGGCGGCATTGAGCACACACAACGCATCGCTGAGCGTATCCTCCAACGATGGCGCACCCTGAATACGGTCAGAGAGTCCCGTGCCGCGTTTGTCAAAAAGAATTACACGCGCAAACTTTCCCAGTTGTTCAAAGAAGTCAGTGTACTCAGCGTCCTCCCAGGCGAGCTCAAGGTTCGAAATAAAACCGTGGATGAACAACAAGTCAACGGGACCATTGCCGATGATCTGGTACGCGATGTGGATACCGTTGTTCGAGACGTATCGAACGGGTGAACGTTTCTCCTTTTTAGACGCCACGCTTCTTTCCTGACCTTTGAGCAGATTCTGCTCCGAGGCGCGTTGCACTGCCTGAGTACGATTCCCCGCTCCCAACTTTTCGAAGATCTGTTTGTTATACCAGCGGACGGTTTCCGGCGAGAGATGCAGGCGTGCGGCGACCTCGCTATTGGTGAGCCCTTGTGCGAGTAATTGCAGGATCTCGAGTTCGCGCGGTTTCCAGTTGATTGCGTTGGTCATGAGTACTCCACCCCATTTTACCCACAAACGTGTGGTGACAACCACCCGGTTGGGAATATATACTAATGATAACAAAAGGTGACAATCCCTTTGGAAGTGACTGTCACCTAATTCAACAAGGAGAATCCTCATGAAAAAATCTTCAACAACGCTGCTGGTCTTTGGTGTGTATTTGATTGGTATGGGATCGGGACTCGTCTTTATGCCGAATACAGTGTTCAGTGTGCTGGGTCTGCCTGCCACGGATGAGGTCTGGCCGCATGTGGTCGGTGTGCTGGCCTTGGTGCTGGCGTTCTACTACATCTCCGCCGCCCGCGCGGACTTGCGCCTGTTTGCCCAATGGACTGTCCCGGCACGAATCGGGGTTTTCGTACTCTTCACTGCCTTTGTGTTGGTGGGGTGGGTGGGACCCATCATGATCATGCTCGGCGCAGTGGATTTGCTCGGCGCGTTGTGGACACGTTCGGCGCTGAGGGCGGAAGCGTAGTGTAAGAAGAAAGTGACTGTCATCTACAAGATGACAGTCACTTTTGATTTCATCTTACCTTCTTAATATTCTTACGTTAATCCAATACCTATGCCAATTAAGTAGCTGAAACTGGCTCAACAGAGGGATGAACCATGCCTAAACGGGCGATTTGTTCAAATATCTCGGCTAATAAAATGCCATCCGGTTTTTGCGGAAGTAATTT
>Ga0137333_1000436_pt1 | contig 10912 bp, 11 predicted proteins | sample EasRivERMLT231_2_FD_102286 | JGI IMG/M metagenome (GOLD analysis project Ga0137333, IMG submission 102286) | Soil microbial communities from meander-bound floodplain in the East River, Colorado, USA - East River MetaG ERMLT231_2 | ecosystem: Environmental > Terrestrial > Soil > Floodplain ... | reverse complement strand
GAAAAGATCTTTGGTCCCGGCACATTGGATATGAAAGCAGGTATCGTCATTGCGCTTGCTGCCATTGAACAAGCGCAACAGCAAGGCTTAAATCGACCTGTCACGTTGCTTTGCACCTCCGATGAAGAGATTGGCAGCCACACTTCTCGTGAACATATTGAAAGACTCTCAAAAGAATCTGCGCTTGCTTTGGTGATGGAAGGTGCATTGCTCGATGGCTCGCTCAAAACCTGGCGCAAAGGCACCGGTTCATTTTGGGTCAAGGTCAAAGGACGTGCCGCGCATTCAGGTGGTGATCATCAAGCCGGACGCAATGCCATCGAAGAGATGGCGCATCAGATCATCGCGATCCAAAAGCTCACCGATTATTCCAAACAGACCACGCTCAATGTGGGTGTCATTCAAGGCGGCACGGTTTCGAATGTTGTCCCTGAAGAAGCCAGCATCGAAGTGGATGTACGTGTGATGCAACCCGGCGAATGGGAACGCATTGAAGCCGAAGTAAAAAGTTTCAAGCCGGTACTCGATGGTACAAGCATCACGGTGACCGGTGGATTGAATCGTCCGCCCATGCCGTTTGACGATATGATGAAGGTTACATTCGAGAAAGCCAAAGCCATTGCGGCGAACATTGGAATGCATCTTACTGCGGGCGGCACGGGTGGTGCCTCGGATGGCAACTTTATCGCGCCGCTGGGCATCCCTGTGCTCGACGGTATGGGTGCCGTGGGCGAAGGCTATCACTCGGAACGCGAATTTATTTTTACGGAGAGTCTTGAACAGAAGGCGAAGTTAGTCGCTGTGTTACTACGCGATTGGTAACAAGTAATGGATGATTGGAAATAAAAAACGAGTCAACGCTTTCGGTGTTGACTCGTTTGATAAAACGGAAGCAACTTCAGGCCTGAGAATGATCCGCACTTGAGCGTAGCAGCAGGTATTGTTCCAGGCAGCCCCATGCAACCACCAGGTAAGCAACCACGTACAAAGTGTCTGCAAGCAGTGCAATTGAAATACCATGCATCACATAATCGTACACGCCAGTTTCCGTCATCTGGATGTATATAAAATCCGACAACACAAAGGATGAGATCGTCAACCAGGGGATTGCCAGGGCGCGTCCACGAAACGCATACACAAGATAAAGTGCCAAAAGCCCGACCACGGTATCTGCCAGTAAATAGAAGTATGAGAAAAAATCTGCCAGTGGCGTTTCACTATGGATCGCCACCAGAATCACCGCGATGACAGCCAACCCTCCCAGCCATACACCGAGTGTTACCCATGCCACCTTATTAGTCTGTGAAAAGAATACGAGTTTGAATTGGCGGCTTAAGGAAATTGTCAACGCAATATATCCCACCAGCCAGAATATATCGGCAGAACTGAAAACAGGCACTTCACCATCTCTCGTATAGAGATAACCCCATATTGCTTCAGCGATCGTCCACAGCCACATGCAAACGGCAAAGGCTGTCCAGATCACGCGCGGGGGTTCGTCTTGATGATAATAAAAGGGGATGAGTGTGAGAATGAATGCGGCGATCAAAGCTGAAAGCGTTGTTCCGCCGTTCAAGATCAACAAATTGGCAGTTTCTGAGAATGGGGCGAACGCAAATGTCCATGCAAAGACCGCCGTCATCAAAAAGAAGACGATAAAGGCGAAAAGCCTGTAACGCTTCACATTAAAACTTTTCATTGCGCGGCCTCGATCAGGCCAAAAGTATCGTGGATGGTTTTGTAAACGTCTCGTGTAGGTTCGGTGGACTGTTTTATCATATTGTGAGTCAGTGAACTTCCTATAATTGGTTCAATGCGCGATTTAAGCGCTGATAATATCTCCCTATATGTATTCCCCGTTTCTGCGGCATTGAGAAACATCGAAGTATCCTGGAGTTGCTGATCTTGTGTGGAGATATTCCAACCCTTTCGCTCTGCGAGCATGTTAAGACTCTGCAAAACGGAACGCACCATGACAGCCCCCGTAAGTTGTTTGTAGTAATTCAACATATTCTGACAATACCATTCAAGCAGGATGTTCAGATGGATCTCAAGCCAGGCCTGGTTCTTGATATCCCCATGATAGACCGTGACCTTGCACTGCGACTCCTCCCAAGTCAGTATCTGACCCAACGTAGCAGGACCATCGTCAGCTGCGGTTTCTGTCAGCAATACAGCCCGAGCGATCGGAATTTTTTTTCCCGCGATCAAGACGAACCCCTCAGCGTGTTCCCAATGGATGTGGAACAGTGTGGGAATTAAATTATATTCAGCCAGGTTGAACATGGTTGCGAGTTGCTGCGTGCCTACGATCTGAGATTTGCCCGGAGTGAGCTCCTCCAGAATGACCTTTTTGAACATCAACGCGCGCGCAGGCAGTGGCTCGATCTCCAATGTGCCTCTACCGAACCGTTTGATCGGTGACTCCCAGTTCAAGTCTGGGACGCGATGGTTGCGGATGTAGATCTCACGTACTTTACCTTGCTGGACAAAGATCGACTCTGTCCTGTCGTTCGGAAAAGTGATCTGGATCCGACCGGTAAGTTTGTCGTTCAATGACTGTTGGATCTGATTCTGTAATTCCCATTCAGCCAATGGTGTTGGGACAGAAAATGAAAAAGTGGGTGCGTGCATTCGCGTCATTGTATATGATTTACAGGATTTCATTCACAACAATTCCGTGACTATCGAAACTGTAACGTTAATTTGGATGCATATGGTGGGCAATATATTTTGTTCCGCGGAACAAAGTTGAACCTGACTGCGTTTTTCCTGCATCGTTGGTAGAATCCTACCTGACTCGTTGAAGGAAAAACTCCATGCAAAAGATCTTTCTGTCAGCCCTGATATTTCTCTCCCTTTTGATCTCAGCTTGCGCGACAAGCACGCCTCAACCTACGCCGGAAGTTGTTTCGGTGTACTCCTCGTCTTTTACCCAACCCTGGCTCACGGACGTGTACGATTGTGCCGCAGCATCATCTGCTGTGATTCGTTTATCCGGTTCAGCATCTGATGCTCAGATCGTTTTACAGATTGGTGAGCCGGAATTTTTAGCGGGGTTTGCATATCAGATCGATGAAGAGGAAATTTGGGTTGTTACGCACCGCGAAAGTCCAATTCTAAATATGGGCAGGAAGGAAGTACAGGCGCTTTTTGCAGGACTGGGCGATCCCTCTATTCAGATATGGGTTTATGCATCAGACACGGATGTGCAAGTAATCTTTGATGACTATGTAATGGAAGGTAGGAATGTGACTCCATTAGCACGCTTGGCAACGACCTCACAACAAATGGTAGACGTGCTCGATTCCGAAAGACAAGCAATAGGTATTTTGCCTGACACTTGGACTTTGAAAATGAGTGGTGGTTCACATGGAATATATCAGGTTGCGACGGTACCCGTGCTGGCGTTGACGAATTCCGAGCCGCAGGGTTCGATAAAAGAACTGATAGCCTGCCTTCAAAAATAATTCATCAAGCCCGTCTCATGTAGTCGGGCTTTTTTGTACCTCTTGACAAGTCCTTGCCACAGGAGTAATATGAACGCAAACTAGTTTGCGTTGCAAACCAAATTTGGAAAAGGAATAAGAATGAAAGAAAATTTCTCTGATGTTGAACAGCGTGTAAAGCGCTATTGGTATGTGGATGGATTTGGGGAGTTGGTGGGTGGCGGCGGGATGTGCCTGATCCTGGCGTTGTATTTTGCGGCACAACAATACTTTGGTGATGATTCGCTCATTGGCGGATTGTTGCAGGCTAGTTTAGTCCTGGTGTTGATTGGGGGCATGGTGCTTGTGCGGCGATTGATCAATGCGGCGAAGTTGCGTGTCACGTATCCGCGTACCGGCTATGTTGAATATTCCACGCCAAAGAATAAAGTGTTTGCAGGTATTCTTTCCGGTGTTGTCGGGATGATCATGGCGATGACGTTCATCTTCATCGTGCGCCAGTTCAATCGTATCGATGCCATGGTGGCTGTCACTGGTGTGGTGATGGGTATCATCCTTTTGGTGAAGCAGGTTTGGACAACGAAGGTGAAGCGGTTTTACATCCTAAGTGCGGCGGCGTTGGTCTATGGGGTGGTACTGTCTGTGAGTGGATTCCCGCGCGGCTACAACCTGGGACTTTTCTACGCACTAATGAGCATTTCGTTTGCGATTTCAGGTGGGCTGACCTTGAAGAAATATCTGGGCGAAAACCCGCTTCAAACGGACCTGTAACATGAGCGCTGATCTACGAGCCGTTACTACCCTCGACCGCCTCATCCACGAGCCAGCGCGATTGCTCATCGTCACGATTCTGTCATCCGTGGCGAGCGCAGACTTCCTCTTCCTGCAACGCGAGACTGGTCTCACCAAAGGAAATCTCTCGGCGCATCTTTCCAAGCTTGAAGAGGCAGGCTATGTTCAAATTGAAAAAACCTTCAAAGGCAAATTGCCACTCACTGTCTGCAAGTTGACCTCCGCAGGGAAAACTGCACTTAAGACATATCGTCAGCAGTTGCAAAGTTTTATGGAGCAGACGGGCTAATCCCAAAGGGATGGCATGATTCTAGAGATTGGAAAGACAGTATTCAAATCCCGAAGGGATGATACAGCTATGACACCCCTTCGGGGTTCATGATGTGGCATTGAAAATCTAAAATCATTTCACTCCTTCGGAGTTCCATGCGTCATAAGAATTCATAAATATTTATCAGGAGAAATACCAATGAAATCAAACAATACACTGATCGGAATTGCACTACTTTTCCTTGTCATGGCGGTTTCATCATCTATCACACTATGGGGAGATGTCTCATCGCCAGTCAAAATTGGCATGTTCGCTTTTGGTTTTGCGGCAGGCATTGCGGTGGGGACGCTGATCGCAAGACGTTCCAAATAATTTCTGTTTCAACAGCCGTAAATGTATAATAAGGCATTCCAACCCTTGAGGAACGCCTGATGACATCTGAACACCCACATGCAGCCTTGTTGAAAAAATACCAAGACGCCTCCAATCGCCATGACATCGAAGCCTGCGTTGCCATGTTTACAATGGATGGTGTGATTGTATCTGGTGGCGAGTCTTATTCGGGCGTTGCCGCGCTTCGTGCTGCGCATGATTACGACGATGGTTCGCAGACTCTGGTTGAGTTTCGAGATTTTGAAATTGATGGCGATATAGTGCGATGTACGTTTTGGAACGAGCATGAACTTAGCCGCGCTTTGGGCAGTGACGGTATGACAGGCAAGGCGGAGTTCACCATAAGAGATGATCATATCTACAAGTTTGATATTCTGCCGCCTGAGGATGCTGAGAGAAAGCGGGTCATGGAGAAAATCGCTCCAGCTTTCAAGTGGCTGCGTGAAAATCATCCGGAGGCTGTGGCGAAGTGGAACGGTTTTGATCGGGCGGCTGGAGAAGCGGTGTTTGCTCTGGCTGAATTGTGGCGACAGCATCAGGGATAAAGAACAGTTAATGAAAACTCCCCTCTGGACTCCCTCCGAAGAACGCAAACAAAAAGCAAATATCACTCGCTTTATTCGTGAAGTCAATTCACGGCATAAACTGAATATCGATTCATACGCTGACTTATACAAATGGTCGGTTGAGAATATCCCTAATTTCTGGACGGATGTTTGGGACTTCGCCGAAATCAAATCGTCACAGCGATTCGATTCAGTGGTGGAAGATTTATCCGTCTTTCCCGGCACAAAGTGGTTCCCCGGTGCTAAGTTGAATTTTGCAGAAAATCTTCTGCGCAATCGTGATGACCAACTTGCGTTTATCTTTCACGGTGAAACACAAAAAACAAAACGCATGACGTATGCGGAGCTATATGACGAAGTGTCGCGATTAAGTCATTCGTTGGCAGAGGCAGGTGTGGGGGAGGGTGACCGGGTGGTTGGGTATATGCCGAATCTCATCGAGACAGTCATCGGTATGTTGGCGGCGACGAGTCTCGGGGCGGTGTGGTCATCCTGTGCGACGGATATTGGTCCGGGTGCGGCGATTGAACGGTTGGGACAAGTCGAACCGAAAGCGATGATTACTGCCGATGGATATTTCTACAAAGGCAAGGCTTTCGATACACTGGGTCATGCGGCAGAAGTGGCGGGCGGAATATCGTCGTTGAAAAAAGTCATCGTGGTTTCGTATGTGAGTGAGTGGGCGGATATTTCTCAAATTCCGAATGCGGTGCATTACGAAGATTTTCTGTCGAAAGAAAATAATCTTGAGATTGCGTTTGCGCAATTGCCGTTCGACCATCCGCTGTATATTATGTTCTCGTCGGGGACGACGGGTAAGCCGAAGTGTTTGGTGCAGGGGGCGGGCGGGGTGTTGATTAATCATTTGAAAGAGTTGCTACTGCACACTGACCTCAAACGCAGTGACCGGATTTTTTATATCACGTCGTGCAGTTGGATGATGTGGAACTGGCTGATGAGTTCGCTGGCGGTGGGTGCGACGATTGTGTTGTACGATGGCAACCCGAATTATCCCGACCCGGGTGCGATGTGGAAGTTGATTCAGGATGAGCAGATTACGATTTTTGGATGCAGCGCCAGTTATCTGCATTTCTTGAAAAAGGAAAATATCTCGCCCCGTAGTGATTTTGATTTGTCGTCGTTGCGTGAAATCTCGCAGACGGGTTCGCCGCTCTCTGCTGATGGATTTGAATATGTATATCGTGAAATCAAAGCGGATCTGCATTTCAACTCCATCGCTGGCGGCACTGATATCAACGGTTGTTTTGCGGCGGGGAGTCCCATCGTCCCGGTGTATGCGGGCGAGTTGCAAAGCCCGGCGTTGGGGATGAAGATACAGGCTTACGATGAAAAGGCAAAGCCCATTTGGGATGAGCAGGGCGAGTTGGTGTGCGAAGCGCCAGCGCCGTCCATGCCGTTGTATTTTTGGAATGACCCCGACGGCTCAAAATATCACAAGGCATATTTCGATGTGTATCCCAACGTGTGGCGGCACGGCGATTATGTCTTGATTCACAAGGACACCGGCGGCATCACGTTTTACGGTCGCTCCGATGCGGTGTTGAAGCCGTCGGGTGTGCGCATTGGCACGGCGGAGATTTACGCCCAAATGGAGAACCTGCCCGAGGTGGCGGATAGTCTCGCTGTGGGACAAAATTATCAAGACGACCAGCGTGTGATTCTGTTCGTCAAACTGGCGGCGGGCTTTGCCCTCACTGCTGAACTGCAAAACAAAATCCGCAAGACGTTGCGTGAGAACGCCTCGCCGAGACATGTCCCTGCCGTGATTCTCGAAGCGCCTGAGATTCCGTACACACTCAATATGAAAAAAGTCGAAAGCGCCGTGACGAATATCCTCAACGGTCGGGCGGTGAGTAATAAGGATGCGCTAATCAATCCGGGGTCGTTGGAGTTTTACGAGGGAGTCTTGGAGAAATTAAAGTAATTGGATGAAGAGCTACGCTTCTTTCTAAGCTGATGGCTGATTCTGTCCATTGGGCTTTTTCTTACACTCAAAAGGTACAATTATGGCTGAAAAACGCACTGACCAATTCTTGAATTTGACCGAGACAGAACTGCGGAAAGCACTTAATGAGAATGCTTTCCGCAAGGATGATGAGAGTCGTCGCTGGTTTAGTAGGTTCAAATTTGCTCATGATGCTGTAAACGGAAATCCTTATACTGCGCTTGGACAAGGTTTGGATTTACTAAACAGATGTCGGTGGTTGGATGAGAAAGCATATACAGAAATACATAAGGGTGGGGCATTTTATTGGCTTGGTATTGCTTCTTTTTTGGTAAATGAATACGAAATGGCTACATTTTTCTTTGATGCATCGGTATCAGAGGATATAAGATGGGGAGATGACCATTTGAAGAATCCATCTCCGGCAATGCGATTTATGCGGATGGATGGCGAACATCCGAACCAAGCCGCTCGTGATTTAGTGAGATTTGCTCAAGCAAGAATTGAGAGTCTCGTAAGCGACTACAACGCTCTGTCGGCAAACTCTACTAATAATATGACAATTCAGATCTTGAGAGAACGTTTGTTTATTCCATCAATTTTAGAAGAACATAAGAAATGGCGTTCTCTTACATCAACCTTTATTTCGTTCTTCCTTGAATGGTATTATCGTAATATGCTTTTTGATATCAGGTTGAGTTCAGGAACATTTGAACCATTCTATATTCATCTTTTCAAAGGCTGTTTATTGTTTGAGAGTTTGTTGAAAGAAAATCCATCTGAGCCATGGATGCCCTCATCACCACGAGAAAACACATTGGGTAAAGCCTTAGAAAAATATTCTGCCAAGCTTGGAAGTAGCGTGAGTCTTGGGCAAAATATCAGCGGACCAGATTTATCAACAATTTTGGCGGATTTGGAGAAGGCAGATAACTCAATTCTTACTGCTATAAAATTTACCGCAAGGCTTCGCAATACTTTGGGACATAACCTGGGATGGGATATTGGATTAACCAAAATTCAATATTTTAAATTGTTTCAAATGGTCGCAAGTACATGCATCCATACAGTGGCTCGCTTATATTAGGTAAATTAGACTTAAAAGAGACATTAGGAGTTCCTATGCCCTGCAATTGCTGTGAAATGGAAAATAACACCTTCGGCGAAGATGAAGCCAAGGCGAATCTCAAAGACTATCGCAAGCGTGGACCTGCGAATCAGACCAAGTTGATTCTCGAAGCGGTGCGGTCATTAGGGTTGAAGGATGCGTCCCTGCTCGATATCGGTGGTGGGATTGGGACAATCCATCACGAGTTGTTGAAAGATGTCGCCAGCCAAGCCACACATGTGGATGCGTCGTCAGCGTATTTGAAGATTGCCACCGAAGAAGCCAAACGATTGGGACACAGCGAACAGGTTAAATTTGTCCACGCCGATTTCACTGATGTGGCGGCTGAACTTCCGCAGGTGGATGTGGTGACGCTTGACCGTGTGGTTTGTTGTTACCCGAATTTTCGCGCGTTGTTGAAGGCGGCTTCGTCGAAGAGTCGCACGGCGATCGCGTTGACCTATCCGCGTGAGGCGTGGTACATCAAAGCAGTCATGTCTATTATGAATTTTTTCCAGCGGCTGAGGAATGATCCGTTTCGGGTGTTTGTCCATCCGGTTGCTGAAATGGAATCCTTGTTGAATGGGGAAGGATTGAAGAAGATTTCAGTCCGCAGGTTGTTTGTGTGGGAGATGGCGTTATATAAACGGTAGAGCGAGATGGTATCTCGCTCTATGGAATTAAACCTTCGGTCTTTGTTTATGCCATTCGGTTGCCTGTTCGTAGGCGTACGCAGCGTTCAGGACTTTTGCATCGAACCAGGGTTTCGCGATAATTTGCATACCGATGGGCAAGCCGGCTTTTGTGAATCCGCAGGGGATGGAGATCGCAGGTAAGCCTGCCAGATTGAAAGGCGCAGTGAAACGCGTGAGCCGCGCGGCTTGTTCAACGGCATCATTGCCTTCTATGGCAGGCGCTGCGATGGGGGTGGATGGGACAATCAAAAAGTCAGTGGACTCAAAGAACAGTTCGCATCTTTTTCGCACTTCGGTCTGAGTGCGCCGTGCGAGAGCGTATTCTGTCGAGGTGGTTTTTGCGCCTTCCTGTAACCTGCGCAGAACATCTTCACCAAACATTTCGGGATTTTCCTGCAAACGATCACGATGGACAGCTGCGCCATCCGAACGGGTCATGGTTGAATTGGCAAGGGCGGCTTCGCGCATCCAACTCACGTTCGCTTCCTGTACTTTACATCCAAGCGACTCAAAAACTTTCGCCGCATCTCGAACAGCATTCACCACTTCGTGGTCGGCACTTTCAACATATTCGCCAACACCGAAAGTGATTCTTCGGCCCTGCATATCATCTACAAGGTGACCCAGATAATCACCGGTCAACACTTTGGTGGAAACAGGGTCAAGGGCATCATAAATGGAAATTACTTGTAAGAGTATTGCCGCATCGCGCACGCAGGATGTGATCGGACCCACATGATCGAGATTCCAAGAGAGCGGGAACACGCCGCGCGTGCTGACACGTCCATAGGTGGGTTTGAGCCCGACCACGCCGCATAACGAAGCAGGGATGCGGATCGAGCCGCCGGTATCGGTACCTAATGCGCCCAGCGCCATGCCAGTTGCCACCGCGATGGCTGAGCCGCTTGAGGAGCCGCCAGGGATGAGCTCTGTATTCCACGGGTTATGGGCGGTTCCGTAATGCGGGTTGTTTCCTGTGACACCCAATGCGATCTCATGGGTATTCGTTTTGCCCATGATGGTGGCGCCAGCCTGTTTGATTTTTTCGATCACAAAAGCGTCACTATCTGGAATATTATCTGTAAAGAATTTTGAACCTGCGGTTGTGCGTAGACCGGCTGTATCAAATAGATCTTTGACTGCAATGGGGATGCCGCGCAGGGCGTTGGCAAGCGCATAGGGAATGGTCTGCTCGGTTGGTTGCGGATTGAGCGTTGCGGAATCGCAAACGGTGATGAATGCGTTAAGCGTCGGGTTGAGACACTCAATTTGATGGAAACAGGCTTCGGCGAGGTCATGAGGCGAGAGTTTTTGTCCACGGATCAAATCCAGCGCGGCTGCGATGCTTAGGGTGTGAAGGTTATCCATTATGTCCATTATAATTGTGTTGGAACTATTTTATGCAACCCCCATTTGGCATGTTTCAGAAAAATAAATTTTGGATATTCCTGGCAGGGCTGGCTGTAGCTGCCATGGCGTTGGGCGGTATTGCTACTTCGCGCTATGGGGCAGGTGTGGCTTCTGATTCGGTCAAGTATCTTGCGGTGGCGCAGAACCTGCTGGATGGAAATGGTTTGTTTGACCATCGCGGTTTGCCTTTACTTTCCTGGCCCCCGCTTTATTCCATGATCGTGGCAGGTTTGAATCTAGTAACTGGCTTGGATGTTTTTGT
>Ga0137333_1000435_pt1 | contig 10923 bp, 7 predicted proteins | sample EasRivERMLT231_2_FD_102286 | JGI IMG/M metagenome (GOLD analysis project Ga0137333, IMG submission 102286) | Soil microbial communities from meander-bound floodplain in the East River, Colorado, USA - East River MetaG ERMLT231_2 | ecosystem: Environmental > Terrestrial > Soil > Floodplain ... | reverse complement strand
GCGCGAGCGCCACAACGAGCACGGGAGGCGGTGCCACGCCGCCCAATGTCTGGCTGCGCCTGGTGCGCAGCGGCAACACGTTTTCCACCTACATCGCGACCGATGGCACAACTTGGACTCGGGTGAGCTCCAGCAGCATCACAATGGCGACGAGCATTCACGTTGGCCTCGCGGTCGCTTCCGGCAGCACCAACACCCTGAACACGGCCACGTTTACCAATCTGAACGTGGTCCCATAAGCGTGGCGTTTTGAGACTTTGCGTCTATGAAAAAGAGGATCGCCTCGGACTTGGTAATCTTCTCGTTCCTGCTGGTGGTGGTGGCGCGCTGCACCCGCAGCGACCGGCATCCTGCGCCGATACAATTCCCGAATCTCCCATCGCGCGAGGCGGCCGTACAAAACCTTCTGGCCCTTTGAACCGCCCAGGACGCCGAGGCGTCGCGCAAACGGGGTGCCCGAACTGCCGACCGCTCCCTCTCCGTGACGTCGGGCTGACTGCCTGTGCACCAGCGTTGGCAGACCACAACCGAACCTCGGCAGAGGTGACGCCTGCCGGAGGTGCGCGAGCCGGGCCCGGCGGCCAGCGCTCGTCACTGAGACCGCACGGGTAGCCACGTACTTTCCATCGGCGGGCTGCATTTAACTCAGCCTCTCACCAGTCCCAAGTTCACGCTTCCAGACTGGCACCAAGGGTTTTCCCAGTGGCGGCAAGGAACGCCCTAGTCGCGGCCAGAATTGATGAGACGTAACAGTACTCATGCGAAAAATCTCCGAACAAACCGTTGACCGTTTCTCGAATGAAACCGGTTACACGGCGCTGATATTAACAATCTCCCGACGATCAAATCTGAACACGGCCATGATTGCATTTGAGACTGGAACTCTTTGAAAACGCTGATCGCCCTCGGACTGGTAGTGTTGTCCCTCCTGCTGTTGGTGACTCTGCGCCGCACCGGTGACAGCCCACAGCTTATGCACGAGGGCAAGGCGGCCTACGCCGAAACGCAGCAGATCTCCAAAGCTGGACATACCCGCAACGTCACCTCTCACGCGATCCAGGTACCACAGCAGGCTCAACCGATTCACGCCATGCTCCTCGCGGCCATCGAAGCCGAAAGTGAATCTGACCAGAGAAGTGAAGCGCTTGAGCGCGTGGTTGAATCCGTTCCCAATGCTGATCTGCCCGCCATGCTCGATTCACTTGCGCTCGACGCCAGTCCCGGAGCGGCTGAAATGAGCCTGCTGTTGGTTCGCCGCTGGGCTGAAAGCGATGCGCCCGCTGCGGCTGCCTGGATTTCGCGGCTTCCCGAAAGTCCCAGGTCAAGTGCCGCGCTCGAACAGGTCGCCATCGCCTGGGCCAACAGCGACCTGGCGGCTGCCGCAGCTTGGGTGGATGCATTGCCCGAAGGCGGCAGCAAACAAGCCGCCAGCCTGGACATCGCCTACGAAGCCGCCCGTACCGAGCCGGTTATGGCGCTCGAACTGGCGAGCGCACTCTTGCCCACACGTGAGCGGGATGATTTGCTGGTTCACGCCGTGAGCCAATGGGCCGGAACTGATTCCACGGCTGCTGTCGCTTGGTCAATGGAAGTGCCCGATGCGGCCCTCCGACAACGCCTGGTTGCGTCTGCGGCCGTCGTTTTGGCGGAGCAGGACGGCGCCGCTGCCGTCGCGCTCGCCGTGAACAGTCTTGTCGCCGGGGAGGAACAGGACCGGGCAGCGGTTTCCATCGTGCAACGCTGGGTGCAGAATTCGCCACACGCTGCGGCTTCCTGGGTTTCACGTTTCCCGGATGTCCCCTCGCGCAATGCGGCGGTACAAAACCTTCTGGCCCTTTGGACCGCTCAGGATGCCGAGGCGGCGGGCAAATGGGTGCGCGAACTTCCGAGCGGTCCCTTCCGTGAAGTCGGGCTTACTGCCTATACCCAGGCGTTGGCCGACCGCGACCAAGCCTCGGCAGAAGTTGTGCCTGCTGGAAAGATGTAAGCCGCGCCGGTCGCCTTGCGCTCGTCGGTGAATTGTTTTCTGGAAGAAGCAATCCGCTTCTCATCGTGCGACGATAAGCGAATTCGCTCCCACCACTTGGAAGGGTATTACCCCCGGCTGTACACCCCATAGCGAGTTCCTGAATCCCGGCGTACCGGTACACATGGGAAAAATCTCTCAACCAACAGTGTGCCGCACCGACGAAGCTGTGGGCTCGTCTTCACGAATCAAGGGACTCACTAGAGTTCTGGGAGGAATCCTGTTCTTCGCCCTGCTCCACCACCCCGTCCAGGCTGCGCCAAGCGTGACTTTGGCTTGGGATGCAAGCCCAGATCCCAACGTCGTCGGCTACAGCATTTACGACGGTTCGGCCAGCGGCACCTACACCAACCTCGTTGATGTCGGCAATGCAACGAACGCAATCATTTCCGGCCTGATTGAAGGCAGGACGTACTACTTCGTAGCCACGGCGCACAACACCTTGGGAATCGAAAGCATTTTCTCGAATGAAATCATTTTCTTGAATGAAACCAATCTCATCGTTCCCATGTCCATCAGTGGCGTGGTGCGGTATTATCCGGCGGCGTATCCGTTGGGCACTCCTTCAGCCATGACCGTGGGCGACACGACGATCAACCTGTCCGGCGACACCAACCGGAGCACGCTGACGTTAAGCGACGGGAGTTTTGGTCTGGCGGACCTGACGGGTGGCGGCACTTACGGCACAACGCCGAGCAAGACCAATGACAGTTCGCCGGCCATGGGGGTGACCACGCTGGACCTCGCACTGATCCGTCAACACATCCTTTCGCCAACGAGTTCATCGCTGACGTCCCCCTATAAATTGCTGGCTGCAGACGTGAACAGTTCGAGTGGAGTTACCACCCTCGACATCGCCTTGATACGGCAGTTGATTCTGGGAGGCAGCCTGGAGTTTCCTGCCGGTGTGTGGCGGTTCGTGCCGGCTGAGTACGTGTTCCCGGACCCAACTGTTCCGTGGAACGCGCCGGTCAGCGAAGGGCAAACGAACCTGACGACGGATGTGGAATCAGACTTCCTGGCGATCAAGCTGGGAGATGTAAACGACTCGTGGACGATGCCCGTGGAACAAGGCAGCGCGGTGGCCGCGTCCGAGGGCGTGGAGGCTGCGTCGTCTGGGGACGAGGTTCGATTCCGAGCCGGCAACCATATTGCTCAATTGGGGGAAACGGTAAAAGTGCCGATCACCGTCAGTGAGTTTCGCGAGGTGACCAGCGCGCAGTTTACGCTGGCGTGGAATCCGGAGGTGTTGCGGTTTCTTGGCGTCGAGGATTACGGGTTAAGCGGTTTGTCGGCGGGGAATTTTGGTATGGCCAAAAGCGCGGAGGGGATGCTTGCCTTTTCGTGGTATGAGCCGGAAGCCGCTGGGCTGACGCTGGCAGACGGGGCGACGATCTTCACGGTGAGCTTCGAGGTCACGGGGCTGGCGGGAAGTCTTACCTCAGTTGCATTGACCGATTTCCCGACCCTGCGGGAGGCGAGTGTGAATCTGGCCGTGGCGTTGATTGCCGCCGATGACGGAGGGATCATCAGCGTGATCGAGGGGGGTGGACTGCGGGTAAGCGAGCCGGTTCACCAGGAGGGAGTGTTTCAGTTAACCGTGCCCTCGGAGATTGGCCGGCGTTACGTTCTGGAGTTTACCGACCGGCTGCCGGCGATGAATTGGACGGCGCTGCCGGCGGTTGTGGGTGACGGCAAAGCGTTGCTGCTTGTTGACCTGGCGGCCACCAACCATCAACGCTTCTATCGTGTTCGGATTGATTAGTAGCGGATGGACAAGCAGCGCCGACGCTTTACGAAGCAGTCTGAGGTGCGCGCTTTTTGAAAACCCACCGCAGTGTCGTGGCGCCGACGAACAAGCCGGCGAAAACCCCGAGGGCAATGTTGATCGGTTCCGGCACGACGTTCACGCTGCCGGGACTCCCCACAAAGTCTTGCACGATGAAGTCATCACCGACTCGCGTAGTCACCTCTAATGGCACCACGCTGCCAGTGAATGACACATCCGTGAGCCCCGCTGAACCGGCGGAAATGTAATTAATATCGAAGATTTTTGCGCCGGATGAGAGAGTTTCCCCCAAGATATCAGGGTCATCCCAGGAAACCGTCAGCGTTCCAGCCGCCGCTTCGCCCGTCCCGAAACTGCTAGCCGTCATTCCCGGTAAAACAAAATTGCCGACTGACAAGTATTGGATGACAGCTGAATCCCATTCCAGCGTGAACTGGACGGTCGTCACATCCGTGAAACCGTTTACAGTGATTGGAACCGCAACGGGGCTGGAGAGCCCGACAGTCTCATCACCGGCAATAAATGTGATGACTGCGGCGCGCATCGTTGGCGCAAGGAGCACGAAGCTGGTCATCGCCACTATCAAGACTGTGATTCTTTTCATAACGTTGCGTCTAGTTGAGTTGTGTCATTGAAGTCCTCGTCTTCCATATTTGAAGGAAGCCTGTTTTCTGACATGCGTGAGATTAGGACGGAAACCCTGCGGTCGCTATGGGGTGTTTACCTACCACGTATTCACCGCATAAGCGGAAATATCATGGATCTGGTCGAGGAAGTTTTTACGCGCGGGAATCCAATTCAGTTTTTGAATGAAGGTTGCACGAGCGTCTGAAATACTCAGAACCAGGGGTCATCCGGCCTGATGTTGCGGGCGGAATCTTCGGAGCATTTGTTCAGGAAAACGGCGACCGCTTCGCCGTCGGTCAACCAGAGTCGCCAGCCCCACCAATTCTCCAAGGCTCCCGCAGGTATGGGCGCTGAGTAATCCGGCAGCCAAATCCGTAGCTTCGCGCTGCCGTCGGTTTCCTTCCCCTGCAAGTCCGCCATGCGATCACCCTCGAGGAAGTAGGTATTGAAGGCAGCATTGCCAAGCTCCTTCGCGTTCGGGATCAATGAATTATTCTTCGGGGGTTTGATGGTCACCCACATTGAGGCTCGGTTTTGGTTGATCTGGATCGCGTGGCCGTCCATGGCGTAACGGCAGACAATGATGGATTGCGAGGCGGGTTCCCTTTGGAGCGGTTGCAATCGGTCAGCCAAATCATCCGGCAACCATTGAGGTTTGAGGACCCGGCGAATCCATTGTTCCGCCTCCTTGCAAGCAGCATGCGGAGATCGCGCGCCCAGCCTGATGGGCTTGGCATCGCCGACCTTCGGCTGGCGAAAGAGCGGGGGAATGGTTTTGGACCGGTCCTGATGGGCTTGTTGTGAATTGAGGGTTTCCACCGAGGGCCATTCAATCAAGCCCTGCGCATCGGCTGGCACCGGTAAATTATTGGTCGAGTGGATCGCTGAGATCAGGCGTTCGGCGGCAGGGAGGTCGCTGGCAGTTCGAGGAGTCGGCCCCTCGGCCGGAGCTCCAAAGTGTTCGCTTTGGGGGAGAAGTAGAAACAGACCACAAAGCAGGGTTGCTAGAAGTTGCGGTTTCATGGGTTGAATTCTCCGTCAATCTGGTCCGTCGAGGATTTTTGGTTTGTTGGCCAGGTGATCAACCGGCAGGGTTTCGTCGGCGACGAACGTTCCATCGAGTTTCTCCCATAGTTCGGGAACTTGCGCGGTGTAGCCGATCATCAATGCCTTGGCATTGTCATACCGCTCCAGGGGCCAGATGGTCCACCACATGTTCCCGTCATCCGCGCTGCCATCCTCGACTCTGACACAGCCTTCAAAATTGTTGCCGACGAAAATCAGTCGGTGAACATCCTCCCCGGGCTGGCGATATTTCAACCTGTGGGAGGTGTAGGTTCCCATATAATCGTTCTTGGTGGAGTTGGGTGGATAATACGGCGGGATTGCCGGGACCGGGTAGGAAGTGGAGTAGGCGCGATGGACATAGCTTTGGACGCCAATCACACCGAAGGCACTGGCCGCCAGCGCAGCCCGATGATGACAATCCAAATCGCGCGGCGAAGGCTCGGCGTAGAATGTCCACCGGGGATTCTGGGGCATGGCCCCGAAGGTACTGCCGGTCATGGAGCGGACTTTGGCGGCGATCTGGTGGCAGATCTCCACCTTATTGCTGAGTCCCGCCGCCGCTCCCGCTATGCAGAAATCGAGCCGATTCGGCGTGGGATTGTTGCCCTGCGACTCAACGAAGGTGATCGGAGTGTCATAGACGGTGTAGATGGTCTGAGTGGATTGCCCCGCATTGAAGATCAACCCCGGGCCGCCGTCCGGGAAAACGGCCTGCCATGCGAAGGTCTCTGTGAGTTTTTCAATCGTTGCCGGCAAGGGCACCGATGCAATCATGTCAATCGTTTGGTCGTCTCCCGTCGAAATGACGCCATTGGTGCGGAAATAATCCGTGGATCGGTTCAGGCCGATGAAATCAAGCATCTGGCCGGAAGGCTTGATATTAACGACGACCTGGACTCTGGCCTTCGATGCGACCGCGCCTGATCGGGTGTAGCAAGTAGGCGCGTTACGGACAGGCGGGGCGCCCGCATCCGGCCCGCCGGCTATCCAGACAGGGTTGATGATGGGGACGCCTTCGTCCCAATCTTGCGGGCCGGCGTTTTCGTAGAGGACATGCTGATTATCTCCACCGTTGCCGGTGCCCGCATCCACGAAACCGATGGAAACCAGGCGAACCTCCACTGCGTTCAAGGTAATTACATCCGAACAAGCCATGGTGTCTCTGGTTGTGGCCCGGATCGTGTAACTGCCGCCGCCCGAGCCCAAGTTAACCACACCCGAGGCATTGATCGTGGCAGCCGGACTGCCTGAGATTGACCAGTCCAATGAGGCAGCGTCGGTGGGGCCGTTCAGTAGTGCCGCGGCGTTGAATGTCCCGTTGGGTTGCCAGAAAAGAACTGATGACGCCTTCGTGAATTCAAGCTTGATGGTACGCAAGGTGAACGAGTCCCGCCAGCCTCCGTTGGTGGCGGAAGCCGTAATCGTGAAGAAGCCGGCGTCGGTGCCCAGGCCGACCACTCCTCCGCCGCCGATGGTCGCCCCAACGGCATTCGGCGAAATCGTCCAGTTCAGTTTGAATGGATTCTGGATGCTCTCCGCGCTCAGGAGGGTGCTGGCGTCAAAGGAAGCGCCACTGCTCCAACAGAGCACTTCATCATGATTGATGAATTCGACACCTCGGGCCTTCAATCGGAAATACCGCGCGTCGTTGGTCTGAATAGGCAGCGCCACGCCGAGCCTGCCCCCGAGCAGTTGCGGCGGCACCGATACGGAGTGCCACAAACCGGATTCCTTGAAAGGCTCGTTCGCCTGCAGCACGAATCCAGGATCATCATCGGTCCACGAGAGCCGGACGGCGCTTTCCCCCACCCGCTCAATACTCAGAAGCGGTGCCGCGGCCGACTGGCTGGCGAAGGTGACGGCCATGGCAGCAGCCACCACAAGGAAGACAACTGTCCGACGTAGCAGGCGGGTGTTCATCATAGCTCGGCCATTTCCTTGGAGGTTGTTCAAACGTGGCACTGTCCTGGTCGCGGAACCGGGGGTCGCAGCACCGTCTTGCTTCTCCTGCGTTCGCCTGCGACTTCTGGTTTTCAAGCCGATTCAATCTTTGGCGGATAAGTAATCGCATGCACACGGCGTCAGTTGCATGAACCTGGCGCCGTGTGTTGCAGAGCTGGTCGAGGGTGAATTCACGCGCTCGAGACTAATTCAGTTTTTGAATGACGATGGAAGCGTTGACGTTTATTTGTGTACCTCCCGCCAGAGATTGGAGACCCACGGCGGCAGCGGAACTGCGATTACGAAGCGTAAGTACGTCGTTGGCTCCGATGGCGATGATACACTGACCATTATCCTGCTGAGTGCCAGCGCCCGAACCATAGACGGTGCCCGGAACCTGGATTCCATTCAGGAAGAGCGCGAATTGACCGGGCTCGGTGCCGGAAACAGAGAAAGTCACCTTGTAATCACCGGCGCTTACAATCTTGATATCTGAACTCCCCAATCCGTGCGTGATCCCGGCGGTAAGGACGCCGTTTGAATCAAACAAGACGACCGCGTCAATCGCAACCGTTTGAGCGGTCAAGTTGTAGATGTAGCCGTATTGGGATGATCCACCCCCACCTGTCCCGTTGAGTCCATTGGTTCCTGCCGGGCCGGTTGGCCCTGCTGGTCCCGCTGGTCCAGTTGCGCCGGCCTGTCCCATGGGGCCCGCGGGTCCGGTCAGTCCTGTTGCGCCAGTGGCTCCAGTTGGTCCAACTGGTCCCATGTCACCGTTGTCACCCTTTGGCCCTGCCGGTCCCGCGATGCCAGCGAGTCCATTGGTTCCATTCAGTCCGTTCGTTCCTGGGGGACCTGCTGGTCCCATGAGTCCGGTCACGCCGGTATCACCCTTGATCCCTTGTGACCCTTGTGGTCCAGCTGCTCCGGTTGCACCTGCCGGTCCAATCGCACCTGTATCACCTTTTGGCCCTGCTGGCCCGATTGCTCCCGTTAGTCCCGTGGGTCCCGATGCGCCTGTATCACCTTTGATCCCTTGCGGGCCCTGTGGTCCAGTCGCTCCGGTTACACCTGCGGGTCCGGGTGGCCCAGGCGGGCATTCACAAGGGACACAGGCACAAAGGGAGATGTTGGTTGAGGCAAGCACCCCGCTGCTTTGTTGGCCGCTTTGCTGCCCGTCCTGCCAGATGGTCAGCACGTACGTGCCAGGAGGCAAAGCGGGCCGGGAAAACACGAGTCTTTGATTCGCATAATCATAGGTGCCATCGAGGGGCACCCCGCCCAAGGTAGCCACCAAGGGTACTTGCGGAAACTGGCTCAACTGAATGGTCAGGTTGGTGCAATTACAGTCGGTGACGCCGACGATGGAGGCTGCGCGGGAGGTTGATGCCAGCGCCACCACGGCGAACAGGATCAGCCAGAACCGGGCAATGGAGCAAAACAGCCGCCCGGATGACTCACGCCATCTTGAGCGATGCCCATGCGGTTTGGAGTTTACTGACGTGAACATATTCATAGTTGCTTTTCCTTTCGGCTTGCTGAAGTTAACCGCACTCGGATCGCATCATTGGACGCGCTTCGTTTCAGATAGGTGAGTTGTGTCATTGAAGTCTTCGTCTTCCATATTTGAAGAAGCCTATTTTCTGACATGCGTGAGATTAGGCCTGAAAACCTGCAGTCGCTATGAGGTCTTTACCTACCAGGATTCACCGCATAGGGAGGAATTTCATGAAATCTGCGCCAACACTGATGCCGGTGACCCAGGCTCAATCAGGTGCGCGGAAAAACTGGATGTGCGATCCACCGCGACGGCGTGAAGCATTCGGACACCGCCAAAAGCGATATGATATGGCCCGAATGGAAGCGAAGCGAATGCACCGGCGCAAATTGTGTTTGAAGTGCTCGCTCCCCAATGATGCACTTCCCCAAGCCATGAAAACTGTGCTGCGCTTTTTGCTACGGGTCTTGTTCCGCTTTCGGGCCCACGACCTGGACGCGCTTAATACGCCCGGCCCGGTACTCTTGATTCCGAATCACTGCTCCTGGATTGACTGGCTGTTTCTCTGGGTCTGCCTGGACGACGATTGGAAGATGGTCACTTCCAGCATCTCAGCGCAGACCAGTTGGCTGCATCGGAAAATAATGATCAACCGCTACACCCTGCCCGTGGATCCCGGTTCGCCCTACGCAGTGAAACGCATGGCGGAGTTTCTCAAGAGCGGCGGAAGGCTCGTGCTCTTTGCCGAAGGACGCCTGTCGCGCACGGGTAACTTGATGAAGCTTTTCGATGGCACGGGATTCTTGATTTTCAAAACGAAAGCCAAAGTCATTACCGCTTACTTGCGCGGGGCCGGACGCCTGCCGTTTTCCCCCAACCCGAACGGAAAGAGTTGTTTTCCCAAAGTGACCGCTCATTTCAGCGCCGCCCTGACTTCGCCGGAGTTGGGTGAGATCAGCACCACCCACGCGCGCGCGCTGCTGACCAACTGGCTCCGCGACCAGATGGTGCGGCAACAGTTCGAGGTGGAGATGGCTTTCGGCGCGCAGGATGTCTTCTCGGCGGTGGCAGAGACCGCTCGCAAGAATCCCGGCCAGATCATCCTTGAAGACGCGACGCTGCAAAAGTTGACCTGTCGGAAACTGATGGTGGGGGCGGATGTGTTGGCGCACGCTTTGCGCGGAACAGTCTCGGGCGGCGATCGGGTGGGTCTGTTGTTGCCCAATGTCAACGCCACGCCGGTGGTCATCCTCGCTTTGTGGCGGCTGGGCAAAGTGCCTGCCATGCTGAACTTTTCCTCGGGCACACCCACCATGCTGGCATGCGTGGAACTCGCCGGACTGAAACACATCGTCACCTCGCGCGCCTTTCTCGAACGCGCCCGGCTCAACGTGGACGCTTTCGTGAAGGCAGGCATCAGCCTGGTCTATCTCGAGGATTTGCGCGCCGGCATCAGTGGTTCTCGAAAACTCCTCACGCTGCTCCGGCACATTTTCCATCTTCCATCCTCCATCCTCCATCCTCCATCTGCTGGCTCCGCCGCCGTGATTGTTTTCACGAGCGGCTCTGAAGGCGTGCCCAAGGGGGTTGAACTCACGCACGGAAACCTCTTGGCCAACATGCGCCAGATGCTGGCTGTCACCGATTTGACCGATTGCGACCGTGTCTTCAACTGCCTGCCGATCTTCCACAGCTTCGGACTCACGGTGGGAACGTTCCTGCCGCTGGTGCGCGGGCTTTATGTTTTCCTCTATCCTTCGCCGTTGCATTACCGCGTGGTGCCGTCGGCGCTCTACGACCGCGATTGCACGGTGTTTATCAGCACGAATACTTTTCTGAATGGCTACGCGCGCAAGGCGCATCCCTACGACTTCCGCAGCCTCCGTTATCTGTTTGCCGCCGCGGAGAAATTGCAGGAAACCACCGCGCTCACCTGGTCGCAGAAATATGGCGTGCGCATCCTCGAAGGTTATG
>Ga0137333_1000434_pt1 | contig 10949 bp, 27 predicted proteins | sample EasRivERMLT231_2_FD_102286 | JGI IMG/M metagenome (GOLD analysis project Ga0137333, IMG submission 102286) | Soil microbial communities from meander-bound floodplain in the East River, Colorado, USA - East River MetaG ERMLT231_2 | ecosystem: Environmental > Terrestrial > Soil > Floodplain ... | reverse complement strand
GGGCCGCTCCGGAGATCGAGCGCATCCTGCGTGCCGCCGCCGACCCGGAGGCGGAAGCGGAGCGCATCCGGCGCAACCATACGGCCTGGATGGAGTATTGGGCTACGCCTCGAGGCCAGCGGATCATCCTCCAGCTTTGGAACTGGTTCCAGAGCGGGGAGTGGGAAGTGCCCCCCGTGTTTCCCAAGCCGGTGAAGAGCGAGACGTGGACGGAGCGCAAAGAGCGGGAGCGCAAGGAGTCGGACGAGAAGTCCTACCGGGGGTACGCGGAGCGGGGCATGTGGGACATCTTGCGGGAGTATCTGTCACCTGACGAGGTGGAGGCGTGGCGTGAAAAAGTTAAAGCCGCTAGCTGATGCCGTCTACGAGGAAGAGATCATCCGGTTGAGCGGGCTCAAGAAGTTTCCGGAGTTGCCTTCCGCCCAACAAGAACTGCGTCGAGCCCTGCGCCGGATCTCAGCGACCGACGAAGCTTTCCTTCATCGCCTGATCACGGACGTGGTCGATTCTGAGATGGTCTGCCCCACGCCGGCGGAACTGATTCAACGCGCCGGGGCGATCCGGCATCGCGGGCAGGGAACCGTGGGTCGCGCGGACTGCCCGCACTGCCAGGGTTCCGGTTTCGTCTCGACCACGCGCACGGTCACTCTGCCGGGGATGTTACCTTACGACTCCGCGTTCGCGGCGTTATGTGTCTGCCGGGGAGGAAAGTAAATGGGTGCGTTTCGATAAAAGATCTACCACGGCATTTATTAAAGGTGATATTCTGTGCGGCAAAGAGACAAAGACCGCCAGAGGACACTATGAAGAAAAAGACGGACGACACCGAATTAAAACAGTACGCGCAGTTTGGCATGGCCGCAATGCTCCCCGGCATGATTCATGCAAGGGAAATCCTGGATCGCCGCATCAGGGAAATGCAGGAGCAGTTAGCCGGATTGCAGGACGGCAAGAAGCAGGATGGGCGCCGCAACAACAAAGGCGGCGCCGCCGCCTACTGGGCGAAGTTGACGCCGGAAGAACGAAGCGCGGAGATGAAGCGCCGGGGCATGACGCACGCCCAAGCGTCGAAGGTCGCGAACGCGCGTTGGGCGAAGGTCAGGAAGAACGATACCGTCCTCAAGAAGACCGGCAACTCCTGGGAGAAGTTCCGGACGCCCGCGGCGCGGGCGGCGGAGATGAAGCGGCGGATGGCGTTGCGGCGGAAGCCTGCGAGGTTGGAGGTCGCGTCATGACGCGGCTCGTCATCGGCGAACACTCCACCAAACCGGGTATTGCGATAGTCGAGATTTTTCATCCGCATCTCGGCTTCATCGGCGCAATCTACCCGACCGCCGTGGGCGTCCGGATCATCAGTAAATATTTCGAGCCCGGTCGCGATCTGGTCGCCATCGATCCGACAGACCCGCCCGCGTTGGAGGTGCTCATCGTATGACCCGTCTCTCCCAAGGCCAGCGGGTTCGCGTGCGGTTGGAAGGCTCGTCAGACGAGTGGTGTAACGGACAGGTGGTGGTCGCATCTGACGGCAATCCATCCTCGGTTGGATTGCTCGTAGAAGGCATGGTGCGGTCCAGTTCCGGCGGCTGGATCGGCGGAGGGTTGCCCTTGGTGGTCGATTACGAAGAGGAAACCGTCCGGAGTTTGCTAGGGGATCTGTACGAAATCGAGGTGCCGTCATGACCCGTCTCAGCAACCGCCAATATCCGATGCTTCAGGTCTTCATGGATCATCGCGACGGCTACCACATGACCATCGCGGAAGCGCAGACCTTCGACCAGCGACCGTTCCGGTCGATGCTCATCCGGCAGTGGATTGTCTACCGACCAGGACGGGGCTTCCACATAACTCGCGAGGGCCGGGACGCCTGGAACGAGTTCCATACGACGAACATCGCGCGGATGAATCCGACGATGCCGTTGACCGCGTACTTCGATCCCACGGCGTATGGATTGGCGAAACCCAAGGGCAAGGTGCATGTGATGCAAAAGAAGGGAGCGGCATGAGGACATTAACCCAAGAAGATCTGAACCAAACTGGCTGCTCAGAGCCGGGTTGCGTCGATGATCATAGCGTGTTGTTTATTCACGCCTCTTGTCATCCTCGCGCAGGCGTCGAAGCCTGTTATCGAAAGGCGAGCGGCGTAATGGAGTTTCGCTGCCAAAAATGCGCGGCGATGGTGGTTGAGATTCAGGTAGCGCGAAGGACGGTTCAGTGATCCATGACGTGGCGTGAACCCAATACGGCGGGCGACGGGGGGAAGCGCGATGGCACGAGTCGCGCTAACCACCTCCCTCTGAAGCCCGCCTCCAAACGAGGTCCGATATGAACAACCGCATCCAGGTGATTGAGCGCGGATTCCTCAAAGGGCAACTGGTGTTCGAAACACCCGCGCGGTGGCGCCAACCCGATAATGCCGTTCGCGCGATGGGCATCAAACACGCGCAAGCGATGGCGGCGGGCGAGATCGATATGGTGGAACTCGAGTTCCCCGATTGCCAACCGGAGGACCGCTACTTCCGCCTCGGGACCAACCCTTCGGGGATGGTGGCGCCCATCGAGATCGATCTCACTCAAGAACGGAAACGCGAGTGATGCGGTGGCTGGCGTTCTGGTTCATCGGCGCATGCTTGGGCCTGTTCATCTGGGCAGTCGGTTTCCGCATGGGATATTACTCAGGCTTCGCCGCCGCCATGTCGATGAGAACGTGGCGAGGAGAGGAGCGCGATGGCGAACGATGATGCCGAACTTCTGGAGGCGGCGACAGTAATGCCGATTCCGGTGAGCAAGCTCCATCCCGGCGAGATCTACGTTCTCAACTGTCCCAAGGCCAGGACGCAGACCAAGCGGATGATGCGGTTCTGCGCCGTGGCGACCGGCGCGGAGATTGCGGCGAAGGCCAGAGAGCAGGGCGGGCGCATCCTCACCGGACGTGGAGAGCACTGGTCCGCGACGACGCAGTATGCCGTGTTCATGGACTTGTCACAGGGCGTGGTCCTCCGCCATGCCGACGGATCGGCGGAAGCCCTGCCGGAAGTGTGCAACCTGACCCAGTGCTACATCGTGCAGGGGGACGGCCTCCGCGACGGAGAGAATCGCTCGGTCTACGTCGAGCGAAGGCTTCATCGGGAGAACTGATGCGGTTCAAGAAACGAAAAACGATTCACCTGTACACGTCTCGGGTCAAATCCAAACCGCACTGTCCGCAGTGCAACAAGTTGCTCGACGCCGCGACCGGGATCTCCCCGCACGCCTACCCGACTCCCGACCCCGGCAGTTTTTCGGTGTGCGCGGAGTGCGGCGCGTTCCTGGTGTACACCGATGATCTGCAACTGCGTCTGGCGACCGCCGGGGAATTGCGGCAGATCGAGAGCGACCCGCAATGGGCGGAACTCTTCAAGTTCGCGGCGCAGGCTTCGCTGACGTGGAGGGGAAGGAAGTGACGATCCACGATCACTTCGAAGGCTCATCGCGTTGTGTCGAATGCGCGGGCGATTGTCGCCTCACCGGAGATGATCTGGCGGTGACCGTGCTCGTCCGATACATCTTTGAATCGGCGACGTGGACGCGCCGGCATTTGGGCGGTCTGGAAGTGAGCGGCCTGGAAGGCGTCGGCGTTGACGTGAGGCGATTCGAACGACGAGCACAGGAGACGAACAGATGACGGACGCGCAACTGGAGGGCATCGCCGCGCAAGCTCTCAACTTGGCCCGCCTCGACCTGGAGCGCGGGAAGTTCAACTTCCTGGTGGCCTGCTATCACGATGGCCGGGGCCTGCATCGGATGTCGACGCTCGAAAGCGACATCAACGCGAAGCTCGGCGAGGGCTGGCTCAACTCCGGGGAAACCAAGGATGCGGCATTCGGGCTGTTCCGGTTCTGCGTCGATATCCTGCCGCCTGACGCCTTTATCTTTGTTTCGGTCGGCAATGAGTTCCGGCCAACGGCCAAGCTTCTGGCGCTCGATGAGGCGAAACGGTTGGAGATTATCGGCGCCGGTCATGACCGGCATCACCGCGCCGTTGCGGAGGGCCTGATGACCGTCAGGGACGTGTTGCAGGCCGTCGCGCAGACGCCGACACAGGTCTGCCTGCGCCGACAACCCTGCACGCCACGGGGCATGTCGCTGGACGAGCCGCCGACGACCAGGATGATGCCGCAGGATCGTTTCAGTGGACGCTTGAAAATGTACGGAGATCCCAATGCCCAAACTCTGGGTGTCCCACCCCAAGATGACCGTCGAGATCCACGTCGATGACGACGGCGTCATCGGGCAGTGCGCTCCCATCGTGGAGAAGTTCCTCGGCCAGCCAATGGCGAATCTGTTTCGCTGGCTGGAGAAGCTGGGGCCGGGACTGGAGGTGAAGGAAATGATCGAAATGACGTTGGACGATTTGATCGCCTTCCGCAATGAACTGCAATTGCGCGGCGAGGATATCAGTGAGGCGGCGGCGGTCAAGACGTGGACCTTACTCGCCGTGGTCAACCGCCATATCGTGCGGATCACCGATGGCGCCCTGCAATTGACGCCTGCCGTGCAGACCGAATGTGTCGCCAATCTGGAGGCCGTCGATGGCTGGCTGAAGGAGCATGGAGGATGAAGTGCCTGATCATCAAGTGGAAGCGGCTGGGCGAACATATCCATGTCGCGCTATTCATCGATCACGTACTCACCGGCATGTTGGTTCTGCGGGAGCCTGAGTACGATGCGCTCTGCGACTTGCTGGCGAAGGGCGCGGAGGCGCGAGGCGTGCCCTTTGGCGTTTACGAGCGTGACGCCGATATCAGGTTTGAGCACCAAGCATGAAGCACTACACTCTCATCGGCCAGACGCCTGTTCCGGAGCCGGATTTCCTGCGGTGGGCGGAAGCATTCGAGAACAGCGACCGGCGTGTCGCTCAGGCGCAAGTGGGCAACTTCTTCGTCTCCACCGTCTTCCTGGGCATCGACCATCAGTTCGGCAACGGCCCGCCGCTCCTGTTTGAGACGATGGCCTTCCGCGATGGCGAGAGCGTCGACTGCCATCGCTGTTCCACCTGGATGGAAGCGGAGGCCCAGCATAAGCGTGTGTGCGAGGAACTGCGGGTGCAGACGGAATGAAGCCCGTCTATCGCAAGGGCAAGGTCCATGTGAAGAAGCGCATGTGTAAGACGTGCATCTTCCGGAAGGGAAATCTGATGAGGCTCTCCCCTGGTCGCGTCGAAGAGATGGTCGCGGCGACGGCGCAGGCGCAGTCCTGCATCCCCTGCCATGAGACGCTCGACCGCAATCAGGCCGTCTGCGCCGGGTTTTTCAAGAAGCATGCCACGCAGCCGCTGCTGGTCGCGGAGCGGCTGGGCTACGTGAAGCTCGTTTGACCGTGATATGCTGATGGCGTTCATCGGCTCTCGCTTCCAGGTTTTCGGAATCGCCTTAACTCAAAAGCATTCCGGCTCTCAATTTTTCAAGGCTTCCGACTTCTGGCATGAGCGCCGCCCGCGCCCCGGCCAGGACGGAGGGCCATCCAAACAGTGGGTGGTGGGACTCCTAACACCCCGCCACCCGCCGGCCCCAAGAAATGAATCGAGGAATCGCGATAGGTGACCGCCGAATACATTCGCGCCGGCAAGACGCACCAGGTGGAGATCGCCAGCCCTCCTCCACCGCAGATTGTCCTCACCGCCCGCGCCTGCCCCAAGAGCCCGGTTTTCGAGCTTACCCTGGAGTACGTGGTGATGTCCGTCCGACCCGACGTGGCGCTCTACCGCATCGCCAAGGAACGCGCCCTACCCTGATACTGCACAGTTGTGCATTACGGTGGGGTTGTAACCCTGCCTTTGCCGCTCTGTCTTATACTCCCCGATTCAAAAGGGAAAGCCCCGGAACAGGTGTCCAGGGCTTTCTTCTGCGGCGCTGAAACAGGCGCTGCTTACTTCGGCGTGGCCGTCGCGGGCGGCAACGGCGGGAACTGCGCGTCGACGTGCGGTATCCAGGCCCAGATCGCCCTGCTGGGCTTCCCGCCGCAGGGACGCTCGGGCTTGCCGTAATCCGGGTCCACCGGAACCCAGTGGCCGTCGCCAGGAAGCTCGTTTCCCGGCGTCGGCGGCGGCACGGCGCCCGCGCCCCACCCCGGATCGACCGGGAAGAAGGCGAAGACCGGCGGCAGGCCGTAACCGGGATCTACCGGGCGCCAGTGCCCCGGCAACCACGGGTGCCCGTTCGGCGGCAGGCCGTTATCCGGCGAGGGCGGCAGAATCGGCGCTCCCGGCGGCTTGATCGGCCCCGTGCTGGGATGGCCGGGGCTCACCGGCAGATCGTGCCCCGGTCGCACCGGAGCCCAAGGAAGGTCGTTTCCCGGCCTCAGGCCGGCGCCGATGTCATACCCCGGATCTGCGGGACTCCAGCCGGGTCGCCCATACCCCGGATCGACTGGCAAATCGATGCCGTAGCCGGGATCTCCAGGCGACGGAACCCAGACGTACACTGGTACTTGAATTCTTCTCAGACCCATTGGTCCTATTCTCCTTGCGCCAATAGTACCAGCCCTGCGTGAAGCCGGTGTGAAAGGCGGAAGAAGCGTTTTACTTCCATGAGGGTTCTGGCGAAAAACCCCCATTTTCCCACTCCCCCACAGCCGCCCCCCTCAAGCTGGGGGTGCTGGCCTCCGTGGAACTACGGAGACGCCTGGTGCGTAGTGTCGCAACCTGCTGAAACCACGCTACTTGGCGCTCGAGGGCCACGCCGCGGGCGATTTCCCGGCCATCCGGCCCCCCGGCGGGCGCCCAACTCCGTTATTGACAGAACTTCCGCTGTTATGGCAGTGTAAAGGGGCACTATGACTCTACCCACGGTTCACATGAACGGCACCTCCGCACAGGCCCTCTACGATGGCGCGGAAGCCGCCTACAACGCTCTACAGGAGGCCCAGCGGCTGCTCTGCGAAGCCGCCCCCAACGGGCGCGACTATTACCCTCAGGGGCCGCAAGCGTTCTACGGCGCCCAGGACGAACACTTCAATCGGCTCCAGCGGCTTCAGTCCGTGATGGCCGAATTGGAAGGGCTGATGGGGCACCTCTCCAACGCAATGGTGAAACGCTAATGACACTAAACCAAGAGATCATCGACTTCTGCCAGGACAACAACCTGCGCCTCCCTACGGACATCGAAAAGGCCAACGCCGCATGGGATGTCGCGGACGCCTGCGACGGCACGATCCAAACGCCCGATATGGTGCGGCTGTTCCCCGGCCAACCTGAGATGCACACCACAATGCGCTTCCGGCGGCTGGTGGTGCTCCTCTAATGCCACGCAAGCCTAAGAACGCGGACATCTCCGCAGTGATGCGGCACCTCGCCGCGCAACGCAAGACCTTCGCAGGGGGGCGCCCCCGGATCAAAGGCCCCCGGTGCCCGTGCAAGGCCATGACGCTCAAACGGGCCAAGGCGCGAGGGAAGGGGATGGAACACGATCCCTCCTGCGCGTTCCACCCCTAAAACCAGTTGTTGACAAAACAGCGGCTGTTCTGGCAAGATGGAGAAGCAGTCAAAAGGAACGATATGCAGAACACAAACGATTGGGCGGTCTGGAATGCGGGCGAATTGCCCAACTACGGCGTGCTGGTGCTGGCAGATTCCAACGGAGATTGGGCTCTCGCCTTCGATTACGACAGGTTTGGCTTGAGCCACCTCTTGGCGAACGGCGACCATCCCGCCCATGAGCGGCTGGTCAAGGCTTTCGAGGAGATCGCCTCTGTGGTCCGTGAGGAGACGAAGTAATGATGTTCTGGGCGAGATTGGAAACGAGGAGTTTCACCTTCGATGCTTTTGGCGCGACCAAGAGCGAGGCCCTGATGGCGATGCACAGCGGGTGGGTGAAGCATGCACAGCAGACGGGCGCCACGATGGGCTGGGAGATCGTCGCGGACGATGTTTACGTGATCGAGGTCCACGCTGGCGAATGCCTCCGCGACCGGGATTTTGATCTGAACTACGAAGGGCAACGGTAATGCAATTCAAGGCGGGCGATACGGTCACCGTCAAGATCCCCGGTCACATAGCGCACGCGGCGTTGGTCTTCCGGATCGAAGGCGAAGGTATGGTGCTGAAACGGCAAACGCCGGAAGGCCCACGTTACGGGCAGTATTACCGTGTCGATGGGCAGTGGAAGTACGGCGGTGTTACGGTCACCGTTACACCGAAAGGAACAGAGACGAAATGACGGACGGAAAAGTGAAAGTCGAATACAAGTGCGGACACGCCTCTGAGGTGGAGTACGGCACGGTCCACGATGAGCCCCACTACATCTCAGAGATGCGGCGCCGGATCAAGGCAGAGAGCAAACTCAAGCTCTGCGGGCCGTGCCATCATGGCGCCCGCAAGTACGAACTGACCAAGGTCTGCATCGATGATCTCGTTGGACCCGTCGAGGCGTACGTGATCGCGGGCGAACGCTGGAACGGGTGGGAGATGCCCCACTTCACACGGGCCAACGCGGACCTCCTGATGGCCCTCTGGAACGCCGCCGGGGAGAAGCTGGCGGAAGACCCCAAGGCGTGCCTTCAGAGCGTCATGAGCTACGATGCGGAGCGGGACGCCTATATCGTGACCTTCCCTGAGGACGAGCAAGCCACGGAGACTTTCGAGATAGAGAACATCCTGGTTGACGGTGAGTATGTCCGCGTTTACGCTATCGGCGCGGGAAGCTGGACTTGGGACCGTGAGGACACGGCGGAAGACGCCTACATGGCGACCCTGTCGAGCCACGTCACCAGCCTGGACCCAACCAAGGGCTACATCATCGTGGACGCTAAGGGCGACGGGTATTACAACGACACCACGGTTTACGACACGCCGGAAGCGGCTGAGATCGCTCTCGCAGAGGCGCAGGCATGGGCGCAGGAAGAGGCCAAGCGGGAGCCTTCCTGGGCCTTGGCGAAGCTCCGCATCGAGGAGGTGAGTAAGTGATTATCACTCTCAGCAACAACCTCCACAACACACAGGCGCGGGTTCGCGCCGGGGAGATCTCCCGCAAGACCGCCGCACGCATCCGCCGCGCTCTCTGCGGGATGAGCGACTGCAAATGCTCCGGAGCCTTGGGCACTCGCGGCCCGGAGGATGATATCAACGTCATCCCCACGGGCAACCCTGACCGTCCGTTTCTGATCGAACCTAAGTAACCCTCCACCCTATCCCCAGTAACTCAAAAGCCCCGGCCCCTTCACAGGGTAACCGGGGCTTTTCCTTTTCCAGAAAACGCAAGAAGCATTTGATTTCCATGAGGGTTTTGACTTAGAAACCCCGGTTTCCCATCCCCCCACAGAGGGCGCCCCCGCATGGGGGTAGTGGTACTACGTGTACTACGTAGTACTGGTCCGCCTAGTACCAGTACAACTACGTACGGGTCGCCCTGCCTGCCGTCCCAACTCCTTTAGAATCAGCAGATAGCCCCGTGCCGCAGGCGCCCTAGTTGGGCGTTTCGGGCATCCCCTAATGGAATCAACGACATAGCCGAAAGTGCCCTGTCGGGCGCCCGGAACGTGTCGGGCGCCCATTAGTACCGCGACATACGCTGTTTTGTCAATCAGAATGGAACATATGTCAAACGCAATCTGGAACGCACGGTGTAAGTCAGGGTATGAATTCTCCACAGGTAAGCGCACGCGCATCCTACGGCGCCCCATTTACAAGACATGCAATCGCGTGTGTTCACGGGGCGCCCTGCTGTGCTCCGATTGCGCGATAGCCGAAACGATTCAGACCACGGCGCCTGCGGTAATCGCGTGGCGCCCCGTTACCGCATAAGACAGGACAGGACAGGAACAAACCAATGAAAAAACCGACAGGATACGTGTTGTATGAGAATGCCAACATTGCGGTAATAGCCACGCTGGTTACCGATAACCCCAAAACTGGCGACATGGTGCAAGTTTGGATCTTGAATCGTGATGTTAACCCCGTCGAAGCTATCAGGACAGGACAGGACGACGTTGTCTGTTTTGACTGTAAGCATAGGGGCTTCTGGAATGAGCAATTGGCACGATGGGAGAAGCGCACCTGCTACGTTCGCGTCTATCAGGCGCCACGCGCTGTATGGGTCGCTTACCAGAACGGACGTTACCCTGTGTTGGGACGTGGCGCCTATCGTGAGGTTTTCACGGGTCGTAAGGTGCGTTTCGGCGCGTACGGAGAGCCTATCCTGATCCCGTTGGACATCATGCGGGATATCGCGATCTATTCGGACGGATGGACAGGGTATACACACCAATGGAGCAATCCGGAATACCTTCCCTATTCGGCTTACATTATGGCTTCCGTTGACACCGCGGCGGAGTACGTGCAAGCCAAACGTCTAGGGTGGCGTACGTTCCGGACACGGACGGAAGCACAGGCTATGGGCGCCTCTGAGATCATGTGCCCAGCTTCAGACGAAGCTGGGCATAAGACCACCTGTGCGGATTGCCGATTGTGCGCTGGTACGTATGCTGGCGATCCACGCAAGGATATCGCAATCGTGGTTCATGGTTCAGGCGCAAAGAATTTCATTGCTCTTACTTCGATTGGAGGCGCCCGCTAATGAGCACACGCGAATTGCTCCATTCGATCAAACCGGGGGATAGGGTGACAATCTTGGTTCATGCCGGCATCGGTCGCAATGGTCCGGAATCGACGCCTAGAACGGGTCGCGCCGTGATGTTCAATGCCCAGCATGAATCGTGGGTCTTGAATATGGGAGGCGCCCACGGAACCCCCGGTATAGCGTCCGTTCGCAATCTGGTATCGGTCAAGAGAACCAAGTAGATCGCCCTACAATCCGCTCCAATAGATCGCCCGATAGGTGAGAAGCCTATCGGGCGATTTGCTTTTCCTGCCGACCCCTGGGCCGACCCTGCCGACCCCTGGGCCGCCCCTGCCACCCCGGCGGCCCTCCCCTCCCCCCCCCCGCCCCCAGCCCCGCCCCGCCCGTCCCCGCCCGCCT